>Ga0207675_100000078_pt1 | contig 75565 bp, 64 predicted proteins | sample KBSSwiS42_FD_184305 | JGI IMG/M metagenome (GOLD analysis project Ga0207675, IMG submission 184305) | Switchgrass rhizosphere microbial communities from Kellogg Biological Station, Michigan, USA - KBS Switchgrass S4-2 (SPAdes) (version 2) | ecosystem: Host-associated > Plants > Roots >...
TTGCCGGTGAACCCGCCACTGCTCGTGCTCAGCCATTCCGTCAGCGCGCCATTATCGTTGCGCCACAGGATGTCGCTGCGCCCATCGCCGTTGAAGTCGCTTGCGACATGCGGCGTTCCGGCCGCGGTCAAGAGCGTGGAACTCAGCGCGTTCGAATATTGGCTGCCGTCATAGACCACCGCCGTGATCGTGCGCCCGACACTGGTGCCGGCGTTCGTCGGATCAAATGCAGTCGACGAAAATGTGATCGAATCGAGGACGTGCTGGTACGTCGAGAGCGAAGCGATACCACTGAGCTTTAGTACTCCGCTTAGCGGATCGTAGGATCCCGTTATTCCGTTGGCGGCGGCAAATCCCAATTGATCGCCGCCTTGAAAGCCCCCACTGATGGACACTTCCGCGCCAGCGATCGTGCTGCTCGAGGCGTCCGTGACGGTCAGGTTCGGGATGATCGCCAGCGCCTTACCGCCGCCTGTGTAGGTGCCCCCGGTCCCGCCGCCCGCCAGCACCGGTGACGCCGCCACACCATTTACCGTAATCTGCGCATACCCCGATTGTTGTACCACCGAGAAACCGGCGCTCGCATAATTGCCGGCGAGCGAAAGCGCGGCGACGGCGGTTCCGCCGTTCTGCAGCGTCAGCACGCCGTTCGCGTAGGTGACATTGCTCACGGTCCCGCCGAACTGGATCGCATCGCCGGTACCGAAGCCCTGGATAGTCGCGCCATAATAGCCCGACGTTTCGAGCGACGCCGTCGAGATCGAAAGCACGCCATTCGCGCCCACGAACGCGACGGTCCCACCCCCGTTGACCTTCTGCGTGCTGATCTGTCCGCCGTCTGCGATCTCGATCTGACCGGTGCCGATGACGTCGCCCGCGATCGTCGTAGTGTTCCCGCTGCCCGCGGCAGCGGCAATGATGGTCCCGCTGTTGTTCACACGGGCAGTGAGGGTGTTGTTTCCCAGCACCATCATGCCCGAGTTGATCACCGCGGTGGCGGCGATATCGACATCGCTGACAACGCCGCTGTTGTTGAACGTGTTGGCGGAGATTCCGTTGGCGACTCCGCTGCCCGACGAAACAATGCTGCCGTTGTTGAACACATTTGGCGCATAGATCCGAGTCAAGCTGGTTTGGCCGGCGCCGATATCCATCAGCGCGCCTGGGTCGACCGTCAGCGTTCCCGGCGTCGCAGCGCTGGCATTGCCGACTTCGAGCCACGACCAGTCGTCGATCGACAGGCTGATATAGGGCGCGGTGAACGGCCCATAGGCGTTTTCGAATATCAGCGAGTCGGCCTGGACGATGCCACCGTTGGTGATCGTCGAGCTACCGATGGCTATTTGCGATGCGGAAGCTCCGCCGAAGGTAAGCGTTCCCCCGACTGTCAGCATCGCGTCGATGCCGTCCACCGCGAAGGATCCGCCCTCGCCGAGCTCGGCCGATCCGGATACCGTCAAAAGGTCCCCAGCTTGCAATGCAATGGTGCCAATGGAGGCAAGGCTTCCCGTAGCGAATCGTCCGTCGAACAACGTGTCACCTTCGACGGTGAGCGATGCCGAGTCCCCGGTGCCGCTGATCGCCGCGACCGCGCCCGCTGCCGCGGCGTGAATCGTCACTGCGTCGCGGCTGCCCGGAGCGATTGCCGCCGGCGTTTGGCCCAGGCTGCTGTCGCTCCAATTGCTCGCGACGTCCCAGCTTGCCGAGACGGGACCCGACCAGACGAAGCTATCGCCCGCAACGGTGCCTGCAGGCGCGTTCACGGTGTCGCCGCCGCCGCGCAGGCTGACCTGCGTCGTCGCCGAGTCGATCGACACTGCGCGAAAACTGGCGCCGGCATAAGTGCCGATCAGCGAGAGCTGCGCTACCGTGCTTGCCCCGTTGCTCAGGGTCAATACGCCGTTCGCATAGGTAGCGTCGGTCACCACTCCGCCAAAATTGAGCACGTCGCCCGCGCCGAAACCCTGGATCGCGGCGTTGTATACGCCGTTGCTGTCGAGCGCGTTGGCGGAGATCGACAGTGCGCCGCTCGTCCCGGTGAACACGATCTTGTTGGTCGAAGCGACGTGCTGTGTCGTCAGATTTCCGCCGGTGCCGATCTGGATCTGGCCGGAGCCAGTCACGTCGCCATAGACGGTGGAGGTATCGTGCGGGTCGCTGCTCGCGACAACGATGATTCCATTGTTCGTCACGGCGCCAATCAGGTCGTTCCCGGTCAGAGTGATCGTGCCGCTGTTGGTGATGGCAGTCGCGGACACCGCCACACCGCTGATTGCTCCGGCATTCGTGACCGTCGCCGCCGTGATCGAATTGCCATAACCGACGCCGGACGAAACGATGCTGCCATTGTTGACGACGCTCGGCGCATAGATCCCGACGACATAGCTCTGGCCCGCGCCTAGATCCATCTGCGCGCCCGGATCGACGGTGATCGTCCCCGTCGCCGCATGATTGACAGTACCGACCTCGAACGAGGAGGACGCGTCGACCGCGAGTGCGTAGGAGCCGGAACCATAGGCGTTGTTGAAGGCGACCGAGCCGGTCTGGACCTTGGCGCCCCCGGTGACGGTCGATCCGCCGATGAACGCCAACGAACCGGGCGCCGCGCCGAAAGTAAGTTTACCGCCGACCGTCAGCAGTGCGCCCGCGCCGTCGATCGTGAACGCACTGGCGTCGCCGACGAGTGCGTCGCCCGATACGGTCAGGTGATTGCCCGCGTTGAGCGCAAGCGACCCGTCCAGCGAGAGCGTGCCGGTGGTGAATTGACCGCCGAGCAACGTGCTCCCGGCCAGCGTCAGGGTACCTGACGCGCCCGTGCCGGTGATGGTCTGTGTAGCGCCGCCGGCAGCAGCATTAATCGTGACAGCATTCGCCGTCCCGGGCACAGTCGTAGAAGGCGTTTGCCCCTTCGTGCTATCAGTCCAGTTGGCGGCGGTGCCCCAACTTCCCGCAATAGCGCCAGACCAAACATAGGCGTCACCAGATACACTCACAAGACACCACCGAAGACTCGCCGAACTCACGGCAAGTTATGACCTAATTAGCCTAACGTATTGTGAATCGGCGAAGGTTCCGTATTGGGACGCATTGCTTCGAATTGGGACGCCTGTGTAACGGAAATAGAAAAGCCGCCGGCGCTCGCGCGCCGACGGCTTACTTTTCACTAACCATCTATCAGGCGGCGTCGCCAGCCTTTTCTTTCTTGGCATAGACACGGATCGGCTCTTTCGAACCGCCGACGACGTCCTTGTCGATCATCACTTCGTCGACGCCATCCATGCTCGGCAGGTCGAACATCGTATCGAGCAATATGCCTTCGAGAATCGAACGGAGGCCGCGTGCACCCGTCTTGCGCTCGATTGCCCGCTTCGAAACCGAGACCAACGCATCATCGGTAAAGCCGAGCTTAACCGATTCCATATCGAACAGTTTCTGATACTGCTTGACCAGCGCATTCTTCGGCTCGGTCAGGATCTTGACCAGTGCCTCGACGTCGAGATCCTCGAGCGTTGCGATCACCGGCAAGCGGCCGACGAACTCGGGAATCAAGCCGAACTTGAGCAGATCCTCAGGCTCGACCGATTTGAGCACCTCACCTGCGCGGCGCTCATCCGGCCCGGCGACGTGCGCGCCAAAGCCAATCGACTTGCCCTGCAGGCGATCGCCGATGATCTTCTCAAGCCCCGAGAAGGCGCCGCCGCAGATGAATAGAATGTTGGTCGTGTCGACCTGGAGGAATTCCTGCTGCGGGTGCTTGCGACCGCCCTGCGGCGGCACACTGGCCGTGGTTCCTTCCATCAGCTTGAGCAGTGCCTGCTGCACGCCCTCGCCCGACACGTCGCGGGTAATCGACGGATTCTCCGCCTTCCGCGAGATCTTGTCGATCTCATCGATGTAGACGATGCCGCGCTGCGCGCGCTCGACGTTATAGTCCGAGGCCTGAAGCAGCTTGAGGATGATGTTCTCGACGTCCTCGCCGACATAGCCGGCTTCGGTGAGCGTCGTGGCGTCGGCCATCGTGAACGGCACGTCGAGGATTCGCGCGAGTGTCTGCGCGAGCAGCGTCTTGCCGCAGCCGGTTGGCCCGACGAGCAGGATGTTGCTCTTCGCGAGCTCGACATCGGCACCCTTCGCGCCGTGATTGAGTCGCTTGTAGTGGTTGTGCACCGCGACCGAGAGCACGCGCTTGGCGCGCTTCTGTCCGATCACATAATCGTCGAGCACGTCGCAGATCTCCTGCGGCGTAGGCACGCCGCCGTCCTTCTTGCTGACCAGGCTCGACTTGGTCTCTTCACGGATGATGTCGTTGCAGAGCTCGACGCATTCATCGCAGATGAAGACGGTGGGACCGGCAATGAGCTTGCGCACTTCGTGCTGCGATTTGCCGCAGAACGAACAATACAGGGTGCTCTTGGAGTCGCCGCCGCTGAGTTTCGTCATTCAATCACCTCACAGGTCTGGGCGACCTACACCGAACAAAGTTAAACTTGAGTGATGCCGCAGCGCTCGGGGCGCGCCGGATCGCCCATCCTCCAATATGTCTCCCACGGCGACGAGAAACAACCCACTGTGGCACGGTTTTCTGCCCCGGGTAGATTCGCGTGGTCCTGCGCCGCATCGCCGGGTTCCCCCGGCCGATGCCCGCGAATGTCCGCTGCGGACTCGGAAGGCGCGCGGGACGCCTTCCGGGTTCTGACCGTCAGGCGGCCTGCGATGCCTCGTCCGACGGCAATGGGCGTTTGTCGAATACATTGTCGATCAAGCCGAACGCTTTGGCTTCGTCGGCCTCCATGAACTTGTCACGGTCCATCGCCTGCTCGATCTCCTCGATCGGCTTGCCGGTGTATTTGGAATAGAGCGAGTTGAGCCGGTGACGCATCCGCAGAATCTCACGCGCCTGGATCTCGATGTCCGAGGCCATGCCCTGCGCGCCGCCCGAGGGCTGGTGGATCATGATCCGCGAATTCGTCGTGGCGAACCGCATGCCCGGCTCACCCGCCGACAACAGGAAGCTGCCCATCGACGCCGCCTGACCGATGCACACCGTGCCGACGCGCGGCCGGATATATTGCATGGTGTCATGGATCGCGAGGCCCGCCGTGACGACACCGCCCGGCGAGTTGATGTACATCCAGATGTCCTTCTTCGGATTCTCCGATTCCGCCCACAGCAGCTGCGCGCAAATCAGCGACGCCATATGGTCCTCGACCGGTCCCGAGACGAACACGATGCGATCGCGCAACAGGCGCGAATAAATGTCGAAACTGCGCTCGCCGCGGCTCGATTGCTCGATGACGATGGGAACCAGCGATCCGACGATGTCGTTATGGTCAATCATGGGGGAGTGTTTTCCTTTGCCCTCTCTCCAGTCCTAGATCGCGCCGCCGGGGAATAAGTTCAAGGCCTCTCCAACATCCGCGCCGAAACCGAGTATCCCACGCGTTAACCGAGTTGCCATTGTCCGTGCGGCATAGGGCAGATGGATTCGGCCGGCTGAGCGCATGCGTTCGGCGCCATGGCCGTGCCGAGACGCCGGTGTGGGTGTGTGCCAGGGTTGCGAGTGGCGCCGAACTGACGCTAAGCGGTTCGGTGAACTCGCGAGGGAAGTGACAAGGATGTTCGCAACGCGGCGACTTACTGACCGTGACGCGGGAGTCGCCCGGCTGCAACAGCTTGACCGGCTGCTGCCGAGCTGGGCCACGCCTGCCCGCCTCTTTCTGCTTCTCTATCTGTTCAGCGCGCTGATCTGCCTCACCTTCGGCTTCTTCGTCGGCTTTCGGGACACGCCGGCCCAGCTCGACCAGGACGAGCAGGAATATCTCGGAATTGCGCTGGCGATTGCGAAGGGCGATCCGATCCTCAGTGCGCGGCGGACTCTCGGCTTCCCATTTGTAATCGCCGGAATTCGCACCCTGACCACCAACCTGTGGTTCCTTCAAAGCGCGCTCTGCCTGATCTATGCCTTTTCGGCGCCGCTGCTGCAGCTGCTCGTGCGGCGTCTCACCGGCTCGATGGTCGCGGGATTGGCTTCCGGACTGGCGTTTGCGGTCTGGCCTACCGCGATCTTCTACGGCACCTCGTTGTATAGCGAGAGCGTTGCACTGCCCGTCGTGCTGCTGGCGCTCTATTGCCTGCCACTCGGCTTCGAGCCGCTACAACGCGGCTGGGTCCGCGGCGCTTTGCTGTCCGGCCTTTTGCTGGGCGTGGCGACTCACGTCCGACCCATGTACCTGCTGTTCCTGCCCTTCCTGTGCCTGATCATTCTCGTCGAGACGGGACGCGTGATGGCGGCGGCGCGAATCGCCGTGGTGGCGCTGCTGGCCTATGCCGCTGTCATTCTCCCCTGGTCGATCTATGTTTCGACCACCTTCCACCGTCCGATCCTCGTCTCGTCGAACGGCGGCGAAACGCTCGCCGGCGGGCTGACTCCGGCCTTGCTCAACCACAACTCGACGATGAAGCTCGGTTCGGGACGAGTCACCTGGGTCGGCCCGGGCAAATGGCTCGCGATGAGCGACACCGGCTACCTTTCCGAAGCGGAGACCCGGCTCCCCTACGACCAGCAAGATCCGCTGCTGCGTGCGCGCGCCGTCGAATGGATCAAGGCGCATCCCGACCAGGCCGCCTATCTCGAACTGTGCAAGCTGTCCTATATGTGGGGCATCTATCCGATCGAAGCCAACGGCCCGGCGCAACTGCTGTTCGGCAATATCCCGATCGTCGTGCTGCTGGTCGCCGGAGTCGCTGCATTCGCATTGCGTCCCGAATTGCGCGTGCGGTTCGCGCGCCTGTGGACGCCAGTGTTGTTCGTGAGCAGCGTCGCACTGATCAGTTGGGGCAGCTGGCGCTTCAGGCAAACCGCCGACGCCGGGCTGATCGCCTTCTGCGTCATCGTGTTCCTGCAAACGGTTCCCATCGCCGCCTGGTGGTCGCGCATCGCTGCGCCGCGGGCACCGCGGCAGGGTGGAAACGCTACCAGCGGCGCCAAGTGAACAGCGAAGACATAGCGTAGTTCCACACCACGCTGATCAGCACGCCGGTGACGGCCGAGAACACCCATGAGGTGTGCTGAACGAACATCCAGTCCGCGATGCCGATGTTCGCCGCCGCGCCGACCGCGCAGACGAGGTTGAAGCTGAGCCATCCGAGCAGCAGGCCGGTGCCCTTCAGCCGCTGGTCGCGATAGGTCAGCAGGTTGTTCAGGAAAAAATTGTTCGAAATCGCCAGTACGGTCGCAATCGTCTGTGCGACTGGAAAGCTTACGCCGAAGCCTTTGAACAGCGTGACCAGCACCAGGAAGTGCAGCGCGAGCCCGATTCCCCCCACTAGCGCGAAGCTGAGGAACCGGACCGGCAGGATATGGCCGAACGTCTTGTCGAGCAGGAGTTGCAGATATTCCCACAGGACGAGCGAATCGAGCTTGCTCTCGCCGAACTGGCGCGTGCGGAACGTATAAGGCACCTCGGCAACGCGGAGCGGCTCGGGCGCGCTCGCCGCAATGTCGAGCAGCACTTTGAATCCTACCGACGACAGTTTCGGCAGCGCGGACATGAACGCGCTGCGCGTGAGCATGAAAAAGCCGCTCATGGGATCGTTGATCGGGGTGCGCGTCAGCCGGCTGGCAATGCGAGTCGCGAACCGGCTCGCAGCCGCGCGCTTACGGTCCCATTCTCCCACGCCACCGCCTTCGACATAGCGGCTGCCGACGACGAGATCGACGTCACCCGCGCGCAGCCGATCGAGCATCGCGCGCAGGATCTTCTCATCGTGCTGAAGGTCCGAATCCATCACCGCGACATAGGGAGCAGCGGAGGCCAGCATTCCTTCGACACATGCCGAGGAGAGGCCGCGACGATCGAAGCGATGCACGACCCGCACGCGCGGATCGAACCGGGCCATGGCCCGGACCATTTCCGCGGTGCCGTCCGGCGAATTATCGTCGACGAAAATCACTTCCCACCGCACGCCTCGCAGCGCCTGGTCGATCAGCCCGACCAGGATCTCGACATTGGCTGCCTCGTTGAAGGTGGGAACCACTACGGATAGTTCTGCCGGCAGGACCGCCGCTGCCGTTTCGCGGGACGGTGCGTCGAGCGCTGCGGGCTCCGTGCCTGTCGATCTAAGCAACTATCGCCCCCAATACTAAAAGGCGCTGCCAAGGCGCCATACAGACCTTGACCTGCAGAGACGTATCAACGGCGTCCTGATCGGGCAAGTTTGTTTTGCAGTGCAAAATCCCGCGCGTTCCGCGCCGGGACGCGCATCTAGCCAAGCCATTGAATAGAATAGGCAAGATAGGCAAGGCGCCGCATCTCGCGCCGACCCCGCACCACGGTATCGAGGATCAGGCCGGTGAACAGATTGAGGGCGGCGAGGATCATCAGTCCGGTCGCGAGAATCGCGGTCGGGAAGCGCGGTACCAGTCCGGTGTCGAGATAGGTCAGCGCCAGCGGTATCGACAGCATCACGGCGGACCCCGCCAACAGCGCGGCGATCCAGCCAAAAAACAGCATCGGCCGTTCGTTGCGATAGAGCGTCGCGATCGTGTACGCGATGCGCAGCCCGTCGCGATAGGTACTGAGCTTCGAGGCCGATCCCTCAGGCCGCGCGAAATAGCGAGTCTCGACCTCCGCGACGGGCATGCGCAGCTCGAGCGCATGCACGCTGATCTCGGTCTCGATCTCGAACCCCGACGAAAGCACCGGGAAGCTCTTGACGAAGCGGCGCGAGAACACACGATAGCCCGAAAAAATGTCGGTGAAGCTGCGGCCGAACAGGCTCGCCAATATGCCAGTGAGCATGCGGTTGCCCAATCGATGCCCGCGGCGATAGGCCTCGACATGCTGCTCGACGCGCGTGCCGACCACCATGTCGAGCTGCTCGTCGACCAGCCGGCCGACCATCGCCGGCACGGCATCGGCGTCATAGGTGGCATCGCCGTCGGCCATCACGAACACATCGGCGTCGACGTCGGCGAACATGCGGCGGACGACATGACCCTTGCCCTGCATCCGCTCGGTGCGCACGACCGCTCCCGCGGCGCGCGCAACCTCGACCGTTCGATCCCGGCTGTTGTTGTCGTAGACGTAGACAATCGCGTCGGGGAGCGCTGCACGGAACGCGGCGACGGTCTGCCCGATCGCGGCTTCCTCATTGTAGCAGGGCAGCAGTACGGCAATCCGGGGCTTCATCGCGCCCGCCATAGGGCGGAATAGCGCCGCTTTCGATCTTTTTTGCACTTGGCACGACGTAAAGCGCCGGACACTATCCGAAGTCCTTTGGTGGGGGGGAAATATGCGCAATCTGATGCCGCTTGCGTGGCTCGTCGCGGCGATCCTTGTGATCGATGCGGCCTGGAATCCGATGGTGTTGATCGTGACGGCCTTGTTTCCGCGATCGGCGGCATCGGCAACCACGTTCGATGTTGCCGGAAGCGCCATGATGCTCGTGACCGCGATCGCGTTCGCGATATGGACCTATCATGCAGGACGAAACCTGCTGGCTGCAGGCTATACGGACCTCGAATTTTCGCCGGCTTCACGCGTCTGGTGGTTCCTGGTGCCCATTATGTCTCTGTGGAAGCCGTTGCATGGCATGCGCGAGATGTGGAACGCCAGTCATGGCGAACCCGCCTATGACCTCAGCGCTGGGCTCGTAACCCTGTGGTGGGCATTCTATTTGGGTGGCAATCTGGTCGGCGCGGTACTCGCGGCCATGGCAGCGGCCGATCCTTCCGGCAGCTGGTTGTTGTGGATCGTTAGTGCGCTCGATGCCGCGACCTCGGTCACGGCGATCCTGATGGTACTCCGGATCACACGCGCCCAGCGACAGCTTGGCGGAGCGGCACTGACCGAGGTGTTCGCCTGATCCGAAACGCAGCGAGCCGCCCTCCGATCGGAAGGTGGCTCGCGCGATTTCGATACCGTGAGGAAGCTTAGGCGTCGGCCTTCTTTTTGGCCGGTGCCTTCTTCTTGGCAGGAGCAGCTTCGTCCGCTGCCTCGGGTGCCGCTTCCGCCTTGGGCGCGGACGCCTTCTTGGTCGCGGCCTTCTTCACCGGCTGGGCTTCGACCAGTTCATCACCGCCCGCCTCGACCGGCTTGTCCGCCTTGCTCGGCGCCTTCCTGGTCGCGGCCTTCTTTACCGGCTCGGCCTCGACCGCCGGCTCGAGTTCATCGGCCGGCCGCGCCTTCTTGGCCTTCTTCTTCGTCTTGGCGTGGCCGTGGTCGTCATGATCATGGACATGCGTGCCGGTCGCGAAGCCGTCCTCGCTTTCGATCGCCGCCTCCAGCGCTTCGCGCGTGGTCTCGGCGTCGGTGATTTCGGCCTTGTCGAACAGGAAGTCGACGACTTTGTCCTCATAGAGCGGCGCGCGCAGCTGGGCGGCCGCCATCGGCTCCTGCTGGATATATTGGATGAAGCGCTGCCGGTCTTCCGGGCCGTACTGCTGCGCGGCCTGGGCGATGAGGCGGTTCATTTCCTGCTGCGTGATCTCGACACCATTGGCCTGGCCGATCTCCGAGAGCAGCAGCCCCAGGCGCACGCGCCGCTCGGCAATCGCGTGATACTGGTCGCGCTCGGCTTCGAGCTCGGCCATCGCCGCGGCGGGATCGGCCTCATGTTCGGTCTCGTGTACCAGCTGCGCCCAGATCTGCTCGAACTCGGCCTCGACCATCGACGGCGGCACCGGAAAATCATGCCCCGCGGCGAGCTGGTCGAGCAGCTTGCGCTTCATATAGGTGCGCGTGAGGCCATTGTGCTGCTGCTCGATCTGGCCCTTGAGCAGTTCGCGCAGTTGTTCGATGCCCTGGAGGCCAAGCGACTTGGCGAACGCGTCGTCGAACTGCGTGTCGCCCGCGACCTTGACCGCAGTCACCTTGACGTCGAACACCGCCGGCTTGCCCGCGAGGTTCTTCGCGCCGTAATCGGCCGGGAAGGTGACATTGAGCGACTTCTCGTCGCCGACCTTGAGGCCGACCATCTGCTCCTCGAACCCGGGAATCAGCCGGCCCGACCCGAGTTCGACCGCCATGTCGGTGCCGGTGCCGCCGTCGAACTTCACGCCATCGACCGAGCCCGAAAAGTCGATCACGACCTGATCGCCCTCACTAGCCGCCTTGCCTTCGGGCGCGTCTTTCCAATTCTTGTAGTTGGCGCCGAGCTTTTCGAGCTGCGCGTCGACGTCGGCATCGCTCACGGGAACGGTGAGGCGCTCGAGCTTGAGCGCTTCGATCGACGGCGTCGGTACTTCGGGCAGGACTTCGAGCTCGACCTTGACTTCGGCATCCTGGCCGGGAGCATATTCGCCCTCGAGGCTGACCTGCGGCGCCATCGCCGGGCGCAGACGCGCTTCGGCGATCAGCTGCTGAATGCTCTCCTGGATGGTCGAGTTGAGCGCATCCGCGGTCAACGCCTCGCCGTGCATCTTGCGCACCAGCTTCGCCGGCACCTTGCCCGGGCGGAAGCCGGGCATGCGTACCTGCGGCGCGACGCGCTTGACTTCGGCATCGACCTTGGCGTCGATTTCCTGGGCAGTGATCTTCAGCGTGTAGGCGCGCTTCAGGCCTTCGTTCAACGTCTCGACAGTCTGCATCTGGGGCTTTCCGAATCTGGACCTAAAACTGGAAATGGCGGCATCCCGCGTGCGCTCGCGCGGCAGGACTGGTGCGGGCGAAGGGAGTCGAACCCCCACATCTTTCGATACTGGAACCTAAATCCAGCGCGTCTACCAGTTCCGCCACGCCCGCATGCGGACACCGCCGACAAGGGGGCGTCTATAGGGAGGCAAGACTGGCGGGGCAAGCGGCGAAACTGTCGCGCCGCGGGATGCGTTCCAACGAGCGAAGGAGACAAGCCGCCATGGCCACGCAACCCGGCGCGCCGCCGCCCGAAGCACCGCCGCAACCCAGTAGCCCCGGACAGCCTGAAGCGGAACCGCCTGGCTTCGAGCCTCCAGGCGAGGACATCGACGTACCTGATCCGCAGCCCGGCAGCGATCCGGGTGTCGCGCCGGGTCAGCCGGTAGATCGCCTCGCACCATCTCCTCGCGCATGTTCGTGACCGCGGATGGTCCGTGCACTCCCCCATTCGAGCATGCGGCGATCAGCCGGCGGTACTGCGAAGCGGTGTCGAGTATTCCGACACCGCTATGTTCAAACGGACGCGGGAGAGGGATTCGTCGCCGCAGCAGGCGCCGGTGCGGGCACAGGGGCGGCGCCTGCGGGCGGAGCAGGCGGCGGCGGTGAATCGCCGACCGGGATCGGGTTCGTGAAAACGGGAGCTGGCGTGCCCTCTTTGGCCAATTGGAACGCGAATTTATACTCGTCGCCGTTCCATCGCACGACCATGTCGATCCGCGCAGGCAATTGCTTGGGATCAAATTTCTCGAGCACGATCCGACCGCCGTAGCTGTCACCTGGATCGACGGTCGTCAGTTGAATGATGCCATCGGAAAGATGGTCGAGCGTTGCATCGAGCTGCTGTTGTGTCTTTGCGATCGAATAGCCGGTGCCTGCGGCCAAAGCGGCTGCCTCTACTTGCCCTGCCGTGCTCGGAGCACTCATGTAGGTGTGATAGGTGCCATGGGGTGTGGTCGTGGTGGCGGTGTAGGTATCTCGCTGACTTGCCGCGCCTGCGGCCGCCAGACCGCCAACCATCGCGATCGCGAACATCCTCCACCCAGCCCGATTCTTCGCCTTCTTCTCCAACTCCTTGACGGTGTAGGCACGAAGGGTAGTCCCTTGCACCTGGCCTTGAACGTCACCGACGTCGAAGTTCACCGGAGACTGGCCAGCGTTGAACACTGCTACATCAAACGCCACGCTGCCATGATCCATCGGCGCGACGCGCAATTGCACACTTCCGTGGTGCTGGTTCAAGGTAACGGTCGCTACACCACGGCTGAACCGTGCGGTTTCAGTCCCGATCTGAATCGGCTGGACGACTCGCTCACTCGCAATCGCCGAAGCCGGCAGGCACACAAGCGCCAGCCACAACATAAATTTTCTCAGCATTCCCCCGCCCCCGCGTTCAAGTAACCAATTGCCCGAACCGACAATTCACAAAAACGCGCGTCAAATGCTAGCGGGATTCGCGGAGAGGCGTATCCAATCTGGACATAGTTGCGATCACTTGCGTCACCGCCGACCGGATCACTCGAATCCGTCGGAGACTTCCAACCCGAAAACCCGGTGGGGCCGGCTCTTCAGGTCAGCCCAGCGCCTTCTTCAGCAGCTCGTTGACCATCGCCGGGTTGGCCTTGCCGCCCATTGCCTTCATCGTCTGCCCGACGAAGAAACCGAACAGCTTGTCCTTGCCGCCCCGATATTCGTCGACCTTGTCGGGGTTGGCGGCCATCACTTCGGCGATCACTTTCTCAATCGCGCCGGTGTCGCTGGTCTGCTTGAGCCCGCGTTCCTCGACGATCGCGCCGGCGCCCTGCCCGGTTTCGAGCATGATCTCGAACACCTGCTTGCCGAGCGTGTTCGACAGCGTGCCGTCGGCAACCAGGCCGAGCAGTTCAGCCGCCTGCGCCGGGCTCACGGGGCTTTCGTCGATACTCTTGCCGAGCCGGTTGAGCGCGCCGAACAGCTCTGCCGCGACCCAGTTCGCGGCCTGCGCCGGCCTGGCTCCGGCCGCGAGCAGTGCGTCGAACCAGTGCGCAGTCTCGACTTCGGCGGTTAGGACGCCGGCGTTGTACGGCGTGATGCCCAGGGCCTCAAACCGCCGGCGCTTGGCGTCCGGCAGCTCCGGCAGGCTATCGCGGCATTCGGCGAGGAACGCTTCGTCGAGTTCGAGCGGCAGCAGGTCAGGATCCGGGAAATAGCGATAATCGTGCGCGTCTTCCTTCGAGCGCATCGAGCGAGTCACGCCCTTGTCCGGATCGAACAGCCGAGTTTCCTGGACGATGCGTCCGCCGCTTTCGAGCACTTCGACCTGGCGGCGTGCTTCATATTCGATCGCCGCCATCACGAAGCGCACCGAATTGACGTTCTTGGTCTCGGTGCGCGTGCCGAACGGATCGCCGGCCTTGCGCACGCTGACGTTCACGTCGGCGCGCATCGAGCCCTCTTCCATATTGCCGTCGCATGAGCCGACATAGCGCAGGATCGAACGCAGCTTGCGCACATAAGCGCCCGCCTCGGCCGGCGAGCGCATGTCCGGCCGGCTGACGATCTCCATTAGCGCGACGCCCGCGCGGTTGAGGTCGACGTAGGAGCGCGACGGATGCTGATCGTGCATCAGCTTGCCGGCATCCTGCTCGACATGGATGCGCTCGATGCCGATCGTCTTGACCTCGGCATCGGGATCCTTGTCATCGAGGCTGATCTCGATCGCGCCTTCGCCCACCAGCGGATGGTAGAGCTGGCTGATCTGATAGCCCTGCGGCAGATCGGCGTAGAAATAGTTCTTGCGATCGAACCGCGACCATTTGTTGATCTGCGCGTCGAGCGCCATGCCGGTGCGCACCGCCTGGCGAATGCACTCACGATTGGGGACGGGCAGCATCCCCGGCATCGCCGCATCGATCAGCGACACCTGGCTGTTCGGCTCCGCACCGAACGCAGTCGACGCGCCCGAGAAGAGCTTGGCCTTGGACGTCACCTGAGCATGGACTTCGAGGCCGATCACGACCTCCCAGTCGCCGGAGTCGCCGTGGATTACATAATGCGCGCTCAACTCAGCCTCGATCCTTGCACTCGGTTGATTGCCCGTACAGTCTGGGTACGGCTCTCCGCAAGCCATCCGACGTCGGGCGTTTGCCGCGGCTTTGGGTGCATTCGTCGCACCGCGTTTAGCAAAGGTTTAAACCGGGCGTGTCAGATGCGCCACGTACGGGCCTGTGCCATTGTCATTACTGAGGCCACGCGGCATGGGGGCAACACATGACCATTCTGTCGCTCGTCGCCCTGGCCTTCCGGCAGTCCCACCCGGAATCCCTGCTGTCGCAGCGGCCTGGAGCCGCGCCGGGCGCGCGATGATGATGGTCAACTGGCGAAGCAGCGCCCTCATCCCGAGGTTGCGCGAATTTGCCGCGGGCGGAACCGCCGCGGTCGTGTTCGGCCTTGCCAGCACCAATCTGCTGCGGATCGTCAGCAACGTCACGCTGACGCGCATGCTCGCATCCTCGGCCTATGGCGCGGTCGGCGTGCTTGTTTCCGTGTCCTTCGTTATCGCCATGCTCACTGATGTCGGGCTGTTCGATTTCATCGTGCGGCACCGCGAAGGGGAGGACAAACGCTTCCTCGACCAGTTGTGGACGATCCGGCTCATCCGCGGCGGTTTGCTGACCTTGCTGACAATGATCCTGTCGGAGCCCGCGGCGATATTGCTCGACAAGCCCGACCTGCAGCCGGTGATCGCCTTCTGGAGCGTGACGTTTCTGATCGAGGGCATGTCTTCGCTATCGTTCGCGACCGCCCCGCGCCAGAAGCAGGTCTGGCGGCTGTCGCTGGTGGACTTCTTCAGCGGCGTCGCCGGGTTCGTCGCGTCGCTCTCGCTCGCACTGATCTGGCGCGACTATTGGGCGCTGGTCGTAGGAATGTTCGCGACCTCGGTGTGCAAGACCGTGATGTCCTATGTGATGTTCTCCAACGCGCGGCGCAGCTGGAACGTCGATCGCGCGCGGATGGCCGAACTCTGGGGATTCTCCCGCTATATCGCGATGTCGAGCGCGCTCACCTTGTTCGTGATGCAGGCGGACAAGCTGCTGCTGGCGCGCATGATGTCGTTGCAGGTCTATGGCTACTACGCGCTCGCCAGCTCGCTCGCACTCGCGCCGATCTCGCTGTCGCTGGCCTATTCGACCCGCGTGCTGCTGCCGGCCTATGCCGATGTCGTGCGCCGCGACCCGGCGGGTCTCGCCAAGGCCTTTTACGATTATCGTGAAAAGGTCGCGCTGGTACTGATGTTCGGCGGGGGCGCGCTAGTGGGCAGCGCGCCATTGCTCGTCGCGATCCTGTACGATCCGCGGTACGGCGCCGTCGCTCCCTTCCTGAGCCTGCTCGCGATTACCTGTTGCCTCTCCCCGCTCGCCGACTCGTCCAAACAGGGCCTGATCGCACATGGTGAGACGCGCACGACGCTCACCGCGAACATCTGCGGCGCCTCGTGGCTGCTGATCGGCGGCATCACCGCCCTCGCGATCGGCAACATCATGCTGCTCGTCGCGGTCGTCGGTACGGTGCAAGTGCCGACCGTGCTGTCCTATTGGTGGAGCTTGCGCCGGATCGGCGTGTTCAGCCTCCGCCGCGAGAGCTACGGATTGGCCGCGATCGCCGTCGGAGTGCTCCTCGGCTGGCTGATTTCCACTGGAACGCTCTACCTGTTTCCCAAAATCTGAGCGCGGCCGGTTTCAACGCCGCTGCACCAGATTCATGCGATCCTTACCACCAGGCATCCGGCCGCGACGTGAACCCGGCGCGCTGCTCGATCGCGAGCGCGGCATCGAGTACGCCCTGTTCGTCGAGCGGGCGACCGATCACCTGCAGTCCGAGCGGCAGTCCTGCCGGGTCGAGCCCGGCCGGTACGGACATCGCGGGCAAGCCGGCGAGCGAGCTCGGCACGGTGAACACGTCGTTCAGATACATCGCGATCGGGTCGGCGCTTTTTTCGCCCAGTGCGAACGCCGCGCTCGGCGCCGTTGGTGTCAATAGCAGGTCGCATTTCTGGAACGCCAGCTCGAAGTCGCGCGCGATCAGCGTCCGCACTTTCTGCGCCTGGGTGTAATAGGCATCGTAGAAGCCCGCCGAGAGCACATAGGTGCCGATCAGGATGCGCCGCTTGACTTCGTCGCCGAAACCGGCGGCACGCGTCGCGGCATACATCTCCTGCAGGTTCGCACCCTCGGGCAGCTCGCGGATACCGTAGCGCACGCCATCATAGCGCGCGAGATTTGACGAGGCTTCGGCCGGTGCGATGATGTAATAGGCCGGCAGCGCATATTTGGTGTGCGGCAGCGACACCTCGACCACTTCGGCGCCGGCATCCTTCACCCAGTCGATCGCCGTCTGCCACATGGCGGCGATCTCATAGGGAATGCCGTCGACGAGATATTCGGCGGGGACCCCGATCTTCTTGCCGGCGAGGCTTGCGTTGAGCGAGGCTTCCCAATTGGGCACCTCGAGCTTGAGCGACGTCGCGTCCTTGGCGTCGAAGCCAGCCATTGCCTCGAGCAGGATCGCGCAATCCCTGACGTCATGCGCCATCGCGCCGGCCTGGTCGAGCGACGACGCGAACGCGACGATGCCCCAGCGCGAGCAGCGGCCATAGGTCGGCTTGATGCCCGAGATGCCGGTGAAGGCGGCCGGCTGGCGGATCGAGCCGCCAGTGTCGGTGCCGGTCGCGCCCGGGCACAGCCGCGCGGCGATCGCCGCCGAGCTGCCGCCCGATGAGCCGCCCGGAGTGAGCGCGGAATTGCTGCCCTTGCGCCGCCAGGGCGAGATCACATTGCCGAACGCGCTGGTTTCGTTCGACGAGCCCATCGCGAACTGGTCCATGTTGAGCTTGCCGAGCATGCCGGCGCCCGCGTCCCACAATTTCTGCGAGACGGTCGATTCATAGACCGGCGTGAAGCCTTCGAGGATATGGCTCGCCGCGGTGGTCTGCACGCCCTTGGTCGCGAACAGGTCCTTCATGCCGATCGGTACCCCGGCGAGCGGTTTGAGCGCCCGGCCCGCGGCGCGCGCGCTATCGGCCTCGCGCGCGGCGGCGATCGCATGCTCGGGCGTCTCGACGATGAACGCGTTCAGCGCCTTGGCTTTGCTCACTTTGACGATGAACGCGTCCGCGACTTCGCGCGCCGAGAAGCTGCCGGCGCGCACGCCGTCGCGCAGCGCGGCGATGCCGAGTTCGGTGAGATCGGTCATTCGACCACCTTCGGCACAGTGAAGAACCCATGCTCGCCCTGCGGCGCGTTGGCGAGCACCGCGTCGCGCGCTCCGCCTTCGGTGACGACATCGTCGCGCAGCCGCAGCGTGTTCGGGATCACTGCGGTCATCGGCTCGACCGACGAAGTGTCGACTTCGCCGAGCTGCTCGATCCAGCCGAGGATGTTGTTGAGTTCGGGCGCAAGCTTCTCGGCATCGGCGTCGCTGATCGCGATGCGCGCGAGATTCGCCACTTTCTTGACGGTGTTGGTGTCGACGGACATGCGCGGCGGCTAGCAGCGACGCGGTGTCGCTTCAAGCTTGGCTATTCGAACGGGTCGCCAACGGGTACGCCGCCGACGAAGACTTGGCGCGCCTGCACGGTGCGGACTTCGATCCGGCCGGCCTTGTAGCCCGCATCGCGTTGCAACTTGGCCGACGCATCCGTCGCAGGCTTTTCGTCGCCGACTTTCGCCCACTTATCTCCTCGAAGCAGGTAACGGTCGTACGCAACGCAATCCAGAGAATCGGAAATCACGGTCCATCCCGTCCCCCTGCCCGACCCACGACCGGGTTGCTCTGCAGGCTTGAAGCAAAGGTCACGAAACAACATCGCTTCGTTCGACACCGGCAACATCAGCAACGTGCATCGGTTGTCGTTGGAACAACTCACGTTGTCCGCAACCGCATCGCGCAGTGCCACCGGCAGCGGCGCGTCCGCCGGTATCAGCCTGACCTGACGAGACATCTTCATTTCGCGATCGACTTTCTCGTCGAACGAGGCGACTTCCCATCGATCCTTCATACCCGCGACTTGGCGCGCACGGCTCGCCACCACTTCGTTGCGGTCGGACGCGAGCTTTCGCAATGCTACCTTCCCCGGCTCACCGAAATCGAACGCCAGCGCCGCCCAATCGAACTTGTCCGGCTTGATCCTGCCCGATTCGAGTCGCGCGACCTGATCGCGCGTCGAAATCGCGTTGAAACTGAGCAATGGTGTCGCGAGCAGGAGCGCAGTACCGCAGACCAGGAAAAGCAGAACGAGATTGCTCGGACGGATACGCTCCGCCCAGGCAAGCCGTCCACGCACGAGGTCGGCGAAATAGGCGACGCCGCAGATCGTCGCGAGCATCACGAAGACCAGCCCCCACAGCCGCTCGGGCGTGAAACCATATTGGCCGATGCGCAGCCCGGTCGCGATCGCGGCCAGGATCGCAAGCGGGAGCACCGCCAATCCCAACGCCATGGCGCCCAAGCGTGAGGCCGGATTGCGTGCTTCGTCGCGCGGCTCGCCAGCGATCACGATATTCACGAGCGCGAGCGAGCCGATCACGCAAGCGAGGAGGATCGGCGTGGTCGCTTTGGTTGCGTCCCACAATGCGTTCAGCCCGGTGAACGGCAGCGCAAGCAGGAAGAGTAGCAGTCCCGCACCGAGTACCGGAGCAAGCACCGACAACACCGCCGCGAGCACGCGCTGCGCGATCCGGACCACCGGCTCGCGCTCACGAAACAGTCCGACCGCCGCGCCATAGCTGGCACCGCCGAGCGCGAAGACGAACCATAGCTCGCCCATCAGCCGCTGGAGGAACCGGATGCCGATCAATGCGAACAGATTGGCAAGCAGCACCGTCATCAGGAAAGTGATCGCGACGAACGCCCAACCCGCGCACCACAGCACAACGTTGGTCCAGACATGATCGTGCACGCGCGGATAGGGGAAGCGCAACGCACCTTCGTCGCGCGCGGTCTGGAACAGCGGCGCCGCGGTCAGTATCGCCACGAACAGGCTAACCGTGCGCCACGCCTCAGTCGCACTCCAGCTGTCAGTATTGCCGCTTCCGTACAGTAGCAGTGCCGACACCGCTGCCCCGGCAACGGCGAAACCGAGAGCCCATTGCCAACGCCGGCGCTCGAGCGTGAAGACAGTCAGCCCGGCAAAGACCGTGAGAAATGCCGCTGCCGAACTTTGCAGCGCAGACAGGGGAAGCGGCCCTTTATCACCAACGATTGCATGCACGGCGAGCCCCGTCGCTAGGCCGAGGCCCGCAAGCAACAAGGGCCGCCACGACCAGGGGTCGCGCGCTGCGGATTCGAATGTTGCCGGTTGCGACCGCGCCTGTTCCTCGAGCATGGGACCCTCCTGCCGCGAGAATCCGCCTTCGCCACCATCGGGTAAAGTGGATTTGTCGTGCAGGATTCGTGCAGGCCGCGCGCTATTCGCGCTCGGGCACGGGCACGTTGAACCCGTTGAGCGTCATCGACACAAGGCAGTACAGCCCAACCAGATAGATCAGTTCGTTCGCGCCGTGCTGACCGAAGGTCGCGACCGCGAGCCGATAACAGGGTTCCGGCAAGGTGCCGCCGTTCACCAGCGCGAAGGCGACATCATAGGCCACGCTCTCGTCCGCGGAGAGATCGTTCGGCTTGATGTTCGCGCACAGCTCGGAGAGCCTCTGCGCTGACATCTGCTCGCGCTCGGCCATCGCGACATGCGCGTAGATTTCATAGGCGGCGTCGAAATGCGCGCCGGTGACGAGGATCGCGACTTGCCGCGCGGGATCGGGCAGCGTCGCCTGCATCGACATCGCCTTGGTCAGGTCCCAGATCGCCTTGCCGATCATCGGCTCGTGCAGCCACGGATTCCATGGCCCCATCAGCGAACCGTCGTCGGCGATACTCTTGAAATCGTTGAACTTCGATTGGATGCCCTGCTTCATGTCGTCATAGAGCGGCTTCTGCTCGGGCGAGAGGTCGGCGGGGGCGATCAGCGGTAGGCGCATCGGACGACTCCATCGAGGACCATGGCAATTCCCTGTGCCTCGGCGATCGCGATCGGTCGATGACAATTGCCGCCGCGGTGATCGCAGTTGCATCCTTTACAACCATCGCGCACGGGAGCCGCCTTGCCCGCGCGGCGTTGTTGCTGCGCCGCACAATGGAGATGGGCTTGGCCCGCAAATTCCTCTATGCCGTCGTTTGCCTGATCATGCTCGCGGTCGCCTCCCTGTTCGCCTATCGCATGTTCGGGGCCCAAATGCTCCGCCAGGTGCTCGTGCCGAGCGTCGCGTTCCGCGATGCGGCGGGCCCCGCGCCAGATTATTCGCGGGCCGAGTCGTGGTTCGCGCGACCCGACAAGCCGGGCAATCCAGCCTTATGGACTCCGGCCGGTTTTACCCCCGCCGCCAACCCGCCGGCCGCGGTGTTCTTCATCCACCCGACCTCATACCTCGACCGCAATCATTGGAACGCGCCGCTCGGCGATCGCGACGCGAACGAGCGTGCCGAACTGTTCCTCCGCGGCCAGGCAAGCGCGTTCAACGCGAGCGGCGCGATCTGGGCGCCGCGCTACCGTCAGGCTACGTTCGGTGCTTTTCTCACCAACAAGACCGACGCCGAAAGGGCGCTAGATCTCGCCTATCGCGACGTGCTCGCCGCGTTCGACCAATTCCTTGTGCAGGCCGGAGACCGCCCATTCATCCTCGCCGGGCACAGCCAGGGCGCGCTGCACCTGAAGCGACTGCTCCGCGACCGCATCGCCGACACGCCGCTCGCGAAACGCGTGGTCGCCGCCTATGTCGTCGGCTGGCCGATCTCGCGCACCGCCGACTTGCCCAGGCTCGGACTGCACGAATGCGCCGGTCCGGATGATTTCGGCTGCATCCTCTCGTGGCAGAGCTTCGCCGAACCGGCCGACCCGGCGCTGATTCTCGATACGTTCGACGCGACCAAGGGATTCACCGGCGCGCCGCGCAAGGGCACGGCAATGATCTGCACCAATCCGTTGACGGGCGCGCCGGGCGGCGCCGCCCCAGCCTCGGCAAACCTGGGGACGCTGGTACCCACTGCCGACTTGCACGCGGCGACTTTGGTCGCCGGGCACGTGCCTGCACGGTGCGACGGCCGCGGGCTGCTGCTTATCGGCAATGGACCCGACGTCGGACCCTATGTGCTGCCCGGCAACAACTATCACGTGTTCGACTATTCGCTGTTCTGGGCGAATGTTCGCCAGGACGCGGCACGGCGGCTAGTGGCATTCACGCGACAATAGCGAGACCGCCGCGAGGGGCTGGAAGCGATACCATGATCACCACCGATGCCGCTGTCTTCCGTACTGCGCTGCCGAGCGGCCGGCTGCTCGGGCTCGATGTCGGCACGAAGACGATCGGCACCGCGCTGTGCGACGCGGAATGGCATTTCGCGAGCCCGGCGCTGCTGATCCGTCGCTCGAAATTCACCAAGGACAAGGCAGCACTCGCGGACCTCGCGACACAGCAGGCGGTCCAGGGCCTGGTAATCGGACTGCCGCTCAACCTCGACGGCACCGACAGCCCACGCACGCAATCGACGCGTGCCTTTGCCCGCAACGTCGAGGATATGGGTCTGCCGATCCTGTTGTGGGACGAACGCTGGTCGACTGTCGCAGTCGAGCGCACACTAATCGAACAGGACATGAGCCGCGCGCGGCGCGCGGAGCTGGTCGACAAGATGGCCGCCGCGCATATCCTGCAGGCTGCGATCGATGCCCTGGTTCGCTGACGCATATTGAGGTTCGGCCGACGCGCGGGGATCAATCCGATTTACGAACTCCGCAACGATAGCCCTGGGCGCGCAAAGGATCGCCTCCCTCGAGCAGCTCCGCTCGCCGTGGATAGGCGCAGATCAATCCGGTCCGGATTGCCGTGCCGGCGGGAGCCCCCGGCACCGGCGCCTGGCTGGCGATCACTTGCTCGGGCGCGCGTCCTTTCTCGGCCCATGTCTGGAGCGCAGCTGTCAGGCTCGTGGTGGGATCGTCGTTCTCCCGGCTCGGCCCATCCTGGCCGAACTCGCTCGGGCCGACACCGCCGCCGCAATGATGCATACCGGGTACCATGAACAGCCGCACGAACGATTGCGTCCGCGCCGAGCCCATCTTGCGCGCGACCGCGTCGCGGTACGCGATCGTGCCTTGCGCCGGAATCGCGGCGTCCGACCAGCCGTGGAACAGGATCAACTTGCCCCCGCGCGCCGCGAACCGTGAAAGATCGGGATTGGTTGCATTGAACACGGAGGCCGTGCGGGCGCGGAGTCGCTCGAAGTCCCGGCCAAAATTGAAATCGGACGGGGTCCAGCCGTCGCCCGTTCCGACGATATATTTGACGAAGTTGCTCCCAAAGGCGTTCTGAATGCTGGCGCCGGGCGCGGCGCCGAAAATCCACATGTCCCACCCGGCCGACCCGGGAGCAGTCTCGCCGCCTGGCGGGAACCCGAAGTAAATTTGCTTGCCGTCGGGATTCCGTGGTCCTTGGCGAATCGCGCCGAGCGCAGCGATCTGCGGATCGGTCAGGCAGCTATTCGTCTCGGCATCGGCACAGCGCATCGTTCGAGGATCGAAACTGCACCGGCGCGGATCGCTTATCAGCCCATCGGCAAGACCGTCGAGCTTGTCGCACTGGGCCAGCACCGCGCTGGCAATCGCCGTGGCCTTCGCGGCAGGGGTCATTGCCCCAGGCTTTGCCAGCCACTGCGCATTCCAGACAAAGCCAGTGAACAGCCCGGTCCAGTTGTAGGCGGGGGCGCCCGCGACGATGCCGTCATAGTCGCTGGGAAAACGCTGCGCCTCCATCAGGCCCTGCCGGCCTCCGTTCGAGCACGAAACGAAATAGGACTTTCGCGGATCCGCCCCATAATAGGCCCTGGTCAGGGCCTTGCCGACCACGGCCGTCAGGTGCACCGCTCGCCAGCCAAAATCGACGACCTTCTGCGGATGTCCGCGGGCCCATTTGGCGTCGGTCACGCCGGCGGCGTGACCAGTGTCACTGGCCGCTGCCGCATGTCCGCTGCGAAGCGCCGCCGCGAGACCGCCATAGGGAATCGTGCCCGCAAATCCCCCGTTGCCGACTCCCTGAAAGCGGCCGTTCCAGTTCTCCGCCGGCAACCAGAGTTCGAATGCAATCTGCGAGTCTCGTGAGGGCCGCAATACACCCTTCACCCGGCAAAAGGCGGGCAAGTCGACCATTGTGGCCGGCCCGAGCTCCGCCGGCACCTGAAACGGTCCCGCCGGCTGGAGCGTGGCAGTGATATCTGCGCCGGCTACTGCGGTTGCTGCGACGCTGGCACAATCGCGCGCGGCCGCCGGATCGGCGACCGCCAACGTAAAGGCCAGTGCCAACGCACCCATGCATGCCCCGGAAATCCTTGCGCCCATGATCTGCCCCCTCTCCCGCTCAAGCGCCCTTGCCCGCGAAGTCGGCGGCGCGCAGCAAATGGTGTCCATGGCGCCTGTCGAGTTCGCGCGCTTGGATAAAGCCGTACGGATTTTGTCCATAAGCGCAGCGAAGTTTCTTAGCGATGCGGCAGCGTGACGCGCCGAGCGACACCAACTGCTCGGCAGCTGCTCCAGCACATGGCAAGGATCTGGAGAATCGCGAAAATCACGCTGGTACCGGCTTTGCCAACACGACGCGCGCAAGTTCCGACGGGTTCTCGACCGCCGCAAAATGTCCGGTGTCCTTCAGCGTTATCAAGCACGCATTGTGGAGCAGCGTCCGAGTCCGCTCGCGCTCGTCGGGTCGCGACCAGTCGCTGTCCCCGTAAATGAGCGTCACCGGAACTGCCACCAGCCGATACTGGTCACGCGCCTGGCCCCAGGACCGCCACGCGGCCAGGACCTTCCGCGCGCCTCGTTTGTAGCCAGGACGGCGTGCCACCTTGGCGTATTCGGCGAGAAGGTCGGGAGGAAGCTTGTGCGGGTCGTGGAATCCTCCGCCCATGATCTTCCCGAGCACTGCCTTATTTTCCAGCCATGCCATGACCGGACCCAGCACCGGCAGTTGCACGCTGCCGACGATCGCGTTCGCGAACCAGTTGCCACGGCGGATGCCGTCGCCGAACCGAGTCTCATAGTCATAGGGATTGACGGCAAAGACTCGCTCGATCCGTTGCGGAATCGCGGCCGCAACGGTGAGGACCAAGGCGCCTCCGATCGATTCTCCGACAAGCGTGACGCCGCTCAGGTTCAGCTTCTCGATGAATGCGATGACGACTTGCCTGAAATAGGGCTCGTCAAGCGGAGCGCTCGAGTCGATCTGCGAATGACCATGGCCGGGGAGATCGATGGCATATACCGTGTGCGACTTGGCGAGCAGGGGCGCCAGGCCGCGAAAGTTTTCGAGCTGCGTGCGGATCGTGTGCACGAGGACCAACGGGGGGCCAGCGCCGATCTGTTCATACCGCAGCGTGACGGCATTCGATAGCGTCAGGAATGTCGGTTCTGCGTTTGTCGGCATCGGCATTTCGTTCCCCTCATTCGGCTAGCAGCTACGCCGGATCCGCAGGTCTTCGGGCGTCAGCTGGACGCGCCCGGCATGGCTCGCGGAATGGCCGGAAGCCATTTCTCGGCCCGCCATCGCGCGAGCGCGTCCAGTGCCGGCTTCAGCGCGGTGGCGGGGGCGGTCAGTGCGTAAACGTGGCTGGAGCGCAGCAGCGGCGGATAACGACGCTCGACGAGCCCGGCACATTCGAGAGCCCGAAGGCGGTCGGTCAATATGTTGGCGCTCAGGTGTGGGATCGCCGCTCTCAGCTCTGCGAACCGACGTTCGCCTAGATTGAGACATAGAAGAATCTGCAACATCCAGCGTCCCTCGATGGTTGCGAGCGGATCCTCTCCTCCTCGGGAACGATCCTGCGATGCGTTGGTGAGCCGCGAAGGGTGAGGATTCGTCACACCAGGCTCCCGCGAAGCGCCACCGCATCCAAAGCAGACCGCGACCCGACCCCGCTCATGCCGGCACCATTTCCGCCGACGCCACACGCTGCTCCTCGGGCCGAATCCGGTACCAGAGCGCGTAAAGCGCCGGCAGGAAGACGAGCGTCAGGACCGATCCGACCAGAGTGCCGCCGATCAGCGTGAAGGCCATGGCTCCCCAGAACACCGAATGGGTGAGCGGGACGAACGCGAGGACGGCGGCGAGCGCCGTGAGAATGACCGGGCGGGAACGTTGTACCGTTGCCTCGACCACGGCCTGGAACGGCGTTCGGCCCTGCTGTTCATTCTCATGAATCTGGCCGATCAGGATCAGCGTATTGCGCATCAGGATGCCCGCGAGCGCGATCAGCCCAAGGATCGCATTGAAGCCGAAAGGCTGACCGGTCAGCAGCAGCGTCGGCACCACGCCAATCAGACCCAGCGGTGCCGTCAACAGCACGATCGTCATCGCCGAGATCTGGCGGACCTGCAGCATGATGACGATCATCATCAGCAGGATCATGATCGGGAAGATCGGTAGCAGCGCCGCATTCGCCTTGCCTGCCTCCTCGATCGAGCCGCCCATGACGATCGCGTAGCCGGGGGGCAGCGCGCGGATCACCGGCTCGAGCTTCTTGAACATCGCGTTCGACACGTCGGGGGGCTGCAGGCCATTGGCGATGTCACCGCGGACGGTGATCGTGGGCACCCGGTCCCGACGGAGCAGGATCGGATCCTCCATGCGCAGTTCGAGTTTGCCGATCTGGCTGATCGGAACGCGCTGGCCATTCGCGGCGGTCAGCGTGAAGTCGCCGATGCGCGCGGGGTCGAGGCGGGTCTTGCCGGCGGAGCGCGCGACCACATCGACGGTACGGATATCCTCCCGGGCCTGGGATACCGTCACACCGGAGAGCAGGAACTGAAGCTGCTCGCCGACATCGCCGGAGGTAAGGCCCATGGCGCGGAGCCGATCCTGGTCGAGCACGAAGTGCAACGTCGGCACGCGCTCGCCCCAGTCGGTGTTGACCGTGCGCATCATCGGATCGGCGACCATGATCGCGCGGACCCGGTCGGCGATGCTCCGGATCTTGTCGACGTCCGGACCGCTGACGCGGAACGCCACCGGAAACGGCGAAGGGGGACCGAAGACAAGTTGCGTCGCCCGCACCCGCGCCGCGGGAGCGAGGCCGTCGGCAACCGCACGCCGCAGCCGCTCCTTCAAGGCATCGCGCGCCTCTTCCGACGGCGTTCGCACGATGATCTTGGCAAAGGACGGATCGGGCAGTTCGGGCGACAGCGGGATGTAGAAACGTGGCGCGCCCTGGCCGATATAAGCGGTAATGATCTCCGATTCCGGTTGTTTGCGCAGCCAGGCCTCGACCTGCTCCGTCGCAGCGCTAGTGCGCTCGATCGACGTGCCCTTGGGCAGCTGGACTTCGACCAATACTTCAGGTCGGTCGGAAGTCGGGAAAAACTGCTGCTTGACCAGCATCATGCCGGCGCCAGCGACCAGAAACGCTGCCAGCGTCGCGAGCGTCACCAGCCGATTGCGCGCCACTGCCCAGCGGATCAGGCCGCGCAGTTTCCGGTAGCGCGGCGTTTCGTAAATGGCGTGATGACCGCCCGTAACCGGCTTGATGTCCGGCAACAGCTTCACGCCCATGTAGGGCGTGAAGACGACCGCCACTACCCAGGATGCGAGCAGCGCGAAGCCCACGACCCAGAAGATGTTGCCGGCATATTCGCCCGCAGTCGATTTGGCGAAACCCACCGGCATCAGGCCGATCACGGTCACCAGCGTGCCCGCGAGCATCGGTGCCGCAGTATGACTCCATGCATATGCCGAGGCTTTGATGCGGTCGAAGCCCTCTTCCATTTTTACGACCATCATCTCGATTGCGATGATCGCGTCGTCGACGAGCAGGCCGAGCGCGAGGATCAGCGCGCCCAGCGTAATGCGATCCAATACCCGACCGGTCGCCCACATGATGACGAGCACGACCGCGAGAGTCAGCGGAACCGCGCCCGCGACGACGATGCCCACTCGCCATCCGAGCGCGACGAGACTGACGATCATTACGATCGCCAGTGCCTCCAGGAAGGTTCGCATGAACTGATTGACGGCCTGAGAAATGTTCACCGCCTGGTCGGTCACGGCACTGAGAGTCATCCCGAGCGGCAGCTCCGCGGAGATCGCCTGAACCTCCGCCTTGAGCGATTTGCCGAGATCGAGCCCATTCCAGCCCTCGCGCATGATCACGCCCAGCACCAGCGCGGGCTCGCCCTGGCTGCGGATCAGGAAGCTCGCGGGATCCTCATATCCGCGCCGGATCTCGGCGATATCGGCAAGGCGCAGCGTTCTGCCGTTGGCGACGATCGGAAGCGCGCGGATCTTCTCCAGATCGTCGAAGGCACCGTCGAGCCTGACCAGCACCCGCGGCCCGTCGGACTCGATCGCGCCCGCCGGCGTGACCAGATTCTGCTGCGCCAGCGCGGCGAAGATCGCCCGCGGTGCGACACCGAGCGTGGCCAACCGGTCCTGCGCGAACTCGACGAAGATGCGTTCGGGGCGTTCGCCGAGGATGTTGACCTTTTTGACGCCGGGCACGTGCAACAGCCGCTGTCGCAATTGTTCGGCTCGCCGCACGAGTTGCCGCTGCGGCTCGCCCTTTGCTTTCAACGCATAGAGCGCGAACGTCACGTCGCCATATTCGTCGTTGACGAAGGGGCCGGCCACGCCACGCGGCAGATTGGCCGCCTCGTCCTGCATCTTCTTGCGCGCCTGGTAGAATTGCTCCGGCACCTCGGATGGCGGCGTCTGGTCGCGCAGGACCAGCGTGGTGAAGGCGAGGCCAGGCCGCGTGAACGTCTCCGTGCGGTCGTACCAGCGCAGCTCCTGCAGCCGCTTTTCGAGCGGCTCGGCGACCTGGTCCTGCATTTCCTGCGCAGTGGCCCCGGGCCAAGCGGTGACCACGGTCATTTGCTTGATGGTGAAAGCCGGGTCCTCGGCGCGGCCCAGATTGAGATAGGCGACGATGCCCGCAAGGCTGATCACGATGATGAAGAACAGCGTGACCGATTGTTCGCGCACTGCGAGCGCAGACAGGTTGAACCTGCCGCTGCGTTCCGGAGTAGCGCTCACCGGTTCGCTCCAGCATCGATGCGGACCGCTTCGCCCTGATGAAGCATATGCGCGCCGAGCGCGACGATGCGCTCGCCCGGGCGCAAGCCTGCCAGCACAACCGCGGTTTCATCGCCGATCGTGTTCAGCCGCACCGGGCGCCAGTTCACCGTCGGATTGGGCTGGACGGCCACGACCCATACCCCCGGCCCCTTCCCGCGATCGTAAATGGCAGCGAGCGGAACGGAGATCGCGGCCTGCTGGCCGGAAACGTTCAATCGGACAGTGACGGTCGAACCAAGGGGAGCCGCAGCAGGCGCGCCGGCCAGGACGAAACGAGCTTCGAAGGTCCTCGTCGCCGGATCGGCGGCGTCGCTCAGCTGTCGCAACTGCGCGGTACCGGTGTGGCCGCCGTAGGTCTGCGCTTCCGCGACCTCGCCGAGCGCCGGGCGCATGGTCTCGGGCAGCGCGACGATCGCCTCCCGCGGGCCGGAGTGCGCCAGTCTGACGACGGTCTGGCCTGCGGCGACGACTTGTCCTGGTTCGGCGAGCGTCTCGGCCACGACGCCGTCCGCGTCCGCGACCAGTACCGTATAGCCCGCATCGTTGCGGCTGACGCGAGCCTGTGCTTCGGCCGCAGAGAGCTGCGCGCGGGCTGCAAGCGCGGCCGCCTTCACCTGGTCATAGGCGGAGGCGGAAACCGCCCCCGCTGAAACGAGTTCGCGAAAACGCCGTTCGTCGGCGCCAGTCTGCTCCGCGCGGGCACGCGCGGCGGCGACCGTTTCCGTCGACGCCTGCGCCGCGAGCCTATAGTCGGTCGGGTCGATACGCATGAGCGGCTGGCCGCGACGGACCGCCTGCCCGGCGTCGACCAGCCGCGCCACGACCTTGCCGGCGACGCGGAAGCCGAGATCGCTCTGCACGCGCGCGCCGACAATCCCGGTGTATTCCCGCACGGACCCTTCGGCCGGTCGAGCCTGGGCAGTTCGCACCAATGGGGGCGCGATGCGCGGATCGGCATCGGACCGCCCGCATCCGGCGAGCGCGCCGGCCATAAGCCCGAGAATTCCGGCACTTCGCGCGCAAGACGATATCGACACGCAGGTTCCTCCTGTTCAACAGGAACCGGATGTCATCATGTGACCGTTTTGTCAACTAGTCACATATAACGATTGTGCTAGGGCGCGAGGCTGCGCAGGACCAACCCCGTCACTTCGGTCTGGGCATCGGGCAGGCGATCGAGGCTGCGCTCGAGGAAAACCGGGTCGATGAAGGGCAGGAACGCGTTGAAGATCGACCGCCGGGTTTCATCGAGCGGAGTCTTGCGCTCGAACTCGCCATTCTCGCGGCCTTCCTTGAGGATCTCTTCGAGCAGGCCCTGCAGGCGCTCGGTATAGGTCCGTGCGACTTCCCAATTTTCGGACGATGCATGGACCGCGATCTCATAGAGCTTGCGATCGGTGAAGAGCAGCTCGACGGTCGCGCTCGTCACGGTTCTCGCAAATCGGCGCAACTTATCGGTCGCGTCCTCGCCTTGGTCCACCGCCGCCCGGACCTGGTCGAACAGGCCTCCCACGCAGTCGCCGCAGATCGCCTCGCCGATCGCCTGCTTCGACTCGAAGAAGCGGTAGATATAGGCTTTGGAGAAGCCGATCTCGCGCGCCAGGTCCGACACTGTCGTCTTGCCATAGCCGTAGTGCGCGAAGCATTCGCGCGCGGCGTGGACGATCTGGTGCCGCACCGAATGCTCTGCCGGTCCGCGCGTCGGAGCGGGCTTGCTCGTGCTTTGATTTTTCATGACTCTTCCATAGCCTAAACGCGGCGGATTGACAAATGGTGACCATTTAAGTCATTAGTCACAGGTTCATGGGATAATCCATGAAGCTTTTTGGCGGACCGACACAATGCGCATTTCTCCCCGAATCCTGACAGCCGCCTCGACCGCGGCGCTGCTCGGCGGTTGCGCCGTTGGCCCATCCTATGTCGCGCCGCAGATGCCAGCGCCGCCCGAGTTTGTCGGCGGACCCGCGGTCGAGGCCGCAACGGGACAAAGCGCAAAGGTCGATCTGGTGAACTGGTGGAGATCGTTCGACGATCGGCTGCTGGCGAGTATGGTCGAGCGAGCGTTGGCGCAGAATCTCGACTTGCAGCAGGCGCGCGCGCGTGTCGTGCAGGCGCGCGCCGTACTGCGCCACGCCACGGCCGACCTCATTCCTTCCGGGCAGGTCAGCGGCCAGGCGAGCGAGAACTATCAGTCGCTCGAGACGCCGCAGGGGCGCATCGCCAGTGCCTTGCCCGGGTTCGACCGGGAGGCGCAAAGCTACGAACTGAACGTCGGCGCGAGCTGGGAGCTCGATCTGTTCGGCGGCAAGGATGCCGCACGCGATGCTGCGCGCGCCGAATGGCAGGCTTCCGCGGCCGGAGCTGCGGCCGCGCGGCTTGCCGTCGCGGCGCAGACCGCCGACACTTATGTCGCAATCCGAAGCCTCCAGGCGCTGCTCGACGTGGCGCGCGACCAGCAGAAGATACAGCAGCAGCTGGTAGACCTGGTCGCACTCCAATACCGCAAGGGCGTCGCGGCCGAAATGCAGCTGCATCAGGCGGAGGGCGCGCTGGCACAAGTCAAAGCCAGCGTCCCGCAACTCGAGCAGAGCCTCGACGGCGCCATGAACGCGCTCGACGTCCTGCTCGGTCTCCAGCCGGGGACGATTCGGCCCGAGCTCACCGCCACTGCGCCGATCCCGGTCGCACCTGCGGTGTCCAGCGCGGGTGGTCCGGCGGCATTGCTTCGTCGGCGTCCGGACATCATCGCCGCCGAACGCACGCTGGCCGCCTCGAATGCCCGGATCGGTGTGACGATCTCGGAATATTATCCCAAATTCACGCTCAGCGGGCTGATCGGTTCGGCCACGATGGGGATCGGCGGAGTGTTCAGCAGCGGCGCCACGCAAGCCAGCGGCGCGCTCGGGCTTCGCTGGCGGCTGTTCGATTTCGGGCGCGTCGACGCCGAGATCGCCGCCGCGAGAGGCCGCAATGCCGAGGCACTGGCTGCCTATCGCCTGACGGTATTGCGCGCTTCGGAGGACGTGGAGAACGCTTTCACCGGCCTGATCAAGCAGCAGGCCCGCGCACAGATTCTTGGAGAGGGCGTGACATCGCTCGCCAAGGCGCGCGCTTCTTCGTTCGCGGCGTACAAGGGCGGCGTGTCCAGCCTCCTCGACGTGCTCGACGTCGACCGCCGCCTACTGGACAGTCGCGATGCCGAGATTCAGGCGAGGGCGGCCGCCGCACGCGCGGCGATCGCCTCCTACCGCGCCCTCGGCGGCGGTTGGGATGCGACGATTGCGCCCGGTTGAGCCGGGGGGCCGGCGTCGAGGTTCGCTTCTCGATGCGCCACTTTCTCGCCGATGCCGAACCCCTGCTCGTTGCCCCTCCCGATCGCCTATCGTTAGACGCGATTGTGTGCGAGCCCCAGGCCAAACACCTTCATTCGCAACTCGGAGCCGATCACCATGGATGACGTCATCATCATCGGCGGCAGCTTTGCCGGTCTCGCCGCTGCGCTGCAGCTCGGCCGCGCTCGCCGCAAGGTCACCGTCCTCGATACCGGCCTGCCGCGCAACCGCTTCGCCGGTCACTCGCATGGCCTGCTCGGCCACGATCATAAACCGCCGCTGGACATCCTGGCCGAGGCGCGGCAGCAACTGGAGCGCTATCCCACGGTCAGGCTGGTCAATGCGAGGGCCGACGGCATCTCCGGCACCATCGACGATTTCGCCGTCCTCACTGGCGAAGGCGAAAGCCTAGGGGCACGCCGCCTGATCCTGAGCTATGGCGTCGCCGACCAGATGCCCGATGTTCCGGACTTTGCCAAAGGCTGGGGCAGGTCCATCGTGCCCTGCCCCTATTGCGACGGCTTCGAAGTCGCCGGCCAGCATTGGGGCCTCGTCTGGTCCGGCCCCCAGTCCCACAATTACGTCAGGCTGTACCACGATTGGACCGAGAGGTTGACGGTCTTGGCGGATGGCCACGAAATTCCATCCGATGTCCGAGCCGATCTGGCGCGCCGCAAGATCGCTGTCGTCGATGGCCGGATCGCCGAATTCGCCCACCTCGGTGACCATAATGCCATCGTCAAGCTCGATACCGGATCCCTGGTTGCGGTCGACATCCTGTTCGCGCATCCGCGCAATAGGCCATCCGCAAGCCTGCATGAATCACTTGGCCTCGCCACGGCCGAGAGGCCCGACGGCATCGTCCTCAAGGTCGACGAGCGCCGCGAAACCAGCATGCCGGGCATCTACGCCGCCGGCGACCTCGCCAATCCACTAATGCCCTCGGTCACGACGGCATCATGGCAAGGCGCGATGGCGGGTATCGCCGCCCAACAGTCGATGCTGGTTTGAGAGCGCAAATTCTGTATCCGGTTGCCGGGCTGGGGTAACTGCAAAATCGCTTGAGACGGCCGTGGCAGGCTGGGGATGTTCGGCGTCACCAAGTTCGATGCGAAGTTTCGGTCCATCCTAACGGCAGGCGAAGGAGCTTGCCTTCTCGATGTCGCCGCCGACATAGCGCCCCACCTTGGGAAAGGTGCAGAGCAGGCGCGTCCTGCCCGGCCAGTTGGTTCCCGATCGAGCGGTGGCGACGAAACTCTCCGGCGCGACGCCTTGCTCGGTCCATGCGACCAATGCGGAAAAGAAGTCTGCCTGGTCCGTGGCGGGGCCGCCCCCTCCATGGTTCATGCCCGGCACGGCGAAGAGACGCACAAAGCGCGATGCCTTGCCCTTTTCGCGCCGGTCGACCGCGCCGAGCCAGGCGATGGTGTCATTGATCGAGAAGACCGGATCGCTGACCCCGTGATAGATCAACAGCTTGCCGCCATGGCCAGTGAACGACGACAGGTCCGGCGAGTCGGCGTTCATGAAATCGACGCTCGCCTCATGACGCGGGCCCCATTTGACGTGGGAGGCAGCCTCGGTCGCGGTCACGTCGAGGCCGAGCGCATAGCGCGTTTGCGACGCCGGGTCGGCGGCGACCGGAGTCGGAGGCGATGTAAATACCGCCGAGACGGTGCCGACCGCGAGCGTCATATTGGCGGCGTTGTTGACGTTGGCGTCATAATTGCCGAGCTTCCACATCCGCCAGCCGCGGAAATACCCTCCCGGCGCTGGACCGCCGATTCCGGCGTCCCAGGGCCATGTCGCGTACAGCAGTTTTCCCGCGTGATTGCGCGCGCCATCGAACACTTTCACCAGTGCACCGACTTGTGCCGCGGACAGACAGGCATCGGCCTTCTTGCCGGGGCAAGTGATCCGCGCCAACGCTGGACGCACCCGGGGCGTGGTGCATCGAGTGAAATCGAACACCATGCCGTCCTTTACGCCGTCCAGCGCGTCGCACGCAGCGAGCACGGCGCCACTGGCCAGAGCGAGATCGGCATCCGTAAACGCCTTATTGAGCAAGGGCTGTCCATCGGCGCCCAACGCGCCCGCTTGGCGGGCAACGGCAGCGAAGGCCTGATCGTCCCACATCTCGCCGGCGCTGGCTGCAGTCGCGAGGCGATAGCCGGGATAGCCGGCGAGGATGCCGTCAAACTCGCGACCGAAGCGCTGTGCGGCCATGAAGGCCTCCTGCCCGCCTTTCGAGCCGCCGACGAAATAGGAACGCGACGGTGGCCGACCGTAGAAGGCGGTGATGATCGCCTTGGCGACGGTGGTCACCGCGCCAAGCGAGGCGAATCCGTAATTGCGGCGCGCTTCCGGATCCCAGCCAAACGTCGCGGTTCCCTGAAGCTTCGGATCGTTGTTGGTGGCGTTGTCGTGTCCTGAATCCTGCGACACGACGGCATAGCCGAGACCCAGCGCGGTCTGGCCCTGTGCGCCCATGAGATTGCCGATTGCGGAACCGACCACGCCGTTGGAGCCGCCCCCGCCCTGGAAGAAGAAGCGCCCGTTCCACGCCTCGGGGAGCCGCATGTGGAAACGAATCGCATAGGTCTGGCCGTTGGCACCCGCGCGCTCCTGCATCTTGCCGAACAGCTCGCAGTGGCGCGGCAAAGGGGATGCCGGAGGCGCGCCCGGGCGGGGATCGGCGGGTGCCGGCCCGGCGTCGACCGCGGCCGCACGCTCGATCACCACCGTTCGGTCGCCCAGGGTTCCCGGGGGCAGCCGCCGGATGTCGGCACACGACGGCGTACTCAATGCTGATTGCGCCCATGCGCCGTCCGATCCGGCGATGGCGAGCGCCAGTCCCATGATCGCCATTACATTTCGCATCCGTCTTCCCCTGTGATTGTCGGCGACCGCTCCGCGCCCCGGGCCGGGGGCGCGGTCGTCTCGCGTCAGAATTTCACGGTCGCGCGGACGCCATATTGCCGCGGCGCGCCGTAGAACTCGTTGTTACCCGCCTGGCCGCTGACGTAGTTTCGGTCGGTCAGGTTGGTGCCATAGGCTTCGATCTGGTAGTTGCCGACGCGATAGGTCAGCAGCGCGGACAACAGCCCGCGCCCGGCCAGTCGATCAGTGACCGGATCGTAGAACAGGCTGGTGAACTGAGGACCGACGAAGGCATAGTTGATCCGCGGCGTAAGCGTCGCGTCACCCCCTGCGCGGAAGGCATATTGCACGCCCGCATTGTAGGTCCATTTGGGCGAAAGGAGGTTCGCCCCTCCGGTATTGGTCTGCAAATAGGGACCGTAGTTGAAGCAGACTGGCGGATTGGACGCGACGCCGGCGGCGCATTGCGGACCCAGATTGCCGCCGGGGGGAAGCTTCCGCGTATTCACGAAGGTGATGCTGCCGAGGCGTGAATCGACGAACGCGGCACCGAAATCGGCCGAGAACCCGCCGAACTTTGCCTGCAACTGCGCCTCGACGCCGCGGATGCGTGCATTCGGCAGGTTGGTAACGCCGGCAGCACCGGTAGACGTGTCGATGATCGAGAACTGGAAACCGTGATACTCGTTCCAGAAGCCGCCGAGCTGGGTGCGGAGATGCCCGCCTGCGAGCGTCGATTTCCACCCCGCCTCATAATCCCACACGGTTTCGGGCGCGAAGCGCGAGGTCGCCGAGTTGAACCCGCCCGGCTTGTAGCCCCGCGCTGCGAAAGCATAGAAGAAGTTATTGGCATCGAGCTTGTAGTTGACCGCAAGCTTGCCGGTGACGCGGCCGTCCTGCTCGCTGCCGGCGAGATTGACGAGGCGGATATTGACCGTCGAGAAATCGGGGCTGCCCGCCACGTAGGAACCGCGATAGAGGCCGCCGACGCTGGAGGTCTTGAAGTGCGAATAGCGCACACCGGCCTGCACCTCGAGTTTGTCGGTGAGGTGATAGCCCGCCTGGCCGAAGACGCCGGTGGTCCATTTGTCGGTCGTGGCGATGGTGCGAGTCGGCGCCGGATTGCCCGTACTGGTGATGAAGAGATCGATCGTGTTGTGCTGGTAATAGCCGCCGACGATCCAGTTGAACGCGCCGCTAGCCGGCGAGATGATGTTCACTTCCTCGCTGGTCACGCGCTCGCGAACGAACTGGTTTTGCGTGAACGTAGCGGTCGCCGTCGCATCATTGTCATATAGGTTGTTGATGCGGCGGTTCTGATAGCCGCTAATCGAGCGCAGCGTGATGCCGCTATCGAGAACATAGCGCAATTCGAGGCTGTTGATGAAGGTGCGCTCGTGGTTGAGCGTCGGCGAATTGTAATTGAGGGTGCGGATATCGCCGACGCGGAACGCCGCATATTGCGTACCCAGGATCGGGCGATAGGCGTAGCCTCCGGTATTCCTGTCGGTCAGTTCGACCTTGTAGAGCGCCTGGAAGGCGCCCGGTTTCCAAAGCAGTCCAAGGCGGCCGGACTTTTCGTCGAGCCGACCCGGATGATTGTCGAGCGGGCCGATGTCGTCATAATAGCTGTCGTGGCGCTGATAGTTTCCGGCGGCGCGCAGCGCGAAAGTGCCAGAGACGGGTAGGTTCAGTGCGCCCTGCACGTCAGCGCTGTTGTAGTTGCCATAGGACCCCTCCGCATAGCCGCCGACGCGATCCAGCTTTGGGCTTTGCGTGTTGATGAAGATCGCGCCGCCGGTCGAGTTGGAACCGACCAGCGTGCCCTGGGGACCGCGCAGCACCTCTACCCCGGCGATGTCGTAGAAGGCGGTCGTGCCCGCGATAGGCGGCTGGAACACGCCATCGAAATAGGTCGCGACGCCGTTCGACACGGCGGGCGAGCCGCTGGCCAGGCCGATGCCGCGGATATTGACCGATTGCGTGAGGCCGGCATCGACGACCGACAGCGAAGGCGACGCGAACTGGAGGTCGGCAAGCCGCGTAACCGATTTCTCCGCCAGACCAGCCGCAGATAGCGCGGTCGCGGCAATCGGCACGGTCTGGAGGTTCTCCGTACGGCGCTGTGCCGTCACCACGATTTCAACGAGCCCCGCCCCGTTGGCGGCGGGCTGACCGGCGTCGGCGCCATGCGCAGCAGCCGGGGCCGTCGGACTGTCCTGGGCCATAGCCTGCGAGGCTGTGAAGACGGCGCCAAGCGCCACGGCGGCCAATAGGCCGTTCCTGTTGGTCATTAATTCCTCCCATTTCGTTTCTGTTGTTATTGCTTCGTCGGCATGCGCCGGCGCTCAGTCGGACACTGCATGCGTCAACGGCCGAATCTCGGGCTGCTGGCGCGGGTCGAAATCGTGCAATCTCTGGAGCATCGAGCGTAACGCAGTCTGCTCATCCTCGCTCAGCACGCTGAAATTCGCGGCATCGGTGGTCTCGGTGATGTGCTCGATGCGCGCACGCATTTCGATGCCTTTTGGGGTCAGGTAGAGCGCGTTGCTACGCCGGTCGCGTCCGGGACGCCGCTCCACTGCCCCCAGCGCAACGAGTTGGTCCAGCGCCTTCATCGTGCTGGCCCGATTGATGCCGAGCGCGTGACCGAGTTCGACCTGATCGCACCCCTCGTGCAAGGCGATGAAGACCACCGCCGTCGCCCGGGCAGGCGTGACCCCCAGTTCGGCCAACGCCTCGGCGATACGCGAGATCAGTTTGAGTTCCGTGCGGTGCAGCAGATAGCCGAGATGTTCCGAGAGACGGCCAAAGTCCGCCAAGAGCCTCTCCTTATGTTTGTATCACTGGCATACAGTATCAATGGCGAACAATTTGTCAACTCTGCAAGCGGAGCGCGCGACTGACACAGGTCGCACCGCAGTTGCTGGAGGTACTGGACGTCGATCGCCGCTGGGTCGAGAATCGCCATGTCGCGATCCAAGTCGGCGGGCCGCGGCGCGCGCGGCGATTGCCGTACGGCTGCGCTAGCTAAGCGCCTTCAGCGCGGCGCGCAGCCGATCGGGTTCCCCTTCGGCAAGCTGCGCTTCCAACTCCGCATGGAGCTGCTCCCAAATCGGCGCGGCTTCGGAGAGCAACGCCATTCCGGCGTCGGTGAGTGCGATACGCCGGCTGCGGCGGTCGTCGGGATCGGCCGACACCACAGCCAGACCGCGCCGTTCGAGCGGCTTGAGGTTCGCTGTCAGCGTCGTCCGGTCCATCCCGAGCGTCTCGGCCACCTGGCCAATCGACGCGGGGGTCGGCCTGTTCAGGCTCATCAGCAACGAGAACTGCCAGTTCGATATGCCGAGCGGTCGGAAGGCCGCATCGAAGTGGCGTGCCAGCATGCGCGCGGCCGCCTGGGCGTGAAAGCACAAGCAGTGGTCGCGGACATGGAGCGTCGTCGCAAAAGGAACGTGCTTTGACATCGGCCATTTATGTTGATATCAACTTATCTTGTCAAGCCTGAGGAGTCGGAGTCATGATCAAGGTAAGCGCTTTCCGCATGGTCCCGCCGTTTGCCCAAGGCCTCGTTCGCGACCTGCGCGTTCGCTGGGCGCTCGAGGAAGCTGGCCTGGCCTATGAGCCGATGCTGGTCGACCAGCCCGAAAGCAAGAGCGAAGCCTATCGCCGGCTTCAGCCGTTCGGTCAGGTTCCGGCCTATCAGGAAGACGGTCTGGTGCTGTTCGAAAGCGGCGCGATCGTGCTTCACGTCGCCGAAAAGTCCGACACCCTGCTGCCGCGCGATCCCGCGGCGCGCGCGCATGTCACGCAATGGGTGTTCGCCGCGCTCAATTCGGTCGAACCCTCCGTGCAGAATCTCCTGACCATCGACCTGTTCAATTCCGAAACGGCGTGGGGCAAGGAACGGCGCCCCGAAGCCGAGCAGCATGTGCTGACCCGGCTCGCAGTGCTCGAGCAACGGCTCACGGACCGCGACTATCTGGAAGATAGCTTCACCGCCGCCGACATCGTGATGGTCACGGTGCTGCGCTTCCTGCGGCACACCGATCTGGTCAGCCGCTTCCCTGCGGTCAACGCTTATGTCCAGCGCTGCGAAGCGCGGCCAGCGTTCGAGCGTGCGCTTGCAGCGCAGCTGGAGCCGTTCCGCGAACCCGTCGCCGCTTAAAGCAGGCGCGGCGCGCCGGCCCGTGCCGACGCGCCGCCGCCATCCACAACTGCGTGTAAGGCACGCGAGTCGCCGGCTTGCCTCGGGCAGGCTCGGCGGCTAGGCAGCCGCTTTAATGTCATCTTCGGACCACCGCCCCGCTGCGCTGCTGAAAGGGAGCGAAGCCTTTCCGCACGCCCACCTCACGGGCATCGCCGGACTCCAGCCGCACGAGATCCTGTTCCTGCTCGACGAGGCAGAGCAATGGATCGACGTCAACCGCCTCCGCACCAAGGGCGAGAAGCGGCTCAAGCGCCTCACCCAGATCAACGCCTTTTTCGAGAATTCGACTCGTACGCTGCTGTCGTTCGAAATCGCGGGCAAGCGGCTCGGCGCCGATGTCGTCAACATGCATGCCGCGCAGTCGAGCGTGAAGAAGGGCGAAACGCTGATCGACACCGCGATGACGCTCAACGCGATGCGCGCCGACGTCATCGTGATCCGTCACATGAGCTCGGGCGCAGTGCAGTTGATCGCCGACAAAGTCGATTGCCCGGTGCTCAACGCCGGCGACGGCTGGCACGAGCATCCGACCCAGGCGCTGCTCGACGCGCTGACGATCCGCCGCCGCCGCGGCAGCATCGCGCACCAGCGTGTGGTGATCTGCGGCGACATCCTCCACAGCCGCGTCGCGCGTTCGAACATGCTCGCGCTGACCGCGCTTGCCGCAGAGGTACGCGTCTGCGCGCCGTCGACGCTGATGCCCGCCGATGTCGATCGTTTTGGGGTCACGCCGTTCACCGATTTCGACCAGGCGCTCGACGGCGCCGACGTGGTGATGATGCTCCGGCTCCAGAACGAACGCATGCAGGGCGGTTTCATCCCATCCACGCGCGAGTTCCATATGCGCTATGGGCTCACACTCGATCGGCTCGCGCGCGCCAAGCCGGATGCGCTGGTGATGCACCCCGGGCCGATGAACCGCGGCGTCGAGATCGATTCGAATGTAGCGGACCATCCGACGCAGAGCGCGATCACCGAGCAGGTCGAAATGGGCGTGGCGGTGCGCATGGCATGCCTCGACGTGCTCACGCGACGAGCGCGCAAGGTAAAGGGATGGGCATGACCGTTTTCGCCAACGCACGGCTGGTCTGCCCCATAGGTGGCGAGCAGCGCGGATCGCTGCTGATCGAGGACGGCGCAATCGCGGCCGTCGGCAATTTCGACATCCCCGACGGCCATGAAGTGGTCGACCTCGGCGGCAAGGTTCTCGCCCCTGCCTTGATCGATCTCGGCGTGTTCGCGGTCGACGTAAAGGCCTGCCATGCCGGGGGGATCGTCCGGGTCGGGCTGATGCCCGATCAGTCTCCGATCCTCGATGATCCCGGCATTGTTCGCCGCGCTGCGCTGAGCGGCAAGCCCGAACTGTGGGTGCATCCGATCGCGGCAGTGACGCACGCGCTCGCAGGCTGCGACCTCGCCGAAATGGCGATCAACCAGGAGGCCGGCGCCCGCGCTGTCGCAACCGGACGGGGGCGAGTCGCCGATGCCGGCGTGATGCGCAAGGCGCTCGCCTATGCGCGCGACTGCGGACTCGCGGTGGTGTCGCACGCCGAGGACGAGGGGCTGACGCGCAACGCCGTCGCGACGATGGGAGAGACCGCCACGCGGCTCGGCCTGCCGGCGGCTCCGCCGATCGCCGAAGCGGTTGCCGTCGCGCGCGACTTGCTGCTCGCCGAGGATACCGGCGCGCGCATCCATTTCCGCCAGGTGACCACTGCCGCTGCGCTCGAGTTGATCCGCGCCGCCAAGCGCCGCGGGGTCGCCGTGACATGCGGCATCACCCCGGCGCATCTGATGCTTTCGGATATCGCGATGAGCGATTTCCGCACCTTCGCCCATCTGTCGCCGCCGCTGCGCAGCGAATCCGATCGCCAGGCCGCACGCGCCGCAGTGGCCGACGGCACGATCGATGTAATCGCCTCGGGCCACGATCCGCGCGGCCCCGAAGCGAAACGGCTGCCGTTCGCCGACTCCGATCCCGGCATGTCCGGCGCGGAGACCTTGCTCGCGCTAAGCCTGGGATTGGTGCGCGACGGTCTGGTCACGCTCGACCGGCTGTTCGCGCTGCTCGCGCGCAATCCGGCACAATTGCTCGGTCTCGAGACCGGAACGCTCGCGCCGGGCATGCCGGCCGACCTGCTGGTACTCGACCCCGATGCGCCGTGGCAGATTCAGGCGACGCGCATGGTCGCACGCGCCGGCAACACCCCATTCGACGGGCTGCCGGTGCAGGGCAAGGCGCTCAGGGTCTATAAGGCCGGACGGCGGGTCGCTTAAACTCTGTTTGGAAATGCATCTCCGCGCATGCGGCGCCCGCCATGGCCCCCTCACAGCACGATTTCGTCGCCGCGTCCGATCCGCTCGATCATCTCGCGCGCATGTGCGTTGTTGGGATTGAGCTCGAGCGACCTGCGGAAGCTCGCAATCGCGTCCTTCGCCTTCGCCGGTCCTGCGGCAGCATATCCGTCGCCCAAGCTGTCATGCACGTTCCAGTCGCCGGGGTATTCGCTCGCATTGAATTCCCAGATCGCAATGGCATCTGCGACCCGCCCGCGACGGAGAAGGGCATAGCCGATCCGATTCAGCTCGCCGGGATTGAAGATATAGTCCTTGGGCGCGGTGGCCTTCAGCTGCCGATACCGGGCCAGCGCCGCGGGAATGCCGCCTTCGCGCAACGGACGCAGAATGACCGCACCGATCGATCGCGGGATCGGAAGGCGGTGCCCCATCTTCCATTCCATCCAGTCGGCGACCAGCTGATTGGACACATTCCAACCATCCGAACCGTTGGTGAGTATGACGAGCCCGTCACGTCGCCCACGGCTCACCCAGAAGAAGCTTTGCCAGCCGCGATTGCCACCGTCGTGGCCAACGCGCTCGACGCCATCGGGGAAGCCCTGGCCCGCGGCCTGAATGGTGTAGCCCAAGCCCCACCGCCCCTCGGTTGCCGGTGCCGGCGTCGTCATTGCGTCGAGCGTGGCAGGCTTGAGGACCGTCGCACCACGGGGGTCGCCGATCGAGGCAAGCGCGTAACACGCCATGTCGCCAATCGTCGCATACAGACCCGCCGCCGCCAGTTCGGAAAACCGCGGGGTGGGCGTTTCTTCGCCCAGTTCGTCATAGGCGCGGGCCGCCCGACCCAAAACGGCAGGCGTCAGCGCGAAGCTGCTGTGATCCATTCCGAGCGGTCGAAGCACTGCGTCGCGCATATAGTCGGCGAAATGACGGCCAGTGAGTTCCTCGACCAGCAACTGCGTGAGCGTATAGCCGCCCCCCGAATAGGCCCAGCCGCTGCCGGGAGCCGCCACGACCTCAACCGCTCCCGCTCCGTTGTTATCGCCGGATAGCGACTGTTCGAGCGAAGGAACGACGTCGTCGGCGCCCCAGCCCCGATACCCTGACACCGACAGGCCCGCGGTGTGACTGAGCAGGCGACGCAGCGTTACCCCTTCAGTCGGAAATTGCGAGCGTGGCAAATGCCAGCGCGTGAGCCGCCGATCAACCGGCTCGTCCAGACCAATCCTGCCCTCGTCCACCAGCCGCATTGCTCCCCATGCAGCGATGGACTTGGATGTAGAGCCGATGTTGAACAAAGTTGTGTCCGTCACTGGCACCTTATGGGCAAGGTTGCCCATGCCGAAGCCGCGCGCCATGATGACACGACCATCTTCGATCACGGCGACGGCCGCTCCGGGAATGGAGAATTCGGATAGATAGGCTGGGGTGCGCGCGACGGTCTGCCGGACGAATGCAGCTTCCCGCTCAGTCAGCGAGGGGGCGGTGGCGGGACAGCTGGCAGCGACGCTCGTCGAGAGCAAGGTCAGAAGCGCGAATAGCGAGCCTGCCGTCGCTGCAACGGTGTTGCGCCGCATCTGCCTCCTCCTTGTTCTGCAGCGGGTGAGATTGGTACCGCGAGAACAGGTCTTAACCGCGTCGCTTTTGCGATTTCAACGCCGCTCGCACGCCGCGGCGGACGAGTGGAGCGCGCATCCGAGCCGATCGAGCCCATGCAATTCGGTCAGCGCGCAAATAGGCCCTCACGAAAATCGAAAGCCGGGGCCCCGCGGTTCGGGGCCCCGGCTCTCTCCGGGAAACCAAATTGGTTCAATGCCTCAGCGCGACGCGACCTGCACGCCCTTCGACCAGCTCGCAACTTTATCCCCTGCGGCGATGCGGATGAAACATTCGCCGCCCTTGGCCTTGACTGCACCGCACAGTTCGGTCGCACTCGACCGGCTGAACCCGCCGACCGCGAGACGATAAAAGGCGCCTGCCTTGGTGGTCACATTGGCCGCGAGCGGTGTGTGCGCCGCGAGCGCAGGGATACGGCGCGTCGCGCGGCCCCAGGCTTCCTTGGCGATGCCGGCATTGGCGAACGCACCGAGCTGGACATAATAGCCGCCCCTGCCGAGCATGGCAGCTGGCTGCGCCGTCGAAGCCGCAGCGGTCTGCGTCGCAGGCGTGACAATTACTCGGGCTCCGGGCAGTTTATGCGACGCGGGCAGCGCCTGAACGATCTCTTGGTGTGGTCCGAAAACGACACCGCTCCCCACGCTCGCGAGCGCGGGCGCGGCTTGGCTGACTTGCGGCAACGGCTGTGGGTCGGCCGCCGCCATGACGGGCACGGGCGCAAGCGGCTTGGCGGCAGGACGATCGGACGTTCCGGGCATGAACGCGTCGACCGAAGCCGTGGCGGTCTGAACGGTCGACTGCACCGTCTGCGTCACCGCCGCCATCGCATTCGACGAATCGCGCAGTGCGAGCTGAACCGGTTGGCCCTGGTCAGCGACGGCGTGGACACCGAGCAGCGCTGCGATCTGGTCATAGGCATTCACTGGCCGCGAAAAGCCAGCCCATTGGACGATGCGCGCGTCGACCTGGTCTGACGGCAGATCGACCCCCGCGACATCCTGCGCTTCCTTCCAGCGGCCTGCGAGCGCGAGTGCCAGCGCGAGGTTCTGGCGCGTCTTGGCATCGGCTTCGGGCCGGCGAACAGCGGCACCCAGCACCTCGACCCCTTTCGGCGCCTGACCCGCAAGCGCGAGTGCGAGGCCGAGATCCGCTGCCGGAATCTGCTGCGCATGAGCGTTGAGCGTCGCCGCCGCACCGGCCCAATCGCCCGTACCGACCTTGGCAAGCGCGAGGTTGAGTGCGGCGCGGCCGTTGCCCGGATCGAGCGTCAGCGCGTCGGTCAGTGCCTGGCTGGCCGAAGCGAAGCGGCCGCTCAGCAGATAGCTCTGCCCCAGCAGTCCGCGATATTCGGCATTGCGTGGATCGAGTGCGACCGCATTTTCGGCGAAGGCGACTGCCTTGGCGACATCGCGCTTCGCGAGCGCGTGCTGCGCGTTATCGGCGAGCCCGGCGGCGCGCTTGGCATTGGCCGCCTCGGCCTTGCTCGCCTCGACCGCGGACTGCACCGCGCTCACACCGCCGAGCGCCGCGATCAACACCAGCGCCGACGTGCCCAACCCCAGGAAATTGCGGCCACGCATCACTTTTTCCTTTGCTTGGGCAGCTGGGCGACCAGCTTGTCGACTTCAGGCATGCCGAGCAGCAGTGCGTCGACTGCCTCGGTGACCAGTTGTTGCGCCGAGCGGTGCGATACTGCCGACGCGAGGCGGAGGCGAAGATGGCGCTCCTTGTCGAGGCGGAGTGTGAACGCCGCCTTCGACCGAACCCCGACTTCACGCGCGATACGTTCGACGGCGAGCGGCGCGAGCGTAGCCTGCGGCTGGGGCTCCAGCGCCGGTTCGAGCGTCGGCGCCGCGATTGGCTCGGCGGCGGGATGCGCGATCTGGGTTTCGAGCGCCGCGCGCTCGCGAAGTACTGTCGGCACCGCCCTGGGAGCCGACACGTCCGCCGGTGGCGGAAATGCGATGTCGACCGGTGGCGAAGCGGCAACGTCTTCGCCCATGTCGTTCCAACCGAGATCCTCGGTGGGCGCGGGTGTCAGCCCGACATAGCCGGGACGCATCGCCGGGCGCGCCTGGCCCTTGCGCGCAAGCAGGCCCGAGGTGAGCGAAGCGGCGGATTTGGAGGATCCGAACATCGTCACCGCCTCAACCCACGATCCGGCGGCCGAAGCCGCCGCCAGCGCGGGCAGCGCCGAACCCGCCGTGCGGTGAAGCCGGAGCCGCGAATACGGTGCGGCGGAAATTCTTCTCGAGCCGGTCGTAGATATAGGTCCACAGCGCCTCGACCTCGCCGGCCGAGCGGCTGCCGGGATCGACTTCCATGACCGTGCGGCCGTCGATCATCGACGACGCGAAATCGGTACGGTGGTGGATGGTGATGGGCGCCACCGTGCCGTGCTGCGACAGCGCGACTGCGGCTTCCGACGTGATTCTTGCCTTGGGCGTCGCAGCGTTGACGACGAAGATCAGCGGCTTGCCGGCGCGATCGCACAGATCGACCGTCGCGCCCACCGCGCGCAGGTCGTGCGGGCTGGGGCGAGTCGGGATTACGATCAGTTCGGCGACCTGGATCACGCTCTGGATCGCCATGGTGATGGCTGGGGGCGTATCGATCACCGCGAGGCGGAAACCCTGCGCACGCAGCACTTCGAGGTCGGCGGCAAGCCGCGCGACCGTGGTCTGCGCGAAGGCGGGAAGATCGGTGCTACGCTCGTTCCACCAGTCGGCGAGCGAGCCTTGCGGGTCGATGTCGATGAGGACCACCGGACCGGCGCCGGCGCGTTGCGCCTGGACTGCCAGATGCCCCGAAAGCGTGGTCTTGCCGGACCCCCCTTTCTGTGACGCCAAGGCCAGTACGCGCATGAACCCCCTCGAAAAAAGTCGCTTGGTTGCCTGGGGGGAATGCCACGTTAGGTGATAAGAAGCGGTTAATGCGTATCGCTTCGGGATGATTAACGCAGATCGTGCTTAACGACTTGTTTGCCGTAGAGCGGTTAACAAAAGTTGAGGGGTGGCGGCGTGCGGGGATTTCGCATGAAACGGGCTCGGCTGGCCGTGGCGGCGATGGCGGCGCTGATCGCAGTGCCCGCCGGTGCGGACGACAATCGCGTGAAAGCGGGCGTCGACGCCTGGGGGCGTGGCGATTATGCCGGCGCCGTGGAGCTGTGGCGCGGCCCGGCCGACGCGGGTGATCCTGATGCCGAGTTCAATCTCGGCCAGGCCTATAAGCTCGGGCGCGGCGTTCCCGCCGATCTCAACCAAGCCGAGAAATGGTATCGGCTCGCCGCGCAGCAGAACCACCCGCAGGCGCAGGACAATTTCGGGCTCGCGCTGTTCCAGAACGGCAAGCATCAAGATGCGGTGCAGTGGCTGCAGCGATCGGCGCAACGCGGCGAGCCGCGCGCGCAGTTCGTGCTCGGTACCATGTATTTCAACGGCGATGCCGTACCCAAGGACTGGGTGCGCGCCTATGCCTGGGTCCTGCGCGCTGCAGCCTCCGGGCTCCCGCAGGCGACGCAGACGCAGCAGCAGATGGATCGCTACATCTCGCTTCCCGATCGCCAGGAGGCTCAGGCGCTCGCCCAACGCTACGAGGCGCAGGCGAACCAGCGCGACGCGCAGTTGGAGTCCGCGAGCAACGCTCGCGCACCTAACCGTCCGGACTCGTCGATCGGCACCACGGAACTGCCGCCGTCGCGCGCCGATCGCACGCTTGCCGCCAACGAGGCCCCTGCGCTGATCCCGGCGCCAGCGTCTGAACCGGCCGCGGTGGTCGTGCCCGCGGGCAATTGGCAGGTGCAGCTCGGCGCATTCGGCAACGTCGGTAATGCGCGGAAACTCTGGACGCGGATCCACGCGCGCTTCCCTGGCCGCGCACCGGCCTATGTCAAGGCCGGTGCGCTGACCAAGCTGCTGGTCGGTGGTTTTGCCAGCAAGACCGACGCCCTGCGCGCCTGCGCCGGCGTTAGCCCCTGCTTCCCTGTCACGCGCTGAACCGGTGCGCCGGTCACGCCATTTCGGGTTCCGCCGCCGGCGCCCCGCTCTTCTTCACCTCCGAGCCTTGGATGAACGCGAGCAGGTCGCGGTTGATGACGTCTGCGTGCGTCGTCAGCATCCCGTGCGGGAAACCCTCGTAAACCTTGAGCTTGCCCTTCGGCAGCAGCTCGACTGACAGCAGCGCCGAATCCGCGATCGGGACGATCTGATCATCGTCGCCGTGCATCACCAGCACCGGCACGTCGATTGCCTTGAGATCCTCGGTGAAGTCAGTCTCGGAGAACACTGCAATGCAATCATAATGCGCCTTGGCGCCGCCCATCATGCCCTGGCGCCACCAGTTGCGGATGCTGCCTTCGCTGATCGTCGCGCCCGGACGGTTGAATCCGAAAAAGGGCCCGCTGGCGATATCGAGATAGAATTGCGCGCGATTGGTGGCGAGCGCCGTGCGCAATCCGTCGAACGCCTCCATCGGCGTACCGCGCGGATTGGAATCGGACTTGACCATCACCGGGGGCACCGCACTCATCAGCACTGCCTTGGCGACACGTCCAGCGCCGTGCCGCGCGACATAGCGCGCGACTTCCCCGCCGCCCGTCGAGTGGCCGATATGCACGGCGTTCCGCAGGTCGAGCGCCTCGGCGAGCGCCGCCACATCGGCAGCATAGGTGTCCATGTCGGTGCCGAGATCGGTCTGGCTCGAACGGCCATGCCCGCGCCGATCGTGCGCAATCACGCGAAAGCCCTTGTCCAGGAAGAACAGCATCTGCGCGTCCCAATCGTCGCTGCTCAGCGGCCAGCCGTGGTGGAACACGATCGGTTGCGCATCGCGCGCGCCCCAATCCTTGTAGAAGATCTGCGTGCCGTCCTGAACCGTAAGCATAGGCATGGCTGTGACCTTTCGACTGGCCGGCCGATATGGCCGACACATTAGGGGAAGCCGACACGGCCGCCGCAGCGCCAGGCGAATCGAAGTTGGGCGGGGTACCGACCCGAGATCGATACGCTGCCATTCCGACATTGGCGAATTCGTTTCGGCCGATTATTGGCGCATTTGATCGAGATCGATCGCGAATAGGTCCTTCATGCACACGCGGATCAAGATTTGTTGCATCGCCTCGGACGAAGAGGCCCGGATGGCAATCGCCGCCGGCACGGACGCGCTTGGTTTCGTCGGCGTGTGGCCGCCGACGCCGCGCGCCATTCCCGATACACGGATCGCCGAGATCGCCAAACAGGTCCCCCCGCCGATCGAGACGTTCGTGCTCACCAGCGAAACCAGCGCCGAGGCGATTTCGGCGCATGTCCGCGAGACGGGTACCACCGGCGTCCAGATTGTTCATCCGATCAACCCGGAGGAAAGCGCGCGACTCGCAATGCTCGAACGCTCGGTTCGCCGCATCCAGGTAATCCATGTCGAAGGCCCTGAAGTGCTCGAGCTGATCCCCGCCTATGCGCCGCATATCGACGCGTTCCTGCTGGATTCGGGGCGGCCCAACGCGCTGGCGCCGGTATACGGCGGCACTGGGGAAGTGCATGACTGGGAGATCAGCGCTGCCTTCGTCGAAGCAAGTCCGCGCCCGGTGTTTCTCGCCGGCGGCCTTACGGCCGACAACGTCCGCGCCGCGATCGCGCAGGTCCAGCCAATCGGCGTCGATCTGTGCTCGGGGGTGCGCACGGATGGGCAACTCGATCCTGACAAGCTGGCGGCGTTTATCGCCGCCGTGCGCAACGCATCGATCGGCTAAGCCGCCCAATCGCTCCGCGCGATGCCCTGGGCGTAGAGTAATCCCGTCAGATCGAAGTGATCGAGCCGCGCACCGGCGGCCGCCGCGACGATCGGCTTGGCGCGATAGGCGACGCCCAGTCCGGCCTTGCGGATCATCGCCAGATCGTTGGCGCCGTCGCCGACCGCAAGCGTCTCCACCTCGGTGAGGCCGAGTTCGGCCATCGCGCCGAGCAGCGTGCTCTCCTTGGTGCTGCTGTCGACGATCGGCTTCTCGACGGTGCCGTCGAGCGCATCGCCTTCGATCACCAGGCGATTGGCGATCACCCGCTCGAACCCGAGCTGCGCACCGACCGGCTCGGCGAAACGTGTGAAGCCGCCCGAGACGAGGATCGTCGTCGCGCCGCGCGCGCGCATCGTCTTGACCAACGTCTTGGCACCCGGCGAAGGCCGCACGCGCTCGGCAAGGCAGCGATCGATCGCGCCCGCCGCAAGCCCCTTCAGCAATCCGACGCGCGCGTCGAGCGCCGCAGCAAAGTCGAGCTCGCCGCGCATCGCGCGCTCGGTCACTTCGGCGATCTGCGCCTTGATCCCGGCATAGTCGGCGAGCTCGTCGATGCATTCGACAGTGATCATGGTCGAATCCATGTCGGCGACGAGAAGTTTCTTCGCGCGTCCCGCCTCGAGCTGTACGATCACATCGGTGTTCGCTAACGCGCCCTCGAGCGCCGCTCGCGCGGCACCGGGATCGTGCTCGAACGCGAGATCCGCGGCGCGCCCCTCGTCCAGCCACGTCACTGCGCCCGGTCGGCAGTGCACGGCGGCCAGCCGATCAGCGGCCTCGGAAAGCTGCCCGGCAGCCAAGCCTTCTGCTAATAGTGTCGCGATGAACATGAGTATCCCGGAACGGCCAACGGTCGCGCTCATTGCAGGACCGACGGCGAGCGGCAAGTCCGCGCTCGCCTTGGCGCTCGCCGAGCGACACGCTGGCACGGTGATCAACGCCGATTCCTCGCAGGTCTATGCCGACCTGCGCGTGCTCAGCGCGCGGCCGACGGAGGCGGATGAGGCACGCGTGCCGCACCGGCTTTTCGGCCATATCGACGGCGCCGACGACTATTCCGCGGCGCGCTGGGCCATCGACGCGCGTAGCGCAATCAAGGATGCCGTCACTGAGCACCGGCTGCCGATCCTGGTCGGCGGCACGGGCATGTATCTGCGTACGCTGCTCGATGGAATCGCACCCGTGCCTGAAATCGACCCCGGCATTCGAACCGAAGTGCGCTCGCTCGCGGTCGCCGACGCACATGCCCAGCTTGCCGGACTCGACGCGAAGAGTGCCGAGAGGCTGCGTCCCAGCGACACCACGCGCGTTGCGCGGGCGCTCGAAGTCGTGCGCTCGACCGGCAAGCCGCTCCATGCCTGGCAAGCCGACCGCGTCGGCGGAATCGGCGAGCAGATCCGCCTCGCACCGCTGATCCTGCTGCCGGAGCGTGCCTGGCTGTACGAACGCTGCGACCGGCGCTTCGCCGCGATGCTCGAAGGCGGGGCGGTCGAAGAGGTGCGGGCACTGGCCGCGCGCACCGACATACCCGGTTCCGCGCCGGTCCGCCGCGCGATCGGCGTGGCTGAAATCACCGGCTGGCTGGCCGGTACGCATGGACGCGATCAGGCGCTCGCGTTGGGCCGCGCCGCAACCCGCCAATATGCCAAGCGCCAGTACACTTGGTTCCGCCACCAGCCGCCCGAGGTGTGGAAACGGTCGGCGTTGATAGAAATATCTGAAAATGTCGCCTATATTGAAACTTTATTACGTAAATAGGGCTTGACACGCAGTTTTGATACACCTAGCAGCGCCGCTCCGTCGGTGCTAATGGGCGCGCCGCGTAAGGAGAAGACCCGTGACCGAGAAAAGTGGTGCCGACATCCTGATCGAGACGCTTCGCGAGCTCGGCGTGGACGTCGTGTTCGGCTATCCGGGCGGCGCGGTGCTTCCGATCTACGACGCGCTATTCCAGCAGTCGGAAAGCAATCGCCCGATCCGGCACGTGCTCGTGCGCCACGAACAGGGCGCGACCCACGCCGCCGAGGGCTATGCGCGCTCGACCGGCAAGCCGGGGGTGGTGCTGGTCACCTCGGGGCCGGGCGCGACCAATGCCGTCACCGGCATCACCGATGCGCTGATGGATTCGATCCCGATCGTCGTGATCACCGGCCAGGTCGCGACGCACCTGATCGGTACCGACGCGTTCCAGGAAGCCGATACGGTCGGCATCACGCGCCACTGCACCAAGCATAATTATCTGGTGAAATCGCCGGACAAGCTTGCCGACACGGTGCGTGAGGCGTTCCACATCGCCACGTCGGGCCGCCCGGGCCCGGTGGTGATCGACATTCCCAAGGACGTCCAGGTCGCGACCGCCAGGTTCAAGCCGGCCGGACCGATCGCGCATCCCACCTACCGCCCGCAAACCAAGCCGGACGCGGCCAAGATCGAGCAGGCGATCGACATGATCGCTGCGGCCGAGCGCCCGATCCTCTACACCGGCGGCGGCATCATCAATTCCGGGCCCGACGCCTCGCGGCTGCTGCGCGAACTGGCCGCGATCACCGGCGCACCGGTGACGTCGACGCTGATGGGCCTAGGCGCCTTCCCCGCTTCCGGTAGCCAATGGCTCGGCATGCTCGGCATGCACGGCACCTATGAAGCCAATTGGGCGATGAACCAGGCCGACCTGATCGTCTGCCTCGGCGCGCGCTTCGACGATCGCGTGACCGGCCGCCTCGACGCGTTCAGCCCCAATTCGCGGAAAATCCACGTCGATATCGACCGTTCGTCGATCAACAAGAATATCCGCGTCGACTTGGGCGTCGTCGGCGACGTCGGCGTCGCGATAGCCGACCTGATCGAGGCGTGGCACGTGCGCAAGCACCCCAAGCCTGACCTCACCGACTGGTGGGCGCGGATCAACGGTTGGCGTGCGACGCGCAGCCTCGATTTCGAGGATCGCAAGGACGCGATCATGCCGCAGCGCGCGATCCAGGCGCTGTGGGAGGCGACCAGGCACCGCAATCCGATCATCACCACCGAAGTCGGCCAGCACCAGATGTGGGCCGCGCAGCATTTCCACTTCGAGGATCCCAACAAGTGGTTGACCTCCGGCGGGCTCGGCACGATGGGCTACGGCTTGCCTGCAGCGATCGGTGCGCAGCTCGGCAACCCTGACGATCTGGTGATCGACATCGCCGGCGAGGCCTCGATCCAGATGAACATCCAGGAGCTGGGAACGGCGACGCAGTACCGGCTGCCGGTCAAGGTCTTCATTCTCAACAACGAATATATGGGCATGGTCCGCCAATGGCAGGAGCTGACCTATCAGTCGCGCTACTCGGAAAGCTATTCCGACGCGCTTCCTGATTTCGTGAAGCTGGGCGAAGCCTATGGCTGGAAGGGCATCCGAATCGAGCAGCGCGGCGATCTCGAGGCGGGCATCCAGGAGATGCTCGACTATAACGGCCCGGTGATCGTCGACTGCAGAGTGGCCAAGCTCGCCAATTGCTTCCCGATGATTCCCTCGGGGGCTGCCCACACGGACATGATCCTCGGCGCCGCGCAAGTTGCGGGCGAACTCGACGACGAAGCGAAAGCGCTGGTCTGATCCCATGCACATCAAGGAAGAGCTCAAGGAGCGGCACACGCTGGCCGTGATCGTCGACAACGAGCCGGGCATCCTCGCCCGGATCGCCGGCCTGTTCACTGCGCGCGGCTATAACATCGAGAGTCTGACGGTCTCCGAGATCACCGACGACAACCGCATCAGCCGGATCACGATCGTGACGTCGGCATCGCGGCCGGTGATGGAGCAGATCATCGCGCAGCTCGAGCGGCTCGTACCGGTGCATAAGGTCACCGACCTGACTGCCTGGGGCCCGCACGTCGAGCGCGAGTTGGCGCTGGTCAAGGTCGCCGGCACTGGCGACCACCGGATAGAAGCGCTGCGGCTCGCCGAAGTCTATCGGGCGCGCGTCGTCGACGCGACGATCTCGAGCTTCGTGTTCGAAGTGACCGGGGGCACCGAGAAGATCGACAAGTTCGTCGAACTGATGCGCGAAGTCGGACTAGTCGAAGTCGCGCGAACCGGCGTGGTCGCCATCGCGCGGGGTCGCGAGGCGGTCTAATTCTCGCTCGCGCACGCGAGCGGGTTGAAATCAAGCTCGTCGCTTCACGGCGATGGCAGAACATCTGAAAGGGAAGAACATGCGTGTCTATTATGATCGCGACGCCGATCTCAATCTGATCACGGGCAAGAAGATCGCGATCATCGGCTATGGCAGCCAGGGCCATGCCCATGCTCAGAATCTGCGCGATTCGGGCGTCAAGGAAGTCGCGATCGCCTTGCGCGCCGGCTCGGCCACGGCGGCCAAGGCCGAAGGCGCCGGCTTCAAGGTATTGAGCAACAAGGAAGCCGCCAGCTGGGCCGACATATTGATGATCCTCGCGCCCGACGAACACCAGGCCGCGATCTATGAGAACGACGTCAAGGGCAATATGAAGCCGGGCTCGGCGCTGGCGTTCGCGCATGGCCTCAACGTCCACTTCGGGCTGATCGAGCCGCCGGCCGACATCGACGTTATCATGATCGCACCCAAAGGCCCCGGCCACACCGTACGTAGCGAATATGTACGCGGTGGCGGCGTGCCCTGCCTGATCGCGGTCCACCAGGACGCCTCGGGCAATGCGCACGACGTCGCACTTGCCTATGCCTCGGGCGTTGGCGGCGGCCGTTCGGGCATCATCGAGACCAACTTCAAGGAAGAATGCGAGACCGACCTGTTCGGCGAGCAGGCGGTGTTGTGCGGCGGCATCACCCATCTGATCCAGGCCGGGTTCGAGACCCTGGTCGAGGCAGGATACGCGCCCGAGATGGCCTATTTCGAATGCCTCCATGAGACCAAGCTGATCGTCGACCTGCTCTATGAGGGCGGGATCGCGAACATGCGCTACTCGATCTCGAACACCGCCGAATATGGCGACATTACTACGGGCCCGCGGATTATCACCGACGAGACCAAGGCCGAGATGAAGCGCGTGCTCGCCGACATCCAGTCGGGCCGGTTCGTCAAGAATTTCGTGCTCGACAACCGCGCCGGCCAGCCCGAGCTCAAGGCGAGCCGCAAGGCCGCCGCGGCGCATCCGATCGAACAGGTCGGCGCAGAACTGCGCGCGATGATGCCGTGGATCGGCGCCAACAAGCTGGTGGACAAGGCCAAGAACTGACCCGACGCGTCACCCCGGCGCGAGCTGGGGTGACGCGAAGTGCAAAGCCCTGGTTTCTGCGCGGAAACCATCCGTTGCTGCAATCGCGTTTGACGAAACGCTCCGCCTCGGAGAGAAGAGCGCGGAATTTCAGGAGGAGTCTGATAATGCGCGCAGCAATGATTGCCCTTTCGCTCGTCGTTGCGACCCCCGCGCTTGCCCAGGGCAAGCCCGATCCCGCCGCAGTGGTTGCGGGCACCTACAATATCGACTCCGCACACAGCCAGGTGCTGTTCACGGTCCAGCACATGGGGTTCAGCGAATATACCGGCCAGTTCACCAATCCGACCGGCACGCTGACGATCGATCCCAAGAATCCGGCCGCCGCTAAGGTCGACGTGACCTTCCCGATCGACAAGGTCTCGACCACCGTTACGAAGCTCGACGACCATCTCAAGAGCAAGGACTTCTTCGACGCGGCCTCCTTCCCGACCGGCCATTTCGTCTCGACCAAGGTCGACGTCAGCGGCACTACCGCAACGATCACCGGCGACCTCACACTCAAGGGCGTCACCAAGCCGATCACGCTCAAGGCGCGCTTCGTCGGCGCAGGCGCCGGCATGGGGCCAGGCAAGAAGATCAACGTCGGGTTCGCGGCTGCCGGCAAGGTCAAGCGCAGCGACTACGGCATCACGTTCCTCGTCCCGATGGTCTCGGACGAAGTCGCGCTGACGATCAACGCAGCGTTCGTCGCACAATAACCTGCCCGTGCGTCACGCCGAAGGGGAAGACGCTGGTGCGGGCCAGCCCGATGTGGCGCGGGTCGAAGCCTTCTCTGACGGCGTGATCGCGATCATCGTTACAATCATGGTTCTCGAGCTGCATGCCCCGGTCGCCCGGGGCATGCAGCCGCTGGTTGCGCTCTGGCCGGTGTTCCTGGCCTATGTGCTCAGCTACACCTATGTCGCGATCTATTGGGTCAACCACCATCGGTTGTTCAGTCACGCCACCCGCGTGACCAACGACCTGGTGTGGTCGAACATGCTGTTGCTGTTCGCGCTGTCGCTGATGCCCTTTTCGACATCCTATCTCGGCGAACACGCGTTCAGCCACGATGCGACTCTGCTCTATCTGATCTGCACGCTGCTGCCGTCGCTGGCCTACACCTGGCTGCAACTGGTGATCAGGCGGACTGGCAAGCAGGGCCCGGCGGCGGATCGCTATTTTCGGCAGACCGGCCGCAAGGGTTTTACGGCAACCGCCATCTATCTGCTGGGCCTGCCGCTCAGCTACCTCTCACCCTGGTTTGGGATTGCCTGCGCAGCGATCGTGGCCGTGTTATGGTTCTTGCCGATGAGCCCGTTCGACCGGCTGTTCGCCAAGGGTTGAGAGCCGCATGGGCACATGGCCTCCGGGGCACAGTGCGGTTCAGGCGGCGCAGCCGTGAAAGTTTAACGCCTTCACGACGGACACTGGACTTTTTGCCCTACAGAAGACTAGGGAACCCCATGCGATCTGCGCTGCGCCTTGGCCTTCGACTTATCCGCCCTTAGAGGCGGCGGAGCAAACGCGCGCCTCTAAGGGCAACGTCCGGAGTTAAGCCAGCCCAGCGCCTGCGCGAATGCGCGCGCGATCCAGAGAGACACGCAATGCTGCACGATCCCAGCGTCAAATACCGGCCCTTCCCGCAGATCGACCTGCCCGACCGGCAATGGCCGAGCCGAACCATCACCAAACCACCGCGCTGGCTGTCGACCGACATGCGCGACGGCAATCAGGCGCTCATCGATCCGATGGACGGCGAAAAGAAGAAGCGCTTCTTCGAGCTTCTGGTGAAGGTGGGCGTCAAGGAAATCGAAGTCGGCTTTCCCTCCGCCGGCGCGACCGAATTCGACTTCATCTCGGGGTTGGTGCGCTCGGGCGCGGTGCCCGACGATGTGATCATCCAGGTGCTGACCCAGTCGCGCCGCGACCTGATCGAGACGAGCTTCCAGAGTCTCAAGGGCGCGCCCAAGGCAATCGTCCATCTCTACAACGCGGTTTCGCCGGCTTGGCGCCGCGTCGTGTTCAACATGAGCCGCGACGAGATCCGCGAGATCGCAGTGACTGGCGCCAAGGTGCTCCGCGACGAAGCCGCCAAGCAGCCCGATACCGACTGGTATTTCGAGTACAGCCCCGAAACCTTCTCGACCGCCGAGCTCGATTTCAGCCTCGAAGTCTGCGAAGCGGTGATGGACATATTGCGTCCGACGCCCGACCATCCACTGATCCTCAATCTGCCGGCGACGGTCGAAGCGGCAACGCCCAACATCTATGCCGACCAGATCGAGTTCTTCGGCCGCCACATCCGCAATCGCGATTGCGTGGCGATCAGCCTGCATCCGCACAATGATCGTGGTACCGGCGTCGCTGCGGCGGAACTCGGCTTGCTCGCCGGCGCCGACCGCGTCGAGGGCTGCCTGTTCGGCAACGGCGAGCGCACCGGCAACTGCGACCTCGTGACGTTGGCCCTCAACATGTATACGCAGGGCGTCGATCCGAGGCTCGACTTCTCGGATATCGACGAAGTCATCCAGACCGTCGAATATTGCAACCAGCTGCCCGTCCACCCCCGCCACCCCTATGCAGGCGAGCTGGTGTTCACGGCATTTTCGGGCAGCCACCAGGACGCGATCAAGAAAGGCTTCGCTGCGCAGGCGCAGCGCAACGACCAGCTGTGGGACGTGCCCTATCTGCCGATCGATCCCGCCGATCTCGGGCGCAGCTACGAAGCGGTGATCCGCGTCAATTCGCAGTCGGGCAAGGGCGGCGTCGCCTGGATCCTCGAACAGGACAAGGGCCTCAAGCTGCCCAAGCGCATGCAGGCCGATTTCTCGCGTCACGTCCAGGCGCTCGCCGACGAGACCAGTCGCGAATTGAATGCCGCCGACATCTGGCAGCTGTTCGAACGCACCTATTTGCCGGCCGACTCGGATCGACTCGTGCTCGTCGATTATGATGAATCGGGACCGGCTGGGCAGCGCACCTTTGTCGGTACCATCCGGGTCGGCGGCATCGACAAGCGCGTGAGCGGGCGCGGCAACGGATTGATCTCGAGCGTGCTGGATGCGCTCAGCGAGGCGTGCGGCGTCAGCCTCGATGTCGTCGATTACAACGAGCATGCGGTCAGCCACGGGTCGGACGCGCAGGCTGCGACTTATCTCGAGTGCCGCACTGCCGATGGACGTACCGTGTTCGGTGCCGGCATCGATGCCGACATCGCTACGGCGAGCGTTCGCGCGGTGCTCAGCGCCGCGAACCGCGCGGCCGCCTGAGCGTCTGTTTGGAAATGCGCGGAAGAGCGCATTTCAAGGCGGTGGATGCGCCCGGAGGGCGCATTTCCATATAGCCCCCTGACGGGACGAGCGGCGCGCGGGAGCAACGCGCGCCGCTCGAAGCTGGTGGTCAGGCGACCGGGTAGCTTAGCCCATAATAATTATAGACTTGTTCGCCATAGGTCCGGTCGAACGCCGGCTCATTGCCGGCGGCATATTTCGGCGCACCCTGGAGCGTTTCCTTGTCGAGGTCGATGACATAGCCGCCCTCTTCCTCGTCGTAGGTCAGCTTGTCCCAGGGCAGCGGATAATAGTCGCTCCCCAGACCAAATAGGCCGCCGAACTGAAGCACGGCATATTCGACCTGGCCGTCGACCTTGTCGATCATCAGATTGTAGATCGATCCCAGCTTCTCTCCGTCGCGATCGTAGACGGATGTGCCTTCGACCTTGTTCGATGCGATCAGCGTGCTGGTTTCGTCGGTTGCGATGATGTCGCTCATCTGGGAGCCTCCTCGACTCGTACTCGCCCCGTCCGCTTGACTGAATATAGGGGTTCGGGCGTGACGGCGTGATGACGCCCGCGCTCCGTTCGGCGCGTTCGTGGCGCGGTTGGAGCGGTTGCCGCGCCTTACTCCCCTTCCCGCATGGAAAAGGGGTTGAATCGCCTACTTCCCGTCGATCAATTTTTGCGAGAAATAGACCATTTCCAGCGCCTGGGTCCGCGAGCGCTGCGTGATGTCGGCATCGCCGCCATGGCCGCCCGCTGTGTCCTCGTAATAGAGATAGGGCAGGCCATATTCCGCCATGCGCGCAGCAAACTTCCGCGCGTGCTGCGGCCCCACACGGTCGTCTTTGGTGGTCGTCCAGATGAACGGCTCGGGATAGGCGCCGCCCTTGCGCAGATTCTGGTACGGCGAGATCTTGGCAAGGAACGCCCGCTCCTCGGGCACCGACACGCTGCCATATTCGTCGACCCAGGATGCGCCCGCCTGGATCTGTTCGTAGCGCAGCATATCGAGCAGCGGCACCTGGATCACTACGGCCTTCCATAGCTCGGGATGCTGGTTGAGTTCGACCCCCATCAACAGCCCGCCGTTCGACCCGCCATAGATGCCGAGCCGCGCCGGGCCGGTGAATTTGCGCGCGAAGAGATCCTTCGCGATCGCCGCGAAGTCGTCGTAGATGATCTGGCGTCTGGTCTTGCGCCCCGCCTCGTGCCACGCTGGGCCGAACTCGCCGCCGCCGCGGATATTGGTATCGACGAAGCTGCCGCCGCGCTCGATCCACAGCTTGCCGATCGCGCCCGAATAATGCGGCGTCGACGACACGAGGAAGCCGCCGTAACCGGTCATGATCGTCGGCGTCGAACTGTCGAGCGGCATGTCCTTCCGATGCACGATGAAATAGGGAATCTTCGTGCCGTCGCTCGATCTTGCCTCGAACTGCTCGACGGTGTCGTGCGCAGCGTCGAATCGCGCAGGGGTCGATTTGAGCTGCCGCTTCGCACCGGTCACAGCATCGAGCGACCACAGGCTCGACGGCGTGAGATAGCCAGCAACCGTGAGGAACGCGGTGTTGCTGCGATCGCTGCTCGAGGCGAGATCGATTGCGAGATTGTCCGGCAGGGCGATCTGCAATGCGCTCCAGCGTTTGGGGCCAGGCGAATAGACCGCGACCCGGCCGCGCACATTGTCGGTATAGGCGATCAGCACCTTGTCTCGCGTCGTCGCCACGCCTTGCACCGCCTGGCGGGGCCCTGGTCGAAAAACGATGCGCGGCGATAGATCGCCGCCGTCGCGGATATCGGCAAGGCTCACGGCGACGACGGCGCCGGCGGGCAGTTTCCGAGCGCCGTCGGGCGTCCAGTCCTCGTTGAGTTCGAACAATATTTGCCCGCGCACCATGCCGATCGCGTCGACGCGTCCGGGGATCGGCAAGTTTATCGTGTGCTTGCCGTCATAGAATAGCTTGTCGGACTCGAAAAAGGTGCGCGATCGCACGATCAACGCGAGCCGGTTGCCGGTTGCATCGGTCAGGACCGCCGGCGAGACGTTCGTGTCCGACGGGGAACCGCGATAGACTTCGCTCGCGCTCGCCAGCGAAGAGCCGCGCCTGAGCAGCTTGACCACGAACGGGTAGCCCGAGGAAGTCGTCGTACCCGGACCCCAGTCGCGCGAAACGAGTAGCGTGTCCTTGTCCACCCAAGCCAGGTCCTGTTTCGATGTCGGCAGGCTGAACCCGCCATCGACGAACCTGCCGGCCGAGACATCGAACTCGCGCACGGTGACGGCGTCCTCGCCGCCCTCCGACAGTTGCACCAGACAAAGGCGCTCCTCGGGCGGCAGGCACGAACTGCCCTTCCACACCCAATTCTTGCCCTCAGCAGTGCCGAGCGCGTCGAGGTCGAGCAGCAGCTTCCACTCGGGTCTTACCGTCGCGTAGCTGGCGAGGCTGGTCGCGCGCCAGATCCCATGTGGATGCGCAGTGTCGCGCCAGAAATTGAGGATGCGCCCATTGGCCTGGGTCGGCGCCGGAATGCGATCCTGCGCCGAGGCGATCCTGAGCGCGTCCTGGTAGAAGCGCTCGTAACGTGGATCTTTCTGGAGCCGGGGCAGCGACTTGGCGTTCTCGCCCTCGACCCAGACCATGGCGCGCGCGCCGTCCTTGTCCTCGAGCCAGACATACGGATCGTCGATCCCCGTCTGCGCGGAAATCGCGGCCGGCGCGAGCAGCAGCGCGACAGCGAACAGTGTACGAAAGGTCATGCACGGATCCCCGAAAACTCAGGCGGTTATGCCGGAGCCCAGGGCACGATCAAGCAGCAAGAAGGGCGCCCGAAGGCGCCCTTCCCTGGTCTACAACGAGAAATGTCAGCGGCAGCGCACGTCGGTCGAATTCTGGTCGACCGACTTGCCGAGGATCGCTCCGAGCGCGCCACCGATCAGCGTCCCCGCAGTGCGATTGCGGCCGCCGTCGACCACATTGCCCAGCAACGCGCCGGTCGCGCCGCCGACGATCAGTCCGGTGGTGCCATCGTTGCGCTTGCAATAATAGCGGCCGTCGGACCCGCGATACACCTGGTCTTCCGAACTCAGGCGGCGCTCCTGGTAGCGCGGATCGTCGCGATAATAGCGCGCCGCATCATAATCGGTCCGGTAGCGGTCACCGTCGTCGTTGTAGCCATAGTCGTCGCGACGCCGGTCGTAGCGCGAGCCCCAGCGCGCGCGCGCATCCTCATAGATTCGGCGTTCGCGATCATAAATCTCGCGCTCATGGTCGAACCGCGCCTGCGCGGCGTCCCAGCGCGCCTGGTCGGCGCGCGACTGGGCGCTTGCGGCGGGGGCCAACGCGGCCAGGCTCACACAGCCCAGCACCGTAGCCATCCAAAGCTTCCTCATTCTTTCCTCCTCAATTGGCTTGTGCACCGACCCTGCCCAGCCCGACGTGTCGGGAGCCTGAACAACGTGCGTTCGGATCCCCCGTTCATTTCGGGATCGGAATTAGCGATCGAGATGGAGGAAGTCGCGATCGAATGCGACCATATGTGCGCCGCCGTCGACGCACAGTATCTGCCCGGTCACCGATTGCGCGCCGGCGAGATAGAGCACGGCATCGGCGACCTCGGCGGCGTGCGGCAACCGCGCGAGCGGCATGCGCGCGGCGAGCCGCTCTGCCTGGCCGGCCGCATATTCATCGGTGACGATGGTGAGCCCGGGCGCCACCGCGTTCACCCGGATCGCGGGCGCAAGGACGCGCGCGCTGGCCTGGGTCAGGCCGGCAAGCGCCTGCTTCGACAGCGTATAGGCGAATTGGTCACGGTGCGGATGGAAGATGCGCTGATCGAGCAGGTTGACGATCGCACGCCCCGCCCCGCCAGCCGCAGCAAAGGCTTTGGTGAGCAGCGCCGGTGCCGCGCAATTGACGGCATAATGCGCCATCAGGTCGGCCGCCTGCACCGTCGCGAGGTCGTCCTGGCCGAACATCGCCGCGCTGTTGACCAGAAGGTCGGGCACCCGCCCGAAGCGCTCTGCCACAGTCCCGACCAGCGCTTCCGCTTCGTTCGGATCGGAAAAGTCGGCGACAAAGCCGTGCCACTCGGCGCTCGTCTCAGCGAACACCGCAGCCAGATCGGCTACCGGATCGGCGTCGTGGCTGCCGTGAATCGCGACCGCCCAGCCTTCGCGCGCGAGCCGCGCCGCGATCGCTGCGCCCAGCCGGCGATGTCCGCCGGTCACAAGCGCAAGCTTTCTGCTCACCGGTGGTCCATCAGCCGCAACACTTCCTCGCGGCTGCGCTCGTCGTTGCGGAACACGCCCATCATGCGGCTGGTCGTCATCGTGACGCCGGGCGTGCGCACGCCGCGCGCGGTCATGCAGCTGTGGCTCGCTTCGATCACCACAGCGACGCCGAGCGGCTTCAACCCGTGCCAGATGCAGTCGGCTACTTCGGCGGTGAGCCGCTCCTGCACCTGCAGCCGGCGTGCGAAGCCGTGCAGCACGCGCGCGAGTTTCGAAATGCCGACCACATGGTCGCGCGGAAGATAGGCGATCGAGGCCTTGCCGATGATCGGCGCCATATGGTGCTCACAGTGCGACTGGAACGGAATGTCCTTGAGCAGCACGATCTCGTCATAGCCGCCGACTTCGTGGAACACGCGCTCCAGATGGGCCGGCGGGTCCTCCGCATAGCCGTTGCAATATTCCTTCCACGCGCGCGCGACGCGCTCGGGCGTGTCGACCAGCCCCTCGCGCGTGGGGTCGTCGCCTGCCCAGCGGATCAGCGTCCGGATCGCTTCCGCGACCTCGGCCGGAACCGGGATCTTGGCGTCGGGCGCTACCAGATCGCCGGCATCCGGCGTTTCGCCATGATCTTCCACAACTTCCTTCCTATCGTTTCGCCCCTGCGCTTGACGCTACGGCAACCTACTGCGCGAGGCCCTGAGGGGCTTCAATCCGCTTCTTGCGCACGTCCTTGGCCGCTTTAGCCATGCCCAACTTGTTGCACGCGGTTTACGGACGCGTTAGCTTCCGTCCCAATAAATGCAACGCCGCAACGAGCCGATAGAGCCATATGCGGTCAGCAGGGAGAGGCCCGCTCCATGAAAAAGTTCGAACTTTTCGCCGCCACCGCGCTTTCGCTGCTGGTGGCCACACCCGCGTTCGCGCAGGAGAAGCCCGTCCCCGCACCCGCGCCATCCGACACGGCGCCAGCTGGTGACGAGATCGTCGTCACCGCGACCAAACGCGAGAAGACGCTGCTCGATACCCCGATCTCGGTGGCAGTGACGTCGGGGCAGACGATTCAGCAGGCGCAAGTTCGCGACCTGATCGACTTGCAGACCCTGGTGCCTTCGCTGCGCGTGTCGCAGCTGCAAAGCTCGGCCAACACCAATTTCATCATCCGCGGCTTCGGCAACGGCGCCAACAACGCCGGAATCGAGCCGTCGGTCGGCGTGTTCATCGACGGCGTCTATCGTTCGCGCTCGGCCGCGCAGATCGGCGACCTGCCCGACCTGAAGCGCGTCGAAGTGCTGCGCGGACCGCAGTCGACATTGTTCGGCAAGAATGCGTCGGCGGGCATCATCAGCATCGTCACCGCCACACCGAGCTTCAACTGGGGCGGGTCGGCCGAGGTGAGCTACGGCAATTATAATGCGCTGGTGGTCAAGGGTAGCGTGACGGGCCCGCTCACCGACGAACTCGCGTTCAGCCTCGCCGCTAACGTCAACAAGCGCGACGGCTATGGTCACGACCTCGCGCGCGGCGGCGCCGATGTGAACAACCGCAACCGCGCCGGCGTGCGCACTCAGCTCTATTACGAGCCGAATGCCGATCTTTCGGTCCGGTTGATCTACGATCACGACCACATCGACGAGGACTGCTGCATCGTCGCCAATATCGTCAACGGGCCGACCGGCGCAGTGGTTCGGGCCCTGGGTGGCAATCTCGATGCCGCCAATCCCTTCTCGTACAATGTCTACAACAATTACGCGTCGAGCAATGACGTCAAAAACTGGGGCTGGTCAGGTCAGATCGACATCGGGATCGGCAAGACCAAGCTCACCTCGATCAGCGCCTATCGCGGGGTCGACACCCAAACCAACCAGGATTCAGATTTCACCAGCGCCGACCTGCTCGGGCGCAACGCGATGCAGCAGCGCATCCGAACTCTGACGCAGGAAGTTCGCCTGACCTCGAACTTCGAGGGGCCGTTCAACTTCCTGATCGGCGGATTCTATTTCGACGAGCGGATCACGCAGAGCAACCAGGTGCTGTTCGGCAGCCAGTTCCGCCCCTATGCCGACCAGCTGATCCGCGGCGCCTCAGGCAATGCGCTCAACGTCGGCATGCTCGAGACGACGTTTGGCGCGCTCGAAGGCAATCCGGCCAAATATGCCGGCGCCTTTTTCAAGAACGGCACCGGCCTCGACGAGCATTACCGGCTTACCGACCTCTCCTATTCGCTGTTCGGCAGCGCCGATTACGAGATCGTCAGGGGCCTGACGCTCACTGGGGGCGTCAACTATACGCACGATCGCAAGCGCTTCAGCACCAATGTAATCAGCAACGAGGGCTTCTCGGCAATCAACCTCGATGCACCGCAATATGCGCCCTTCCGCAACCAGCTGCTGCTGCAGGGCGCGGTCGCGCAAACCGTTGGCACCGCGCTCGGACTCGGCACATCGGCAAATGCGACCCAAATCGCCGCATTCGCGGGGGCGCAACCGGCGGCCTATGCCCAAATCGTTGCGGGCGCGGCGGCCTATGCCAACGCCAACATGAACAATCCCGCGGCGAACCCGCTGGGATCGCTGCGACAACTGCAATTCCTGCCACCGTTCATGAATGTGCCCAACGCCGTCGAGCCGGGCCGCACCGAAGACAATAATGTGTCGTACACGCTGCGCGCAGCGTACAAGTTCAACCGTCACATCAGCGTCTATGCGACATTCGCGACCGGCTTCAAGGCGAGCTCGGTCAATTTGTCGCGCGACAGCCGGCCGACTGCGGCGGATCTCGTCAGCCTCCGGACCGCCAATCTCGCAGTGGTCAATCTAGGCTCGGGCTCGCGGTTCGCCGATCCCGAAAAGTCGCGCGTGATCGAAGGCGGCGTCAAGATGCAGTTCGCCAACTGGGCGGCCAATCTTGCCGTGTTCGACCAGGTGCTGCGCGGCTTCCAGAGCAATGTCTTCACCGGCACCGGCTTCGCGCTGGCCAATGCGGGCAAGGAGACCGTCAAAGGCGTCGAGTTCGACGGAAGCTGGAATCCGGTCCACCCGCTCAATCTGACACTCGCGGTGACTTATCTCGATCCGATCTACAACAGTTTCGTGGCATCGGCGGGCGGCGACATCAGCGGGCGTCGACCATCGTTGATCCCCGAATTCTCGATCACCGGTGGCTTCGCTTACACTGCCGAGATCGGCGGCGGGAACAGGCTGATCCTGCGCTCCGACTATCATTGGGAATCCAAGTCCGATCTCGACGAGCGGTTCCCAGGGTACACCAAGGAAGTCAATGACTGGAACGGCGCGGTGATCCTGGCGCTGCACAAAGGCTGGGAGTTCTCGGTCTGGGGCCGCAACCTGACCAACAATCATTATCTGACCACGATCTTCCCTTCCGTCGCACAGTCGGGGAGCATTTCGGGCTATCCCAATCAGCCGCGCACCTGGGGCGGCACCCTGCGCGCGAAGTTCTAGGAAGGATGCTGAGCGGAATTTGCCCTTCTGCAACGCAGCTTGAGGGCATTTTCGCCGCGAAACGGCAGTTTTCCACGATCTATGCGCCGAAACGAACCTGAAACGTACGAAGAGCGCGTGCATCTTGCCAAGAAGGCCGCTAGACGCGAAGTAGGGAGAGCGGCGCTGGCGTATTGTCCAGGCCGGTCACCCGCAAAACAGAAGCGCCGCCATCTGGGCGAGCGCGAGGAGGAGAACAGGAATGGCGGAACAGAAGGCGTCGGGTGCGCGTGGGGGGATCGCTAAGCCGATAACTCCTTCTCCCGATCTGGCCGTGATCACGGGTTCGGCACCGCTGCCCCGCAGCGAAGTCGTCAGCAAGGTTTGGGCGCACATCAAGAAGCACAACCTGCAGAACCCCGCGAACAAGCGTGAGATCCTGGCCGATGCCACGCTGGAGAAGATCTTCGGCGGCAAGAGCGCGACCATGTTCGAAATGAACAAGCATCTCGCAAAGCATATGAAGTAAACGCGACTGCCGGCGGCAGGACGGTCCGTCCGTCAGCCGCCGCCGGCAAGCGCATCCGGGATGGCACCGTCACCAAAGCGCGGCACCATATTGCGGCGCCGCGACCCGCTGGTGCGCGCATCCTGGCTTTGCGCCGAGCGACGCGTATGGCGTCGCTCGGCCTTTTTTTTGCCCATTGCGCAGCACCTGCGTTTCGGGCGGCACCCCTTCGAAGACCGAGACGCTGCACCGCGAGAAGTTCGCGCGGGACTATTCCTCCAAGCGCCGCCGCGCGGGCCCTTTCCCGAAACCTCTACTTGAAAAGTCTGGGCGCAAAATCGTTGAGATAGCGGCGCCAGTTGATCCAGGTGTGTCCCCCGCCGCTCTCGTTGTAGGTGTATTTGATGCCATAGGCATCGAAGATGCCGCGCGTCGGCGCCGACGTCCCGTACAGAAAATCGTCCTTGCCGATCGCGTAATAGAGCAGCTTCAGCGCCTTGGCGGCGGATTTGAGCGCCGCATCGTTTGCGGTCTTATACTGGTCGAGCTGCGCCATGTTGCCGTTCATGCCCAGCCCCATCGAGAAGATCCCGACATTGTGGAACAGTTCGGGATGGGTGAGACCGTAGCGAATGGTGTGCGATCCGCCCATCGAAAGCCCCGCCATCGCGCGCGCGTCCGCCGTGGTCAGCGTGCGGAAATTCGCCTGCACGAACGGAATCAGATCCTTGACCAGATCGTTGCCGAAATCATTGTTGTTGAGCATGTCGGAGCCCGGGCGGTCGGGCGTGTGGCCGAACGGCATGACAATGATCATCGGTTTGGCCTTGCCGGCAGCGACCAGATTATCGAGGATGTAGTTGGCGTGGCCGACGCTGGTCCAACTGTCGTCGCTGTCGCCGGCACCGTGCACCAGATAGAGCACCGGATATTTCGCCGATCCGTTCATATAGCCGGGCGGCGTATAGACGTGCGCGCGGCGTTTGGCCCCGATCGAACGCGACCAATATTCAACCGTGCTGACCACGCCGTGCGGCACGTTCGGCTTGTAGGTCTGGAACTCACCGGCGTGCCCCGGAACTTCGAACGTCGAATTGATACCGGTGCGCTCTTCGGACCAGGTCGTGCCCTGCGGATTCGGCACGCGGGCGCCGTCGACGCGGAAATTGAAGCGATAATTGTCCGCTGGCACGGGTTTGTCGGTGGTCACGCTCCACAGTCCGGAAGCGTCCTTGCGCATCGCCAGCCCATTCGGGGTGCCGGCGGGGAAGCCCATCGGAATTACATCGGCGATATCGCTGCTGGTGACGCTCACCGCTTGCGCGTCGGGCGCGCAGACACGGAACGTCACGCGGCCGTCGGGCAGTATTTCGACCGACTTATATGGGGCGGGCGGTGAAAAGAACCCCTGCCCCATGCAGGTCTTCGGCGCCTGCGACGCCGGCACACTCTGTGCAACTGCCAAACCCGGTAAAGACAACGTTGTCGCACAAAGCGACATGATCGCGCGCTTAGCTCTCATCTATCCTCTCCTGTAGCGAGTCGCCGCGCACTTCGGAGCGCGCGCGTCGCAAGAGAGCTATCAGCGCGGTCGTCGACTCGTCAAGGACGGCCGGCCGGCGAGCTTCCCGCCCGCGCGATAAGCCAACGCCGCTCCGCGTCGGGCGACGCGGAGCGGGAGCAGGTCCTCATTCAGCGGCGATCTTCACGGGCGCCTCGGCCGACATGTCGCCGGCCGCGGGTCCACCGAGCATCGACACGCCTTTCTCCGACAACAGCATGCCGATCAGCGCTTGAAGCGCGCCGCCACCGGCACCGTCGCCGCCCGCGCCGGTGCTGATCTGCACGCGCGGCACGATGTCGACGCCCGACTTCTCGAGCGCGTCGGCTAGCCGCTCCATCACCTGACGCGTCAGCTGGAACTGTGCGCCGCCCGAAGCCACCACCTGTTTCTCGATCGTCTCGGCGGTCGCGAGGCCCGTGCGTGTGATGCGTTCGGCATCGGCACCGGCGAGCGCGATCGTCTTGGCCGCTTCGCCTTCGCCGAGGAACCGAATGCGATCGGCTTCGGCCTTGGCTAAGGTGCGGGTCTGCTCTGCGTCCTGCGTTGCGCGCTTGAGCGCGGCCTTACCCTGGTTTTCCTGGACTGTGATCGACAGTTCGGACTCGGTGATCGATGTCTGCTGTTGCGCGCGCGCTTCGGCTTCTCGCAGTGCCTTTTCCCCTTCGGCAGCGATGCGCTGCTTCTCATAGGTCGTGACGCGCTCCGTCGCGACCTGGCGTTCGCGCAACTGCTGGAGCACCTTCTCGATCTGGTCGTTGCCGCCGATCGCACGCGGCGTGCCGATCAGCACTTCCTGCAGCTCGAGGTTGTACGCGCCGAACTTGGCGCGCATTTCCTGCCCGGCCTGTTCCTGGATGTCCGAGCGTTCCTGCAGCAACTCGATCAGCGTCTTGCGCTGCGCGATATTCTTGAAATAGGCCGAGACCATCGGATCGAGCGTCTGCTCGACCAGCTTCTTGATGTCGCCAAAGCGCTGAATCACCAGCGGCGCCTTGCGGTAATCGATATGCACCACCACCGACAGCGGCAGCGTCGGCTCGAACGCGTCCTTGGTGATCAGCGAGACCTCAGAGAGATTCTCGTCGAGCTTATGCTGGCCGGTGACTTCCTGGTCCCATTTGAGGATGAAGTTGGTGGTCGGCACGATCAGGATCTTGCCGGCATAGGTGTTGAATGCATATTTGCCCGGCAGCAGCGGCTCGCTCCACACACCGCGGGTGCCACGCGCGACGAGTTCGCCGTGGCGATATTCTTCGCCCGAAGTGTCGGTGCCGCTTTCGCCGGTATAGCTGATCACCACGCCGACATGGCCGACGTCGATCACGGTCTTGGCGACCATCTCGACCGTCGCAAACAGCCGGTTGATGAAGTAGCTGCCTTCGACCAGCACTTGCTGCTGACGTCCGCGACGTCCCCCGGCGGCGATGAATTTCTCCGGATCCTGGAAGCTGTTGTGGAAGGTGGTGGCGTCCGCCTGGTCCGTGCCGACTTCGGGCGCGATGATCTGGTCGGCGGTCAGCGCCGGGCCGTCGTGCACGGTGACGACGCCGAGCTGGTCGGACGCGTCCTTGATCACCACGGTGTCGAAGCCGCTACGCTGCGCGATCACATTCTGCATCTCGACGAACAGGTCGCGATCCGCGTTCTCGAGCATCAGGCCATAGATGTGCTCGCGCGTGATGATCACGAACTGCGCGAGGTTGATGGCATAGGTACCCTCGCGCAGGATCGTGCGCTGCGGCCCCTTCTGCCCGCCGTCGCTGAGAAAGCGGCGCACATCGAGGAAATCGGCGGTGTCGGCGTTGCTCGCCAGTGTCTGGGTCGGGCCGAGCGGTGCACCGTCGCGCGCGAAGATATAGCCGATCTGACCCTGCGGAATGGTCACCAGCGGCTGGCGGTGGACGCGATACTGGAAGGGAATGAAGAAGTGATAGCCACCGCGCAGCACGACAGGCTGGTAGCCGGCCTCGCGATTGAGCGCGATCAGTCCCCCGGTGATCGAGCCGTTGCGGCTCCAGAGTTTCTCGACCACGGCAACGTGGTTGTTCCCGACATAACGCACGCAGCGCGAGATGACGAAAAGAAACACGACGACGACGCCCACGACGGCCGAAGCGCCGAGCACGACTTGATTTTCCATGTGAGTGAGGTGTCCTTTGGACCTATAGACGAGCGCCCCAAAAGCGCCCGGACTTTATTTACGCCGGTTCAGTTAGCGCTACCAGCGGAATCGGAACCGTACCGGACCTCGACATAGCGCGCGACGGTCTGGGCATCGCCTTCGTCGTGCCGACTTGCCTCCACTTCGAGCGCACGCAGTCCCGCGGCGATTCCGCGCAGGCCACGCAACGCGGTTTCCCGCACGCTTGCGCGCCGCTCGGCGTCTGCGCTGGCGAGCGCTGCCGCCGAGGTGCGCACGACCTGCCCCAGGTCGCGCGAAAGCGCCTGGAAACGCGGATCTTCGTGTACCCAGCGACCGCCTCGGATTTCCTGCAGCAACGCATCGCCCGATGGGCCGAACTGCCCGAGTCCCAGCCGCGCGGCATCGGCGACCAACTGCTCCGAACGCCGCACCGGCGCCGCGGGATCGCGCGCTTCGCGACGATTCCGCTCGGCACGCAGCAAAGGGTCGAGTACTGCGGCCAGCGTCGAAGCTGCTACCGCGATCAGCGCATAGACGAGCAGGAACCAGCCGCTGAACGGCAGTACCTGGAGTAGCATCCGGGGAAGCGGCAGGTCGCGAGCGAACAGCAGCAGATCGGCCGCCAGGGCGACGACATAGGCCGGCAATATGAAATGCAGGAACACGCCGGCAACGAGACGCCACGGAAGCACGGGACGAGCGAGTCGCGAGTCGTCGGCAGGCAGCCGGTGGCGTGACATGCATGCGCTTTGCCACAATCGGCACGGTTATGCGATCGCCTCGGACTTGGTCTGTCCCTCCCAACCGCCTAGGCCTTGACGATGCGGATCTACGCCACCTTTCCATTCGATGGCGAACTCGTGCTGCTTGAGCATCTGCTGCGCGAGACTTGGGGGCTGGTGGATTTCTACGTTCTGGTCGAGGCGGGAGAGACCTATCGTGGCGCGGCCAAACCCTTCGTATTCGCGGAAAACCGAGACACTTTTGCCTGGGCCGAGGAACGCATCCGCCACGTTCGACTGCCGCGGCTGGGCACCGCCGACTCCGCACCGCGCGCGCGCGCGGAAGTCCAGCGCAATGCCGTCCAGCTCGGGCTCACCAATGCGGACCAGCGCGATATCGTACTGTTGCTCGACGTCGATGAAGTTCCGAGCCGCAGCCTGTTCGAACGGCTGCGCCGCGACGGTCTCACCCAGGCCGTTCGGCTGCGGATGTCGCGGCATTATGGCTATGCCGACAGGTTGGCGCCTGCCTCGCCTTGTTGCGCCGATCCTGAAATGCCCTTCGCGACGGCCCATCGCTGGCGTGGCCCGGATGCTTGGGATGCGCTGACCTCGCGCTGGCAAGGCCTTTCCGCCGTCGCGGCTCCTGTCTCGGCGATGCGCGCCACCGGCGCTTTCGCGCTTCGCTATGGCGTTGCGTCGGACGCAGCGCTCGACGACGCCGGCCGGCATTATTCGAGCGTCGATCCTTCCACGCGCCTCCAGCGCAAACTCGGCCGCGTATTTCACGCTGAATTCGACGGCGAACGCGAACGCGCGGAGGCGCATCTCGAGCGCTGCAGACAATGGGGCTTACATCACCGCGGCTGGTGGTATGCCGAGCGCCCAGCCGGGACCCCGCCTGCGGATGTCGCGCGGCTGGTCAAGTCCTGCCCCGCACTCGCCGCGCCCGCCCCCCCGCCTAAGTGGCGCCGACGCATGCTGCGAAGCTGGTCATGGCTACGGCTTTGGCGCGCGCTTCCCGAGTGCCTTGTCGCGACGATCGATCGCCACTTCGAGGCAATGACCTTGCCGCTCGCGATACCTTTGCTCCTGCTCGACCTGGGGCGTGCGGTCGCGGCGGAAATCGCTGGCCGCCTCGGCATTCGCGGACGGCCATCGAACCATCCGCACTAGAGACAATTCAGAGGGCGTCCTCGGTGCACGCGACAAATCCATCGCGTCGCAACACCTCGAGAAAGGCGTTCACGTCACGCGCGATCACGCTCTTCTCCGCGTCGAACTCCTCGGCGAGGAGCGCTACCAAGTCATCCTCGCTGCGCGGCGTTTCCAGCAGCTCCCAGATCCGCGCCCCGATCGAGTTGAAAGAAAGATAAGTCCAGTTGTCGAGATGGAGAAGCAGTGGCTCGCCATCGACATCGGCCACGATTACCTGGGCTGTGCGTTCGATTCTTGCTGCCATCTCGTCCCCGTGTGCCGCGGCGCAGGCTTTGTCCATGTCGCGGCTGTCAGCGCCGTCATGAAAGCCGCGCATTTGATGCCATAAAAGATCGAACCCAGGACATGCGCCGCAAGGCGATCAAATGGCGTGGCACCGATCTGCTCCGAGCGCTCGGCGATGCGTCGCCGCACCGATCCACGGTCGCGACGCCATTCATCCCATGCGTCGCGGTAGCCGACCGATCCCTCGATCGCCCGATAGCGGAATGCGCCGCGGCCCGACTGGATGGCACGTGCGGCAAAAGCTGCAAGACCCGCTGGTGCCGGATGCGCTGCACGCGCGTCGGTCGCCTCCCACAAGGTGATAAGCCGCTGCGCGAGCGCCGCGCCGAGCTCGCTGCATTGGCCACGATAGATGTTGCGGGTCGGAAACGGCATCGCGGCGAACAGCGGCCGCCGGAATGCGATATTGTTCGAGACGAGGCGCCGGGTCGGGCGGAGCAGTGTTTCAGCGATCCTGGTATCGAAGATCCAGAACAGCGCCATGGCGCGGGCATAATGGCTCGTCAGCTCGAAATGCGTACGACCAACTACGACATTCTTCGTCACGTCATCGAAAGGAGCCACGATCGCCTCGAGCCAGCCGAGTTCGGGCGCGAGATCAGAATCGACAAACGCGACGACGGCACCACGACTGTGTGCGAAGCCCAGGTTCTTCTTGGAATAATAATCTACTCCGGTCGGAGCCGGAATGGTTTCGAGCCTGCCGGGCCAACCCAGGCCGGCGATCGCTTCGGCAGGCGGATCTGCAGAGTCATGGACGACAATCAACTCGGGGGGCTCGACGAACCGCTCCCGCGCTGCCCAGAATTGGCGGCTCAGCTCCTCGACGCAGCGCCGCGCGCGTCCGCCGCCGCATTCAGCGCCGGTGTCCCATTCGACGATCACTGAAATGCTGGGAAAAGTCACGCGACCAGTTCCCCTGCTCCAGCCTCGGCGCGCACGAACACTGCGCCGGGGTCGATGTCGCGATGCACCAATTGCGGGCAGCGCTGGCACATCACGGCATCGCGCTGCGTCTCGCGGATCAACCGCCGGAAACGGCGATAGGCAGGACCATTCCAGACTGCTGCAAGTGTGCGACCGCCCTCGGCACGGCCGAGATCATGCTCCGCATTCTGGTCGCGGCAACAAGGCACGCATCCGCCATCGGAGTTCAGCACCATGTTACGCCAAACATAGGTGCAGCGCGCATCTTCCAATTGGACACGCGCGCGCAGATCGTCGCGCGAGACGTGACGACGATGCCTCTCATTATCGGGCATGAGCGCCCAGGCGCTGTTTCCGGGCTCTGGAACCGCGGAACCGATGCCGATCGTCTTCACGATGACCAGATCGGCGCCAAGTCCCGCTCCGTGCGCGATCATCGCGTCTACGTCTTCGGAGCCTTGCATCAGCATATATTGCGCAACGACCTGAGCGTCGGACCCGAGCGCGTGTTTGCGCTCGACGGCCAGCCGAAAATTGCGCTCGACCCGCTCCAGCTTTCCCCGAACGCGATAGCGCGGGTAGAGTTCTGCATCGGGGGTATCGAGCGAGACGATCAATTGGCTGAGACCTGCCGCGAGCAAGGCGTCGATTGTCGCCTGTTCCAGGAAGTGGCCGTTGGTGGACACTCGCGTGCGGATACCACGCCGCGCGGCCAGCGCCACCATCGCCGGCAATTCGCGATTTAGGAGCGGTTCTCCGTAGTTCCAGAAGGTGATGACCGCCAGCGTGTGGCGGAACCACCCGAGCGCTCGCTCGAATTCAGCGGCGCTTAGCGTGTGCCGTTCGCGCCGGGTAATGCCAAGCCCCGTCGGGCAGAGCGGGCATCGAAGATTGCAAGCAGAACTCGGTTCCACCATCAGCGACACCGGCCCGCCAACGACGAACGGCAGATTCAGACGATAGGACATATCGACCATTCGCGCGTTGACCGCGCGAATAGCCGACCGCACCTTTGCCGCGACCGTCACCCTTGCGTGCCGGCGCCGGCGAGCATCAGGAATTGCAGCTAATGCCGTCGGTCCCGCCGAGGATTCCGTTCCGGGTAACCTCGGCGACCTTTGCGCAATGCGCAACCGGGGGCTGCCACGACTTCTTCGCCTGGGCGGTCGCCTGCTTGATCTTGCCGTCGCAATCGTTAGCCATTTGCTGTCCCCATTTTGTTTAGACCACCGATCGCCATCATACGGAATTACGCAGCCGCGAACAAGTTTCCGATCGTCGCCGCGGTTTCGAAAACGTCGCACCCTCTGCCGATCTGGACCATGCGCGCGCGCGCTGTCGTCGCTGCCACCAACTGGAGGTGGCGTCCTGCCTGTCCCAATGCCGCTACGTAATGGAGACGGTAGGTCTGCTCCGCGAGCAATCGTGCCGCCGCGGCACCGCCGACCACCTCAGGCTCGGTTTGGAAGGCGGGGTTCAGCACGATCACTGCAGCGAGCGGTACAGGCTCCGACCACTGCGGCAAGCTGAGGACGAACTTGTCCGGCCAGTTCGGCGCGCGCTCGAGCGTATCGGTGGCGAGCCCGAACCGCGTACACGCGTCGGGGAGCAGTCGGAGACGCGACCGTCCCGGCCAGGCGGTCGGCAAGCCATTCGTAATGGTGACGCAGGTCAGATCGTCGCTCAAAAGCGTCCAACCAGCACGAGCCAGTGCGAAACCGGTCGTTGACTTGCCGGCACCCGACGGACCCGCCACGGCGATCGCGCGGCTGCCATCGGGAGAGACCATCGCCGTGGCATGCAATGGCAGGTCGCCACGCTGGTGGAATATCGCGCCGAGGACTGCTCCCTCCAGCACAGCTTGGACAGCGCGCGGATCCGCGCCCGGCTCGGCGACATAGTCGATCCGGCGTCCGTCGCGGGCAAGAAAGCGTCCGACGCCCTCCACCACGCGCAGCAACGCCCCGGGACGCGCAATCGAATGCGGCCCGACGCGCTGCGCATTCTCCAATTCGTCGGGAAGTGTGCCGACCGCGCGCGTCGCGACGACCCCGTCCCGGACCTCGTTCATGCGCGCGCCTCCCAGGCCGCCAGGAACGCGCCCACGTCGCATAAACGATCGAACCCCAACGCACGATAATAGTCGCGGTCGCCTCCGACAAAGGAGTCGAGTTGCGCCTCGACCGCGGAAAGGTCGAACAGTTCGTTGCACGCTGGAGAGGTCTTCATTTCCCCAATGACCTCGCGATAGACGTGCGCGTGTCGCGCGATAAGGCTGGGGGCCTCGGGCACTTGCGCGCCCGAGGTGGTGCGCAGCCTCACCTCGTCGGGCAACAACCCTTCCGCGACGGCGCGGGCCAATCCGCGCGGACGGCCATCTGCGCGGAACGCCGCCTGAGGGTAGCGGAGCAGGGTTTCCTGCAATCGCCGATCGCTGGTCGCGTCGCGATGTTCGATGCCCCACTGAGTCAGCGGATCGGGAGCGAAGCTGTGCGCGGGGGTCGTCGCGAACGCAGCCCAAAAGGCTCGCGAACGCGCCGGCAGCGCATACTCGTTCCCGCGATCTTGGGTCACCGGCGCCCGACGCAACCACGGCCGCGACGGCGCGTCGGGCACAGACTCGCGCAAGGGCAGCCGACGAAGCATGGCGAGTTGCCCACGCAGATTGCCTCCCAAGATGCGCAAAGGGCTCACGTGACGTGCGGTCGCCTCGCTTCGAAGCTGGCGCCAGGCAGCGCGAAGATGCCCCAGCCGGACAAGTTCGGCGACGGTGGACTCCCCCAGCCAGCTGTACGCTCCATTACCGCGTTGCCCTGTCAGCAGCACGCGCGATCCTTCGCCGCGCATTTCGACCGCAATGGCGTCCAGCCATAGAATGTTCGTGGAAGACTTGGTCGGCACACACGAGCGCGCATGGACTTGCCGCACTACCTCGATCGCCGTCCTCCCGTTCGGAGCAATCGGTCGATGATCGAGCGACGGCCAGGCGGCGGCGACCGAAGCCGCATACTCCCAGTCGCTTGCCAGCCAGTTGCGGCGCTCCGACGGGGCGAGACCGGCTTCGGGTACGGAAGTATAGGCGGCGATCGAAACGCCCGGCAACATTCGCGCGGCA
>Ga0207675_100000079_pt1 | contig 75513 bp, 119 predicted proteins | sample KBSSwiS42_FD_184305 | JGI IMG/M metagenome (GOLD analysis project Ga0207675, IMG submission 184305) | Switchgrass rhizosphere microbial communities from Kellogg Biological Station, Michigan, USA - KBS Switchgrass S4-2 (SPAdes) (version 2) | ecosystem: Host-associated > Plants > Roots >...
CATGGTTGTCTCCTCCCTAATTCAAGATATGTTCGATTCTCAATTCACTGTCAGCTTCTACAGACAGGCTGGCATTATCGAACGTGAGAATGATCAGTCCTTCGTCAGCCCAGCATTCAACTTTTTGCAACCGCTGGCCGACCATTGAGCCAAGCGAATCTTTCAGGGCTTGAACCTTCGCCTGAGTCGCTTCTTGATGTTGAATGCGTAATTCTTCCAGTGTCATCGCACCGCCCCTGAGCCGCTATCGCCTTTCGTCTGCTGGTCTGAATCTTCCGCGCCGCCGTCATTGTTGCGTGACGGTCGGGCGCAAGGTTCAGGCTGCTGTCAGTGCTTCCGGTTTCAAGCGAAAATAACAGACACAACCCACGCCAACACGTTTCCGTGTATCGGTATAGTAATCGTATCGGGTAACATAATTCTTTGGCTCTTTCCGTGCTTCGGCCAATCCCCAAAATGCCAGAGTCTCAGCTACCCAAAACAAGTCAGGATCGCCACGATCAACATTGGCGCTTACGTTGAGCCAGTCCGTTGACAGTTTCGCAGCGTGTCCGAGAATCCATTCTGCGTTTTCTTGCGCCGCGCTTCGGCTGGTTTGCGGGTAATGGTTTGGGTCAGCGGTAATTTCCCGCACTCGTTGCTCTAGCTGTGTCATTTCAGTTTTCACCTTTCAGGCTGCCACTTGTTGCGCTCGTCGCGTCCGTTCTCGCTGTTGCTTTCTTAGTTCCAGCTCTTTGGCTGTCGCGTCTAATTCACCCTGCATCGCGGCTTTCCGCGCTTGATAATCGGCAGTTGCCTGATTAGCGCGAATGGCGCGTGTCAGTGCGTCGATTATTTTCGGCTCGTCAGTGTCGATATTGAACACGTGCGAGATGCCGCGGAAGTTACCAAAGAAGCTAACCGTTCCGGCTGGATATAGCGGCTTGAGCGTGTCCCATGCCACAGGATCGGGCGTGATAAAATTCCCGTAATTCTCGAAAGACGGATCAAGCGTGTACTCTGCCAACACTTCAAGTAATTTCTCGATTGAATCGGGCGCTTGCCCTGCCCATTTACTACCGTTGGATTGAATGTTGATCATGGCGCTTCTCCTGTTAGTTTCCCGATCCCTGTCGAGAATCAGTTGGGCTGGGATTAGCCGTGAGTATCTAATTGATCAACAGCCTGCACAACCGAGCCAAGTTGTCGAGATGAAAGTCCGAACGTGGCACGCAGAGATGGTAGATAGATTGAAAAGACCTCATTGCGCGGTGTCTGCGCTCTTTGCTCAATCCAATACCAAAAAGCCGCTCGCTCTAAGATTCCTAACTTGCGAGCTATTTTATGGGCGCGTGGTGGTATTCTGCGCATTGTTCATTGCTCCCTTCTCGTGCTTGGCACGCTGGTTAATTGATTGCTGGTCTCAAGTGCGCTTCCCAATACGGATCGAAAGCAAAAGGAATATCGATCCATCGGCCACCCTCAACTTGATTCGTGAAAAACGAGCACATGCCCCAGCCGGTTAGTTGTTTTTCTTGCTTCCATTCAGCAATCACGGCGGCAGCTTCCGGCGTGTAGCGGACATATAAATCGCTATAATGCGATGAAATATCCCCTGGGCGCATCGCGCTCTGTAATCGTTGGTATAGGCTTTGTTCGCTCATGGTCTGTTCATCCTTTCATTCGCTGCTTAGTACGTGGCGCAATCCTCAGCGAAGATCGCGCCTGCCTACCAAGCGGCTCCGTCTAATTCAACGGCAACCCGCTAACGCGATAGCATCGCTCGCCATCGAGGGTTTCAACGTCAACGGTGCCCATTCCGTGAATGCGATATACGCGGCACTTCTGACCGTAAACTGTGATAATGTCTCCGATTTTCATGTTATCTATTCTCCTTTGCCTGCTGTGGTTGAGTAGTTGCTTAGTCGTACATGCCGAAATAATGAATCTTTGACTCTGCGGCGCGTTTTGCTTCATCGGCTATCGCTGCTTCTTTTCGCGCCTCGCGCACGAATTCTGCGGTATAATCAGACCGATATGCGGGCGCATCGTACAAACCAGTCAGAACGCCATTTTGCAAGTGGCCGATGTAAAGTGTCGCCTCTGCATAGCTGGCAACCTGGTAATCATTTTGCGGCGTCCAATTCTTGCCTCTCGTGCATTTGCTGGTTTTGACATTCAGCACGACGTTGTAGCCGTGGCCGGTTGAGTACCACGAATGAGCATCGCCGTTTGATTGCTGAATTGACGGCGGCAAAGCCTCTTGAACCTTTTTCAATAGTGAGCCGTCAGCCTTGCAAACCTTTTGCCCAACAAACGGGCGCAAGGCATCTGCCGCGGCCTGATAACTTTCATTAGCGAGCGCGTTGACTTCATTGCGCGCTGCGATCTTAGCGTCTAGCTCGTTGTCGTAGATTTTCATCATTGTCCCTCTCCTGTTGGTTGATATTGACTGCTGTGATAACTCAGAACCGCACCTTGCGCCTTACGTGCTTATCTTGCGCTTTCGGCAATAAGCTGCGCATTCACCTATTGAGTACTAACTCAAGCATTAACTTATCGGCTTCCCTCAGGGTAAACCCTAGAAGTCAAGATGCGGGTTTCAGTTATCAGCACAATTAGAGACTCGCGGTTGAATCATTGTTTGACGACATAATCGCCGCTGGCGTATTCGTCTTTGAATCGAGATACGTCCGCACTGCTTATCAGGCCGTTGCGTTCCATAACGTCAAGCGCCTTGTAAACCTTCTCCTGTTCGGTCCCTTGTGTTTGATCGGCCACGAGGGTATTGACAAAATCACCAATAGTGCCCGTGACTTTTGTGCGAGATTGTTTCAGCATAACCGTTTCCTTTCTGCGAGTCCCTAACTGTACTGATAATCTATCTATCCTTGACCACGCACAGAACACTTGCTGTAACTACGTGGCTGCAATGTCAAATATCGGAGTCTTTCCCACGCCTAAGCCTACTCACTCCGAATAGGCAAAGGGATGGGAAAGTTAGAGCGCGGCCAATAGTTCAGCAGGCTTATCCCAGCCGTAAGTTACCAGCTCCCAAGATAGCCACTCAGGATTCTCGCCATATTCAGCAACAAGGCTTTGCAACCGTGGTCGCAATGGCGTTTTGAAAACCAATTCATAGGCTGACTCATAATCCATTCCACCCATGATGCGCGCTCCGGCTGGAGTCATTCGCAGGGTTTGTTTCGCAATGCGCATCTGATGTTTTTGAGGTATGTCCATTTTTGCTTCTCCTTTACAAACCGCATCCTATACCTATTATTTGTCGCTGTCAAGGATTATTTGCGCTTGACAAGAAAATAATTTTCAGGTAATATAAAAGCTGTGAGTTTGCTAACGATTAGTGAGGTTGCGGAGCTAAAAGGCGTGTCGCGGCAGGCTATTTGGGCGGCAATCGAGGCCGGACGCCTTGAAACCGTGACCGTGGACGTGCCCAGCGTCCGCGTGTCGTTAAAGGCAGCAAAGGAGTTTACACCCAACCCAAAGCGGCAAGCGGCTGGGAAACGAAGCGCCCAAGCTCGAAACGGTCAAACCGGCAAATCCCAACTTTCCCCTTGATTCTCTCCGGTGATTCAGGCTAGAGTTTGACGCAGGGTGAATGAGTCAACGGTTACACTATCGGCATCGGCAATTCCTGGCGAACTATATTCTGCTGGCCGGGAACGGCGTCCAAGCCGTCTACGCCGCCGGATACAAACAAGGCTATGACTCGGCTTGCGTGACCGCATCTCGCCTGCTAAGGAACGCTAAGGTGGCTTCTGAACTGGAAAAACACGCCAATAAAGCTGCGATGAGCGCCGATAGCGTTATCAGTGAACTGTCTGGCATCGCCCAAGTTGATACTCCAATTGACGGTAATCAACGATTAAAAGCCTTAGAATTGCTTGGTAAATTCCATAAACTATTCGTTGATCGCTCTGAATCATCCGTTGTGACCGCATCGGCTGGCGATTTCACCGCAGCTCGCACTAAATTCGCCGATGCCTGGTTGCAGCGAACTAACTGCTCCCCAGCCGAAGCCGAAGCCAAAGCGCTCGAAGCCTTTCCCGACCTAACTCCAATAAAATCAACGGTTTCCGAAGTCCAGCCGGAAACGGATGCGGTATCGTGACACCTACTCACCAGTACGGTCTAAGTCTAGCTCTATCAACTAGATAGACAGCCAATCAGCCTACTATCTAACATAATGGACATTATCAGACGCATCAAGGGTTAACCTATTGGTGTGTATAGGGTTAGAGTATAGCACAGAGCTGCGCACAGGCGCGCTATGGCGCATGAGCACGCGATGACTATGGCTCGCTACGCCTCGCCAGCACCAAGCGGCTAATACCCTGCAACCAATAGAGCGCAAAGGGGTTAGGGGTGTCAGATGGAACGATGCGTGTTAACCGGTGAGCGGTGACGGATGACACCACGTGAAAGACTGTGCAAATTCTCCAAGAGACTCCTTGTTTGGGACTCCGGTGTGGGACTCCTGAAAAGGAACTCTAAATAAGTATTACAAAGTGCTATACAAGTAGCATACGTTTGTGATACAGTTGTATTCATGGCGAAATTAGCGAAGGAGTTGATTGCGTTACGATTGAAGCCTGAGACGGTTAGGTGGATTAAGGATGAAGCTAATCGGCAGGGAAAGACTCAAGCTGATGTGGTGAGTGACGCAATCGAGGTTGTTAGGAACCCTATTGGAGAGCCGCCTGAGAGTGTCTATAAGGCTATTGGTGGGGTTGTGGTACGAGAAGATGCTCCGCGTGGTTTCCCGATCATCTGTCGGCACTGTGGAGAAGTTGGAGCGCACGGCTCGACGAAGATTGCGACAATTTGTTTCGACTGTAAAGCTGGTGGGCATTCAAATGAGCCGCGAGACTGTCCGGTGTGTACGGAGCAGGGGACGGGGGCGTTGTGAAAGAAAAGAAGCCTGACACACGGACGCTGGAGCAAAGGATGGCTGACTGGCGCGCGAAGCGGAAACCGATAGACACCCCTAAAGGAAAATACGGATGGGCGACCAAGAAACCAGCCAAGAAAGACCGCGACGAAAGTTAAGTCGCCGTCAGCAGGAAATTGAGGCACGGAAGGCGGCTGACCCGATTGCTCAGTTGATGGAGCGTGACGACATTGATTACGGTTCCGACGAGCTACCGGTTGCGCCACGAATTCAAAGACCTGACTAATTCTACCACGGCGGACGATTGAAATGAGCGACGAATATCCAAACGCGCCTCCGTGGATTGAGGAAATGCTGGCAGAGAGTTCCCTGATAACCGCAGCGCGGAAGATGCGATGGAAAGAGCGCGTTGAGGAGTTGATGAAAGAGGCGGTAGAACATGACGCGCCTTCTACCACGCAGCCGGAGGAGAAATCGAAGAAATGAGTGAATCTAAACAAAAAGCAGATTGGTTGGTATTTCAGAACTTCTTGGAGGCTACGGGCGGCGTTCAGGGGTTCCTTATGTTGCGTCAGCAAGAGCCTGAGTTTTGTAACGCAATGCTCGATGCTTACGGTATCGTTTTACCGCCACCGAGCAACGAGATGAAACCGGAAAGCTACAGCCTGTGGGCGTCAAAGAGGCCGATTGCAACGCAGCACGTCGTAAAGATGTTTCCATTGACGAATGGTACTCATGCCTTCGCAAAAGGGCGATGCTGCAATCTGAGGCTGTGGGATTAGCGCGTCGGCTGAGTCGGGCGACTACGCCTCCGCAATTTAACGCATACTCATGTTTTTACTGTGGACGGTATCACGTAGGTCGAATGAAACATCGAAAGCGGAAATTGGAGAGCATGGCAAGGGAAGCGATGGCTATAGCGATTGAGCGGTATTTCAATCTGTAAGCAGCCATCGGAGAGAGGAAAGAAATCGTGAGCGAGTTCAGGATAGGCAGCGACGTGTTAATTGGCAACGACATCCGCGCAAGGATTCGGGCGATTGAAATTCGCGGCCCTGAACAGCTTGTGACTTATCAATGCGCTTGGTGGGACGAACGCACCTTGAAAAGCGAGTGGGTTTACTCCGACGAAATCACGCCGTTAACCAAAAAGAAAACCATGCGAGGTTTTCACAGCGGCGCGGCTTCTACTTCAGAAGGGGGAGGGGAATGAAGGGCGCGGTGCGTAGACTTTTGGACTGGATTAACGCTCAACGTGTTTTGAACTGCTTGGGCCATCATCATTCAGTTAATATTCGCGGCTCGCATAAGCGTGTGAAATGGGCGTCCTGTGCTGATTGCAAATACTACTGGCAGCCATACTACGGACGTGCAGCCTTCGACCGTGTTTGTGAGAAGCCAAAATGAGCGAGGCTGTTGATTTACGAGCAACCTGCGCGAGACTTGGACTAACTTCCGCCGTCGTGACGCGGCATGGGAAACAAGTGCATTTATGGAATCCCTCAGCGAAGCAGCGGTGCAAGACTTTTTGTGGATTAGCAATCGTTGATTTCGCGTCCGATATGGACTCGCGGACGGTGACTTGTGCGCGATGTTCGGAGAAGCAAGCCGCCGTGTCAGAAGGGGGAGCAGAGTGAGCGAGCCGAAACGTCAGAACGTATCACCAAAAGCCATTGAAATCATTCGCCGCATTTACGCGAAATCGTGCGTTGGCTGTTGTTGGCACGTCGTCTTAGACGATGAGAATTGGGACTCTATCGAGTTTTGTCGCCAGTGGGCTGCTGAACACCGCCAACCGGACGCTGAGTACCCTTGCATTACCGAAGGTGCATGTCAGGAACTTGCCGCGCTGGATGTAACTGCGAGCATTCTTAAGCGTGCGATGGATGTCGTTGACAGTGAACTTCGCAACGCCGCAACCGCGTCAGAAGAGGTCTAAGAGATGAGTGCGAAACCACCCACCGACAAACTCCCCTGCGCCCCACCCAAGCACCGCTTCGACGTGGAGAATGGAAAGATCGTTGGCGATAAATGCAGATGCGGCGCGCGACCAGTCAAGCGGATGAAGTGATGGCCGATTCTGACGACCAGTATATTCATCGTTTACCTGACGGGAATCTGTATGCCGAAGTACCCGACGACCAATCCTGTCCTGCGTGCGGCGAGACGTATCCAACCACGAAAGAAGGAGTAGACGATCACGCCACGCATCATCTTGCTGAGTACGAGAGACTGTTCGTGTGGCCTGAGTTCGTTTTGGAAGACCTGCTTGACGCTGAATACCTGAGTGAGTAGCAGCGGGGCTTTAACATTCGCTATTTCCAAACCCGCCAAATTGATTTATCCTGCTGAGCGATGGCAGTACAGCTTCCCCGTATCTTCCGGCGCACGCCGTTTCCGTTGACGCCTCCGTTTGTCGAAGGCGACCACCCGCTCGGCAACATCCTGATTCCCGGCGCGCGAAGTTTCGCTGAAGATGTACCACCGCCTGCGCAAATCGCCGCGCCCAACCTGACAAACATCGCTACCGCACTGCCGCAGCCTGTAGACAACCCTAATGTAGATGTTGATGCGCCGCCTTTACTCGGCTTGCAACCACCACCGCCCGCAATGATCCAAGGCGACAAGTATTCCCGTCCGCAGAACGTCATCGGCGCAACCTCTCCCGAAGAAGCGGCGATGATGAGAAACCAAGCCCTCCACGCCTACGAACCACAAAAGTCCAAAGGCTTCTGGGACAGGTTTCTCAAGCCCGCGCTGCTGGGTGGTGGGTTGGGATTTATCGCCGGTGGGCCGGGAGGCGCAATCGGTGGTGCGGCTACGAACGCTATCCGCTCGGCCTTTAACCCCAAAGCCCCCAACGAAGACTGGAAACGCCGCGAGACGGCCCAGAGCGACCGCGAAGTTACCGGAATGCTGCAACGGCAGAAGATGTCCGATGAGGATGTGCAACGCCAAGCGACGCTTCAGAGAACTATTGCTGATACGCAACTCAGTCGTCGCCGAGCAGCGGAGCTAGGTAAATCAAAACCACGCAACGTGCAAACCGGCACCGCCGTGCTACCTGACGGACGTTCCGTTCAGGTCGAGCGTGACGACAAAGGTACATGGCAACTGTCCAAGGGCGCAGATGGTGACGTAGTGGTTAAGAAAGCCGCTCCCAATGCCAAGAGCAAAGTTACCGTGGACGTTCCCGGTGTGGGGCCGCTGGAAGTGACCCCTGAATCCGCCTTGGGCTACTACTCCACCGCTGAGAACCGCCAACAGACCAGCGAAAACAAAGCAGGTGAAGCGGAATTCTCCAACACGCAACTTCAGTCCAATATTAGTGATGCTGCTGGCGAGCAGGCCAAGGTCGAGCAGGCGTTGAAAGACACCGCGCCGACAGTTACTACGACCGACGAGACAACCGGCACCCAAAAGACCGTGCGCAATCCAATCTACACCGATCTGGAAAACCGTCGGGATAAACTAATCGATGACCAACGCCGCTGGAAGGGTGAGTTGAAAGCGGTTCCGAAAACAAACGTCACGCGAGGTAGGGCTAAAATACAACCGAAGGTGAGCGCAGGCCGTCTCAAAAGTGAATTTGGAATAAAGTGACTTGCCGCAAAAGAAACCTCAAGAAGACCTTTCTCTCGATGATGCGATAGATCGAATCGCAGACAATCTTTCTGTCCCGCGCGAACTCTGGCGGGCGATGACAAATCAGGAATCCGGTGGTAAGACTTCCGCGCAGTCTCCGAAAGGGGCGCACGGAATGTTTCAGATCATGCCCGCAACTGCGGCGGGAATCAAGAAGCCCAACGGACAGGTCATCGACATAAACGATCCACTGGACAACGCCTACGGTGGATTAAAACTTCTCTCTGATAACTACAAGCAGTTTCGCCCCCTGGCTCAGAACGACCGTCATGCGTGGGCAATGGCTATTGCTGGCTACCACGGCAACCCGAAAAACGTAATTCGAGATGTCAAGCGTGGCGGAATCGGCATTCCCGATCAGGACGATGGGGCAATCAACACGCAGGATCATGTTTACAAGATCATGCACAATGTCCCCGGTATTGGACGCTTAGGGCCAGATGCGTCCACTACCCCGCCTTTGGTTCAATCAGGGCAAGCGCCGAAGGCGGGGGCACTTCCAGCCACGCCAATCGACTACTCAGGCCGTATCCCTAAAGTCGCCGTTCCGGTAAACCAACCACCATCGCCCACCGATGCCGTGAGCGCGTTAGCAACCAAGTTCGCTCAACAAGCTCCTGAAAACGCTCGCCGTCGGCGGATGCAGCAACGGGTGCAGCAAGCCAGAGCGAGTATTGGAACAAATGACGCGGCATGGCACTTCGGCATGACGCCGGATGAAGCAAAGCGACTATCGCCACAAGCCCAACAAGTTCTCGTGCAGGCCGTCACGGAAGATCGTCGCAAGAAAGCCGCCGGGCAGGAGATCGCCCCGCCGTCTCTCACTTATCAGAATGAGATGAGGGCTAAGGCGGGACTAAAACCGCTGGCTTTCAACGTCGCCACGGCACCCAACGCAACAGCGCCTTACTACCGTCCTGAATCCGCGAATCTCAACTTAGACATGGAGGATCGCAGCGGGTTTGCGGTTCCACGTCAAACTCCCGCTGGGAACGTGGTCGAACGTCGTAATCAGGCGTTCAATCGCCCTTTAGCTGAGCAAGTAGGCGCAGCAGCAACCAGCGCTCCCGTGCTGTCCGATGAAACAAAAACTCGCAACCTGATCCAGGAAACTGCACCGCCGGGATTCGAGTACCTGCCGAAAGGGTTGCAGGACTGGATTGGTGGTGCGGTGGCGAAGAACGCTGTCGGCCTTGCGAAACAAGTAGGCGCATTAGGGCATGATGTAGCAGTGATTTCTCCGGCAACTCAGATTGCTGCTGCCATCGCGAGTAAGGCCACGGATCGCGATTTACCAAAGGAGCTTCTTAACACCGCTGACGAACTCAGTCGCGGCGCTGCGATTGCTGATGCTAAGGCTGGTCGTAGTACTCTATCCCAGGGCGCACAGGACGTTCTCGGTTCTACGGTATCAAGCGCTCCAGCGTTGGCTCTAAGCGCATTGGGCGTGCCTGCTCCTATTGCTTTCGGGCTTCAATCCTATCTCGATGCTCAAGGCAATCGTGCTGGCTTAATGGAAACCATGAAGGCCACAGGTGAAGGTGCACTGATTGGTGAACTGTTCGAACTGCCCTTACCTGCAAAACTTCAAGTCCTCAGTCGCATTGGAGCGAGGTTGGGCAAGACTGGTGAGATTGCCGGTCGTGCCGCGGAGCGAGCGATCCCCGTTGGCGCAGGCACCGCAGCGATAACCGGATCGCCCCAAGCCGCAGCAGTGAATGCACTGTTCGCCGCCTCTGGAGCAATCGGAAAGGGAGAACATGCAACTACTGAAACTCCTGAAGTGCTGGGAAGCGTACCTAAGCCAGCCACCGAACCACCTCGCGTACCGGAGCGTCCTGCGGATGTGGGCACATCTGCACCGCAATTGAGTGAGGCTGTCCAAGCGAAACCCCGGCCGAAGCTACCCGTTACTGAACCCGATTGGACAGACGTGCCACCGGAAGATCGCACTAAGATTCAACAGCAGTTGGTTGATGAAATGGGCGCACCCACACACGATGAAGGTCAACCGAAACTACCAATAACAGAACAACCAATCCCACCAACGCAACCACCCACGCGGCCTGATACACCGCCAAAAGTCTCACCGGAGACTCCCGCTGAACCTCCAACCGCTGTAAAGTCAGCCGAACCTCCGCCAGCCGAGGTCGCAACTACGTCGCCCAAGGGCGCAACTACGGCCTCAACATCTTCGGCACGCAAGGCCCAATTTGCCGAAGACCGTGCCGCGCTGGATTTACCCGAACTCCCCGTCGCCGAGCGCAAGTCATGGCAGCGGTCACTGGCCGAAGCCCAACCGGAGCACGCCAACGCTTTTGCCGACGAAGTGCTGAACAAACCCCGCGCTCTAACCGATTCCGAAACAGCCAGCATCGTCGTGCGCGCTCAGCAGATCAAAAACCGTCACGCTGACGTAATGAAAGAGATTGGCGACTCCAACGACACCCAATCCATCATCGGCAAACGCGCTGAAGTTGATGCGCTGGAATCTGAATTCGACAAGCTAACCACCGCTGCAAAGAAATCCGGCACGGAAAAAGGCCGTGCGCTCGCTGCCCAGAAGCTCACCATCAACCAAGACTACGATCTCGTTTCCGTGGTGCAACGTGCCAAAGCCGCCAAAGGCCGCGAGTTGACCACCGACGAACGCGCTCAGTTTGAGGAACAAACCAACCGCATCAAGGAACTGGAAACCAAACTGACCGAGGCCGAGTCGCAAGCTAAGACACGGGCGATCCAAAAAGACATTGATAATGTGATTAAACGGTCGAAGGGTGTGCGTGCTGAGAAGAAGCAATCTCTGGACGATGAATTCGCTTTCCTGAAAACCGAACTTGCCCAAGCCAAGATGGAAACTCGCGGCGTACAAGCCTCTGGATTAGCCGGACTCGACCCTGAGGGGAAACTCACTCCAATCATCCTAAAGATGGCTCGCAATCGAGCAAAGGCTGGGATTCTCAAAGCCGAAGAAATCATCGATCAAATCCACGCGGCCATTAAAGAGCACCTTGACGTGTCCAAAGACGACATACGTGACGTGCTGGCAGGGTTCGATCTCCGCCATGACCCCCTGCCTGCGATTAAGACTCGTCTAAAGAATCGAGAAGCAGCCTTAACCGAACAGCTAAAAACCGGCGAGTTTCCCCGACGGGAAGTTCGTCGCCGAACCCCTTACGACCGTGAAGCCTCAGACCTGAAAGCCCGCGTGGACTCTCTCAAGCGGCAGGTTGACGCCAAGGTTCGTGGTCGTGACCGCATCGAGCGAACCATTCTCAACCTGCGCAACGCCGGGTTGCTGACTGGTCTGCGTACTCACGCGCGCAATATTGGCGGTACAGCGACCTTTCAAGGGTTTGAGGAAGCGGCGCGTATCCCCGGAGCAATTACCGACCTCGTAACATCGCATTTCACCAAACAGCGCGCACTGGGAGCGCCCGATCCCGTTGCGGTTGCCAAGTCGTCCTATGAAGCGGCGACCAAGGGCGTCCGTGAGGCTGTCCAGATCGTGAGACATGGCGCGTCCGCAACCGACTTAGAGAAAATAGATGTTCACCACGAATCAAACAGTGGCTCCAAAGTTCTCGACACCTACATCAACACGGTATTCCGAACACTGGGTGCTGAGGACAAGGTTTTTCGCACTTATGCTTACCGGCGCTCCATCGAAGAACAGGCCAAACTGAGAAGTAAAGCCGAAGGCCGACCTACCAAAGACCTCAGCGCCAACCCAACCGCCGACATGGTGTCGCAAGCGATCCTCGACGCCGAGGTGTCCACCTTCAACAACCAAAACATCGTTGCCAAAGGTCTTGAAAGTCTGAAGACCCACGCAGGCCCGGCGGGTGAAGCGGTAATCGATCTGATTATTCCCTTCAAGCGCACCCCGGCGAACATTGCTGCTCGATTGCTGGAGTCAACACCTCTCGGTGTTCCCAAGGCCGCGTACGACCTCGCCAAAGCCTACCGCCAGTCGGTCAACAAGAAAATTTCCTTTGAAGCACAGCGAAAGTTTTCGCAAACTATCGGCAGGTCTGTTACCGGGTCAGGGTTGATCACCTTGGGCTATATGTTGGCTAAAGCAGGACTGGCAACTGGCCTTTACTCCGAAGACAAGGGCGAGCGAAATGTACAGGAAGCCGCTGGGCGCTCTCCGATGTCGGTACGAGTCGGCGACACATGGCATCAGATTGGCGCGTTCTCTCCGCTGGGCAACCTGATCGCCGTCGGTGCAGCAATGTACAAACCCGACGCTGAGGAAGCCCTCGCTACCAGACTTCCTGGCATTGTCGGCAAGGTGCTGCTCGACCAGCCCTTCCTGCGTGGGCCAAGTCAGGTGGTTGACGTTGTGGAAGACCCTAACCGCGCAGGTGCGGCGTTCTTTGGCGGCATGGCCGGAAGTTTCGTACCCACGCTGGCAAGTGACGTAGGCGCACTGAGGGATAACACCCGCCGTGAATCCAAAGGCGTCCTGCAACGAGTCCAGAGCCGCGTTCCGATTTGGCGTGAGAGTCTGCCGGAACGCAGAGACGTGTTCGGTGATCAATTAGAATCGCGGCGCTCGGCAATAGCTGACCCAACACTTACCACGACAGCCAAAGACCAACCCTTCCTTCAGGAAATCCTGCGGCTGGATATTTCCATCCCTGACAGCCCGAAGCTAAAAGACCAGAAAACGGGCAAACCACTCGAAACCGATGATCAGTACCGCAATCGCTTGATCAAGCAGGGGCAGGAAATGAAACAGGTGCTCATCAAGACAGTGGAAAGTCCGGTTTACCAAAAGAAGTCTGACGACCAGAAGAAAGAGCACCTGAAGGATGTGATTGAATTCGCGCGGCGGAAGATTAATGTTCAGGAAAAAATAAAATACCGGCAAGCAAAATCCCAAGGGCGAGCAGGAAGTAACCGGCAAGAATCTTCAGCGTCCGCACCGTAGTAATATACCACCGTGACCCCTGAACAGGAACTAAAAGAACAAATCCTGATGGAAGAGATGGTCAGGCAGCAGTGGCCGTCTCTGCCGGTGGACTATCGCCAGCGATACGTCGAGAAAGATGGCTGGGAACCGTGGCTGCGGCGATACTTCCCGACCGCCTTCAATCGCCCATTCGCCCGCTACCAGAAAACCTTTTGGGATTGGGGCTGGCAACTGGAACCAAATGTCTACTACCGCCCCCGCGTTGAATGCGAGCCGCGTGGTGTGGGCAAATCGACCAGCGCGGAAACCCTTGTCGTCCAGCTTCTCGCCCGCAAGCGGAAGAAAGCCATCGGCTACGTCTCCGGCACGGACGTTAAGGCCACCAAGCACTTCAATTCCATTCGTCGTAAACTGGAGAATGCCGACCTGCTTATCGACTACCCCCACCTGAAACCGCAAGTCCAGAAGTATCGCAACGCTTTCAACTCATGGTCACAGGATCGTCTTGTCACCGATGGTCGTCAGATGCTTATTCCGATCACCCTCCAAGGTTCTAACCGAGGATTCAAATCAGACGATGACACTCGGTTCGACATGATTGTACTGGACGATATTGACTCACTGGGTGAGAGTCCTGATGTAATCGCCAAGAACCTTGAACTGCTGAAATCAGAAATCATCTTTGCTGGTTACGCTTACACGACCATTCTCTTCGCGCAGAACCTCATCCATCGCGACTCCATCTGTTCAATGGTGATGGACTACCGCGCAGACATGCTCTCAGATCGCGACTTCAAAGGCCCCTATCCGCTGATGAAGTGGTACGACGCCGAGCGAATCGAACTGCCCGATGGTGGCAGGCCGTGGAAGATCACCGCAGGTGAACCATTTGACGATGCTATCAGCCAGGAGTACGCCGAGGTGATTCTCAACCAGATTGGTCGCGACCTATTTGACCGTGAAGCCCAGCAGGACGTAACGAAGGTTGGCGAGGACAAAGACTTCCGCGAGTGGGACGAGGTTTACCATATCGTTACACGATCTGAAATAATCAAAGGCTTTGAGCGCGTGTCGATGAGCGATGCAAATGGGTTCTTTATCCCGCCACGGTGGAAGGTGGGGCAGGGTTTTGATTGGGGAACCACCCGTGATCATCCTGCGTCTATCACGTTTGTAGCTCGTCCTGACAAAACCTGCCCACACGACGACTGCCACTTCGTGTTTTCCGAAGTAGTCATGCCGTGCTTCCCTTACGATCCCAGCATCGCTGCGGAGCTGGTCAGCCCTGGTCGCATCGCCGCCAAGATACGAGAAACCGAACACCAATTCAGACTTCAGAAAGGCCAAGTGGCCGAGCGCAAGATGTCGCACGAAGCCTCAGCCGCGCGTAACACGCTAATCGTTGACCTCCCTGAAGACCTGAAGACCTTCTTCAACAAGTGGCGCGCACAACGCGGTTCAGGTGTACCGCAGATTCAAAACCTTCTGGAAATAGACAAGACCAAACCGCATCCATTCCGCAGATACCCCAAAGGACACCCCGATGCAGGCAAGCCCTTAATAGGCAGACCACGCATTTATTTCATCGTCGCTGACGGGCAAGGCGAATTGTACGTTGACGACAACGGAAAGCTGAGAGTCACCGGCGCAACCAGTTCAGAAGGATTAGCACGTTGCCGGTACGAGATGCCGATTTACTCTCATCGAAATACTGGACAGAAGAAGATTGATGATGACTTTGTTGACAGCTTCCGTGGTCTAATGTCCACCTTTGGCGTCCCCGCAGGCCAACTCACCGTAGATGAGAAAATAGAAAACGCTTTACCTGCAACACTGAGACGCAATACAATCGACAGCGAAACCGACCCGAACAAAAAGTACGGATTGGTTCAGGCGCGTCTAATGAAAGAGCGAGCGGTGAGACAAAAGATAACCAAACATCCCACCAAGAGTCCTTTGCGCAGGTTTCGTGATATTTTTGGAGGGTTCTAATCGTGCCGTTCAAATCGGAAAGTCAACGCAGGTATATGTGGATGGCCCACCCAAAGATTGCAAAACGATGGGCGCACGAATACCCCGAAAGCAATAAAGGACTACCCAAGCACGTCAGGGATTCTGCTGCCAATGCCATCGCCAAAGGCTATCGCAAGAAGAAAACCAAGTGAACCCAATCATCCCCTTACTTCTCCTGACCGCCGTGTTCAGCGTAGCCACATGGCTGATCGATCGCTCCCGCCAGCAAACCATTGAATATCTTCGTGCGGACAACAAAGACCTGCGTGATAGATTGTTCATCAAGCACCAGCTACCACCTTCCAACATCGACCTGACCCAGCGACACGAAGAACGGCAGGAGCAAATGAAGATTGAGCGCGGTGACTCGAACGGGAAAAACCAGCACCCTGTTAATCCATTGAAGACGTGGACGCAGGAGATGACACAAAAGGATTTGAAGGAACAGGCAGCATCGCGACGATGACCGACCACATCGCATGGCACAGGAATGGAGGAGCGACGATAGCCGGACTGGAATCTCACGTCACCCACGATTCCTACTGTGAAAAGCACAGCACGATTATCGACTCCACGGTTCATGCCTGTTCGGTGTTAGGAGGTTCGCGGATTGAAAAATCGACCCTCACTAAGACTACCGTCGATACTTCGCACATTTACCAGTCCTTCGTCGCTGAGGCGCAAATTAGTCGTTGCGTGCTTGAGAAGTGTGTTATTAACAGTCTGGGTGGTCAAAGCCCGTCTCTGGCCCGCGTTTCTCTGGTGGACGCCGTAGTGGAGGGGGATGCGGTATTACGAGGGCCATGGCGACTCGATGGCGGCAGAATCCCTACCGGAGTCTGGTACAGACCACCACGCACCTTGAGAATCACCGGCGATGAACTGGACGTGACGTTAACTGAGTCCACTGACGACCATGCGCTGATTGCCTGTCGCCGCAAGCCGACGATGAAGTGGCTGGCATTTGGGCCGAGGCTTGGCCGGATGCTTGGCTGGACGCCCGCGCAGGTTAAGACCGCCGCTGATTTCTTTACTTGTTTAATGGATGAACCGTTGACTCAATGAAGGAAGCACTGAGATTCGACAAATGGCTCCTCGATTTTGCTAAACAGCGATACGAAGCCAATCGTCGCGGTGAAACCACGCGGACACAGATCGCCGTATCGCTGCACCGTCGCTTCCGTGGTTCTACCCTCTCAGACCGCATTGGCCGCTTCATTCCCGGTGGCACGGGATTGTGGAAAGGTGACGGCGCAGAAGACCTCGACGGCGTAGACATCAAGTGCATCAACATTACCAAGCGCGCGATTCAGATGAATCAAGCCGCCCTCGGCTCAGCCACGGTCGCCATTCAGAACGAACCTGCCAACAAAGACCCTGACCTGCGGGGTGCGGCCAATGTCGCCAATGGAATCACCGAATGGTTGGAAGCTAACGATCACCACTGGTCAATGAACCTGATCAACCGGATGACCCAAATCATCCAAACGGGCTATGGATGCTTCCTTCACTCCTACCACGATGAGAATAAGTCAAACTACGTGGAAACCCAGCCGTGGGAAGACAAAGAAGAACGCATTCCCGGTGAGTATGTCTGCAAGTGCGGCTCCGGCGGCACCTACGATTCTGATGACGACGAAACCACTAAATGTCCCCAGTGCGGCGGTGTAGCGGAAGTAACCAAGTCGTCTAAGCTGGCACTCGTGCCTCGTCCGGGTGAAAAGAAACAGGTCAACTTTGGCGATAACTGCTCATCTATCTCGTCGTGTTTAGAGCACCGCGTAGACGAGAAGAACACTCAGGGCGGCAATCTGCTTCTCGGCCAATGGTTCGAGCATCACTACTTGGTCAGTGAGGGTGAACTCAATGTCTTGTTTCCTAAATGGGAGCTTCCGAAATCTACCGAATGGACTTATCCCTTACGATGGAAGTACGCCCTTGAAACTGGAAACGACGTGTTCAACTCGCTTTCTTCAAGCAATGAATTCACCAAGCGCCGTGAGCTACAGGACTGGTACGTGCTGCCTGAAGAAGTAGCGGATCGGATTGAACCAGAAGACTTTGATCTGAAAGACGGCCAAGGCAACATCGTTTTCTCCATTAAGCGTGGTGAGAAAATCTCTGAGAAGTGTCCGAATGGGTTTATGTTCACGGTCTGCGGCGAGCAGGTAGCTCCGCGCTGGAAAGAAGTGGACTTTAGAAACGAGTGGTCGTACTGCTGTTTCATTCCCGATGCCCACTCGTTTTGGGGACAGCCCTTGGTTGAATTGCTTCAAATCCAGGACGACTGGAACACCCTCTACACCATTGACATCCAACACCGTGAGCGCAACTCGTTAAACCAGATTATCTACAACTCGCAGATGTTTGATGCGGACTCGTGGGAACGGGACTTAGTGCCAACCTCGGATACTTTCAGTCAAGGCGAATACCCAATCCGCCACTACTACGACCAACTCCAAGCCGCCCCAATGGAAGGTGCGGTCAACGGGCTGAAGTTCCTGTTTGAGATTCTGCCCTATGTCGGCGGCGCACCACCCGAAGCTATTGGTGTCGATCCGCCGGGTGAGGACAATTACTCCGCCCAGCTTCTTCGCAAGCAGTCCATGTTGGGACAGCTCAAACCCCCAGCCAATTCCATTGCCCACGCCAAAGTCCGGTACATCAGAAACCACCTGAAGATTGCCCAAGCAACATGGCCGGAAGAACGGTTCCAGTATATCCTGACCCGTTTTGGCGAAGAGTGGAAAGACGACGACGTGGAAGCGTTTCTCGGTTGCGACATCGACCGCGACATCGTAACCAACTACATCGCAGGCACCGAGATACCCACTGACTTCATTCAGCGCCGCATGGACATTGAGAATGCGCTCAACAAGTTCATTGAAGCGCAGACGCCACCACCGAAGGAATTGCTGGCCGAATACTTTGAACTGCTCAATCTGGACTATGACTTAGGACATATGGAAGCCGACCAGAGACTTGCCGAATCGCGCTACCGGAAGATTAAGGAAGGTCTGCGAGCCTTGACTGGTAAAGTACCCGACCAACCTATCATCGACGGTGCAACCGGCCAGCCTCTACCTTCCCCGCTGGTGCAATCTGTTCTGTCCCACCCGTCGCTACAGGTGAAACCCAAAGAGGAGCACCAAATTCACATTGAATTCTACGTGGACAAGGAAAAGGGTCTGATGGCGGAAGACATGCCTGACCTGAACCTAATTGCCTGTGTGGACGAGATGATTGCGCGCCACGAAAGCGGCGGGGTGCAGGAGATGCAGTCTCAATCTGCCCAGCAGGTCGCGGGTGCTGCGCCGGTGATGGCTGCTCAACAAGCCATGGAACCTCAACCACCCGACAACTCAGCCCAAGCTCAACTTCAAGCCCAACAGGATGCTCAGCAACGGGATCAGGATGCGCAGGAAGCCGAGCACCAGCGAAACTTCGAAGCCCTGGAACACAAGAGCGACCAGCAACACGAAATCGGAAAGATGCAAATGCAATTCGCTCAGGACGCGCAATTAAAGCAAATAGACGCTGCCACCCAAGAACGCATGAAGAGTGCTGAACTGGGCGCGCAGGAGCGAATGAACGCGGTCAAGGTCAAAGAGCAGGCCAAACTCGCCAAGCAAAGGAGTGCTCAAAAGAGCAAGAAAGCCGCATGAGCGAGCCGCCTCCTGAAAAGAAACCTGTTCGCGTGATAAAGAAAGGTGCTAGACTCACACCTGCGAAGGCTGATGTGCGGGAAGAGATCAAACGTATCTCCGACTTGCTATTGACCCTTTCGCGCCGAGTCGGTCAGTTGAAAGACTCGCTGACAACAGAATAGACTGAAACCAAGTTCCCGCAAGGGGCATCTTGGTTAAGTAGCCCGTTATCAGGTGACACCGCACAGTTAGCCTGATGGCGGGTTTTCTTTTATGCCGCCGTCCAAAAGACCGCCGCTAACAAGGAAGGACACAATGCCGGAGTTAACAGAAAGTACGCAAACCGATTCGTCAATCATAGCCGCCTCGATGCCGGAAGACACTGCCGCATCCTCTGCCGCCCAAGCCGCCGAGGAATCCGCCGCGTCTCAAGACACGACCGCCGCATCGCCTGACGATGAGATAGCTCGCCTGAAGTCGGATCACAAGGACGCCATGAAAAACATCCTTGCTCCGAAAGAGGACGAGCAGGCCGAAGCCGAAACTGAACAACCTGAACAAATCGCCCAAGAGGAAACCGAGGAACCTGAAGCAGTTGAAGCAGATTCTCTCGCTCCTGAAGGCCCGCGCACGCTGGAAGCTCTCAAGGCCCAGTTCCCGCGCGCCCAAACTGTCGCTCTGGAAGAAATTGCCAGAGTGGACAAGTTGGCGTGGGACACCCAGGAGAAGCTGAACGCGCTGGGTGGGGAAATCGGGATAGGAATAGCCAATGAAGTGATGCCCTTGATCCTCAAGGCTGACATTACTCCCGAAGACGGCGACAAGTTCGCGGAAAGCGTCTTTATCACCAACCCCATGTTGGGAATAGAGATGTCCAAGATTCTCCTCGACAAAGCGTTTGCCGAAGATGAGATCGACACCGAAAGCGGATTGCCGATTCGCGTCGCCACGGCCAACGCGATGATCCAGAAGCACCTCGACCCTGATTACACGCTCGACAAGATCGAGGCGCTAATCAAGTTTGACAAGGCTGGATTGATCGACCACGAGGAGTTGCAAAAAGACCTTGAGATGGAAGGCGAAAGTGAAACCGTCAAAGCCCTCAAGAGTCAGATTGCCGAACTAAAAGGGGTTCAGGACAAGGACAAGGCCGACAAGGAGCGCGCAGCTCAGATAGAGACTCAGAAACATTACCGGAAGGCAACGGACTCCGTTTCCCAAAAGGCAATGGACTCTCTGATTCCTATCGCCGAGCAATATGGTTGGACTGCGACGAAAGAAGAACTCGCGTCGGATAAACCGGACGTTAAGGAGCTGGCCGAGGCCAAGGTGAAGATGGGTGAACTGCTCACTGCGTGGATGGAGCAACGCAAGACGCAATATCCTGAGTGGGCGTCCATTGATCACTTAGCCAAGAACCAGAACGCCTTCAATGACGACGGCAACCCGACCAGCATCTTCACGGTGAACTCCACCACCCTGTGCAATCGCATAGTGGCGGATTTCAAGGAAATGCTGAGAGTTCTGAACAAGACGTTCGCCAAGTCCCTTGGCTCGTCTCGCGCCGCAGTTAAGGCGAAAACGGTTCAGAAGCGGCCAGTAGAGGAAATCCCTCAGACGAAGAAGGTTGAGGAAAAGGCATCTGACGACGACACTATCGCGACGCTGCGCAGGCAGTACCGCGAGGAGATGAGTCAGGTGCGCGCCCAAGCTGGCTAGCACAAGGAGATTAAATTATGGCTTGGGATGTAGCAAATCAGGTATCGAAAGCCCAGCGAGTGTTCCTCGAAGGTATTTTCGAAGCCTACCAAAAGAAAGCCGATTTCTATCGGTATTTCACGCATGAAGTCGAGGACGTGCCAACCTCTTACACGGGGCGTCAGGTCGTCATCGAAACGAAAGCCAACCCGTCACTCTCGTCCGGCAATCTGGACGGCGGCGATCTGGCAACTCCGGGCAACCCGACGCTGGATAACTTTCTGGTCACGTACCAGTGGATCAATTCCGGCTTCCGGCAAACCTATGGAGCAATTCTCAACAACAACAAGGAAACAGTGGACGATCCGTTCATGCAGGCTGCGGAGTCAAGTGCAAAGCAGTTCACACAGTGGATCAACTACTACCTCTCGGATGGCAACGGTACGACCCGGCTGGCGACGGCCTCGTCCAACTACTCCGGCGGTACGCCGACTGTCTTTACGGCTAACGGCTCGACCGATTCACTCGGCGCGACCCGGATTGTCGATGGGATGCGTGGGTTCATCTACGACTCCACCGGCACGACCCAGCGCACCGGCACGGTTGGTTCGGGGGTGCTCACGGTTTCGTCACACACGAAGACCGCGATCACCTTCACATCCAATATCCCCTCGGATACTGTCATCGGTGACATCTTCGTTCCCGAAGGTGGCAACACCACCGGTATCAAGGGTCTGCCGTATCTGGTGAACGACACGGGCAATTACTTTAACAAGTCCCGTTCCGCCGTTACCCAGCTCCAGTCGCAGGTTCTCGCGGCCTCAGGCGCTTTGACCGCGACGCTTTTGCTTCGTCTCCACGCTCAGTGCGCGCAGGCCAGCGGCGACGCGATTGAAGACCAGCCGGGAACTTTCTGCATGGCCTATGCCCAGTGGATCAACTACATGGGGCTGATTACTCCCGTGAGCTATCAGTACCGTGGCGATGATCGTCCGGGCGCAGACCTTGGGTTCAAGAGCCTCGGAGTGACGTGGTTTGGTGCTCCGATGAAATGCTTCCTGCAAATCAACGGCAACGCAATCTACCGTCTGCGGTTGGACGGCTTTAAGATGGCTACCTTGAAAAAGGTTGGTCAGCTCGATCCTCGTCTCCCCGCCGGTGGTGGTGAGTGGATGCAGCAACTCTCGACTACGGCAGGTAACTATGCCGCTGGCCGTGAGCGCTGGATGGACTTCGCTGGAGACGCCTACGCTCGTGAACCATTCAAACAGGGTGTGCTGAATGCCTTGACGATGACCCTTGGCAAGCAGAAGGGCGATTAGTCCTTTAGATGCAACACTTGACTGATTCTTAGTTGCCTAACGGGAGGTGGGCCGTCCCGCCTCCCACTTTTAACCAAATGGCTGAATCCAGAACATACGTGGAAGCTCCGGCGAAACCGGAGGGGTTTGACGAGCGCGTTACCGACCTTTGCGGTCGCACGCTAACTGGTGAGCCGAAAGTCCGTGTCGTGTGGGGCTGGGACGCCAAGTGTTTCCGTAACGGCAACCCTGAGGCATTGAAGTATCCGAATCCGGTGTTTCTCAATCGCTGGATTGTGGAGCAGTGGGTGCCCGCATCGTTTTATGGCCTACCTGAAGATTGGGAGAAATTGCGCTGGGGCGTGACCGCAGAAGGCAAGAAACTCGACCTATTAGGCGAGTACCCCTCACGCGGCACCTACATTATGGTTATGCCGCTGCTGGGCGCACAGGGCGAGTACGTTCCCTGCTCGGAAGATGTAATCACCTTCATCAACATCATGCGGAAGGAATTCGAGTCCCGAATAGGCGGTGCTTATTCAGGAGCCGAACTCCATCTCCAGATGGAACAGCGAATGGCGCGCGATCAGGCAGAACTAAACGCTGAAGCTGATCAACAAATTGACGAGTATCGCGAGTGGTGGAGGAAAAACGAGGACAAGATCAACAAGGACAAGGTGTACTCAAAGAATCTCCAGTCCTCGGTTCTTTGGACGCCTAATTCAAGTGAGTCCGCAGTTCACTAGGAGGAATGATGACTAACGCATTCGCGTACCAGGATGGTACGTCAGCCGCATCAAGAGGTTCAGTTCTAACTCAATCGGGTGCTGACCCTCGCCGCCGCAGGTTTGGAATAAACCCTTCAATCTGGCAGATGGTTATGCCCTGCCGGGACTCAGGCCAGCAAGTAGAAGTAATCCCTTCCGGGTTGGTGACTTTCCGTACCGACACGATTAAGGTCGAAAACTATGAAGACGTGCTGCAAGTTCCTGAAGGCGAGTTCCAAAAAGAAATTTACCGTGAATTCACGGCGCAGTGGTTTCTGAACAACACCAAGATTCGCTGGGCAAGCCACGCCTTTCGTGAGCTTCCCTCGATCATGGTGCTGGACGACCCTGAACTGAACAAGGACGGGTCGGTAAACCAGCGCGTGTTCCCGCATAGCGCCCAAGGGTACTTTGCGACCGTGCATCCATCGCTCCAGTGCGAACGCGAGGGCGGTGTTAAGGAATGTGTTACCTGCCGTCTCCGTTCGCTGGGAACTACCGAACAGTGCCCGGAGGAACTATGGAAGCAGATGTCCCGCCTGCCGCGCCCTGACATTGCCGAGCAACTGCGGCTTGAACTAATCGAAACCTACGAGGCTCGTCTGGAAGTCTGTCGCGTGCGATGGGACGAATTAAAATCCGAGGTGAAGGGTCGCGAGCGTGGTGAGCCGGGGATTTCCAGAATTGACGAGTCCGGCCACTTTGTTCGCAGGCATTTACACGCTGCGGAGGAGTCGGAAGCAGCTACCGCTGCGGTCTACGGCCAGCAAGTCGCCGAGAAACAAGTGGAAGGCTTCAAGACCCTTGCCAATGCCATGCAGAACGCCAAGGGCAACGACACGCTCACGGAGTTGCTGGCGCGCGTGGTTGAAAAGCAGGAAAAACAGGATGAAGTTTTAGCGGAGCTTCTGAAAGATCGGAAGAAACCCGCGAAGAAAGCAGACGTGGAGACTGCTGACTAACTCTCCGGCGAACGATCTGAAAAGAGAGGAGTATCGTTCAATGTTATTCAAATTCGCAAAAGGTACGCGCTTCTGGAGAGGCAACGAGACGTTTGTGCTGCCAGCGAACACGACTATCGAATGTGAGTCGGTTCAATCAATGGATGCACTGGCGGAAATTCTCGCTGCCGATCCGGTAGCTTTCGGCCTGAACAAAGACCGTCTCACTCACAAGGAGGACGGAAAGACTGTCCGTTACGGACTGGGCGGAAGACGAGAGGAGGTCTAAGCGATGTCACTTATCGTACAACTCGTTGAAGACCAAATCGTTACTCTGAAAACCAGTTTGGGCGGCATTCGGATTAAACTCAAAGCCGGTCATCCGGTGGACTTTGTGGATGCGGTAGCAACCGGGCTGCATCATTCGGTAAACGATGTCGTAGCGGAGCAGATGGCTGCGATTGACCGGAACTTTCTCAGGGTCAATCTCGGCAACCTCCAACAGACATTCGTGGACACTGACGGCAAGCATTATTCAGTGACCTACGGCCCGAATGGTGAGGCAACGTACACTTCGCAGACCAGCGCAAGTGCTTCTCCGTCGTTGAGTCCGTCGGGATCGATTTCCCCGTCGGCTTCAACCTCGATTAGTCCTTCGGGAAGTCTGTCGCCTTCGGCGTCAACGTCAATCTCTCCGAGCGGTTCTTTGTCCCCCTCGGCGTCAGTTTCACGTTCGCCGTCGCCGTCACTGTCACCTTCGGCTTCAACCTCGATTTCGCCGTCGGCCAGTGCGAGTTCGACCCTTTCGCCATCCGGCTCGATCAGTCCTTCAGCTTCAGCTTCTCCATCGCCATAAGGAGGGCTAAGTGGACTGTTCGTCGCTGGCGCAACTGGTTACAGACACGCTTAACGGTCTGGGGAATCCCGACGTTAAGTATTGCACCGTGGAAGACGCGGCCAGGGCTGTCGTTCATTCGATAGCCCTGCTCAAACAGTCCGCGTCTTTCTCACGACAAAACCTCGAAATCCTTAACTACGAGTGGGAGGCATCTGCGCGGGAGGAACAACTTCTCGCTCTGGATGCCTGCCTGCCTTTATGGGTGGAGAGAAAGGTGGATCAGGACTACTGGCGGTTCGTGCCCACCTGTAACCTGTCTGTCCTTGAGGACGCGCGCATGAGAGGCGACTTTCGCTGTGCGTTCTTTTCAGAAGACGGCGTACTCAAGGTACGGTTCAGTTACCTGCCTACCGACCTTGCATTTCGCACCCATCGGTTGCGGTACGAACCGTCCCTGTTCAACGCTGAGACCTTCAGCGACATCCTGCTGGATAGTCAGGGCACAGGAATTAGTTCGGCGTTCTTTCCGCTGGTGTCGGCGCTGGCTGAGCTTGAACTAATCCCCACCATGAAAATCAAGGCCGCGCAGGAACCCAACCCGAATGTAATTCTAATCAACGCATGGACGGATCGGCAGGACTATCTGGCTATCAAAGCCGCCGAATGGCACAGACGTTACCGCCAATGGGCGTTTGGTGAACGGAGTGGGATTCGTGGGCGGCGCAGGCGTTCTCTGGTGGCGAAAGGGATTGGAATATGAACGAAAACACTTCTCAAAGAGTCCCGTTTGGGCGTCCGTCGTGCAAGCGGTACATCGCCTTGCTTACCCAGTCGGGTACTGATGCGCCCGTAGCGACGGTGCTGGAAAATACCCTGGGTGACATTGCGTGGACGTACAGCACCGTGGGGGTCTACGTCGGCACCCTCGCCGGTGCGTTCCCAGCGGATAAGGTGCTGTGCTTTGTAGGCGGCTTAGCTTCTGCGGCGGCAGATCGCACTGGGCGATGCGTGCGAACAGATGCCGACACAATCACTCTGACAACTTCAGAAAACACCGCAGCCGCCAATGCGCTGCTTATCGGCGACCCGATTGAAATTCGTGTTTACGACTAATGGGCACAGTAGACGAGAACATTGTCAAACAGCGCGTGGGCGCGATTCTTTTTATCAACCGCCTTGACTCTTATTCAGGCACGGCCAGCGGCTCAAACTCTCGCTACCAGTCGAACGACGAAATTACCGACACGATCCGCGAGGTGGACGCCTTGCTATGTCAGGCGCGCATGTCCACCACGGGCGACCCTTACCGCTCAAACTGGATGCAAGTCACAGGGTCACTGGCGAGCGGAGATCGCATTCCAGCGTTTGTCGGCGTCTTGGGTGATATCGATGTGAAGAATGGCAGCGCATGGGCACCTGCGCGCTACGCAGCCTCGCGTGCAGACGTGATCGAAATGCGGCGCAACCCTGCGCTTTACCCCAACGTGAACGATTGGGTGGCTGTGGAGGATGGGCGAATATTCCACAATGCCGAAGCAGCCCGTGCGCACTACCCAAACTTTGAGAAGCGGCAGGAGTGTCAATCACCCGATGTCGATGAGTCGGCTTTGGTGTACGGCACGGTGGCATCGCTGGCAAAGGATGGCTCAGTAACCCCTGAAGTGTTTGAAGCCTCAGGGCGATACTTTCAGGCTTACCTTGCGATGATTAAAGGTGAACCAGCGGTACTGCCCGACGTGGCGAGGTTTGAAACCAATGTTCGATAACGATGAACAGGTTGCGGTAATAGCCCGACGGAGACTTGGCGCTCCACCTGAGGCTGTCTACGCACTCCAACCGCTTGTCGGCCAAGCCCTGTCCAGTCTCGCGCACAAGGTAGCCCGCAGTGACAACTTTGTTGAATTGCGCAAAGAGCAAGCGATTACCTGTACTGCTGGAGTAGTTACACTCACCGACACGTCGTTACTACTCGACATGCTGGACAAGACCAGCACGCTGATACTGAACGGCAAAGAAGCAAAGTGGGTGGCGCGGTTTGACGACCTGAGGGCAAAGTTACCAACCGATATTTACTGGGCGGCACTAAGAGGACGGAAAATACTGGTCAAGGACATCGCTACTGGGAATCTGGGGACAGCCTCGGTGTTTGGATTACTGGAAGCTAGTTACAGTCCTAAACTCTCAGAGTTGCCCGATGCCCTGAATGAAGACTTGATCGATGAAGTGGTGCGGATGGCGCAATCCCGCACCGACACTGCCGCGCAAGACATTGAAGGAAAGCAGAGTGACATAAACAATGTCCGTTTCGTCCCTAACGACTGACGATGTTCTGGCTCGCGTCCGCGCCCGATTCGACGTGCCACTGGCACTGGTGCCACGCGCAGAGCACAATATTGCGCTGTGCATTGCAGGTGGGTTGGAACGATTAGGGCGCGCGGTTAAAGACTCACTGGATCGCCATCTCCTGATTACCTCGCTGAATGCCACGCCAGCGGCGGGAGTAATCGACCTTTCAACCGCAACGTACAGAAATATCCTGATTGATACGTTTAAGTTACCAGGAGGCATCACAACCCAAGCCGAGTTAAGCACGGTGTTCAAGCAGGTTGCTTCGTTGGACGCCCTGCGAGCCACCAGCCCTGCGGATACGTCATGCGTGTGGTTCAACCTCACTGGAACAAAACTGACATTCAAGCACCCAACATCAGGTGCGTTGAATTCTTACGCTACAGCAGTTGTCTTGCGCGGTTCGTACATCCCCACGCTGGACACGACGAGTTTGCCAATGCCCGCAGAGCTTGATGACCAGTTGATCGATCAGGTAGCGGGGTTGGTGAAGCAGCTAGGTGGAATGAGCTTTCTAAAGATGGACGATGACTTAGCAGCCGAGCGGGTGGGCGGAAACTAATATGTTGCTGAACGACCTCGAACAACGAGTAAAGAACCGGCTGCAACCTGAGGGGATCGCAGAGGACGATCTGGCCTTCGTAATCGGGCAGGAAACTTTTCCTGCGCTTGAGCAACTAGCTCGCGAATGTGCTCGCGACCCCAGCCAGCGACACTTCTTTCTCACCAGTCCGGCGTCGGTTACAGCCGTGCTGGATGGCACCGGCGCGGCAGACTTATCGAGCCTCGTAACCAACAACGGCATTTTGATCGATTGCCTCCAGTATGGCGAGGTGTTCCCTCCGGTGAGTGATGCTTATCCAACCCAACCATTCAGAATCATCGAGAACCGCCAGCAGGCGCTACTCTCAGGAATGCTGGATGGACTGGTACTCAAAGCGTGGCGTGAGGGGAACCTGCTAAAAACCAAGAGTCCGTCAAACAATGTCGAGCCGTTGAGCGGTTCGGTGTCGTTCAAAGTACCCCGTGTGCCGACACTGGCGGAAGTACCTGCCACCTTGGAAGGCAGGGTGGTCGATTTAGTAGCGGAGAGATTAAGTGGACGAATTACCAGACAGCCTAAAAATAAGTAATCCGCAGGTCCTGGAACAAGCCGAGCAGATGCGCGCTGACTTGATACAGCGGGCGAATAGTCCATTTGCGCGCATGTCGCCTCAGGAGCAGACCAGAGCGCGGGCGTTCAAGATTTCCGAGGAGTTACAGAACGACCTCGACATCATCTCGGAGCAGATAGCGAGAGGTGAGGCAACCCATGAACTGAAAGCCGCGCAATTCACCATCGCATCGCAACTGGCCGAGCAGTTGGCAATCACAGGTAATTACGAACGTGCCTATGAAATCGATCCGCGCGAAGAGTATCGGGCTGAGTACCGAGGGATTCTGGAAGCAATCAACCGTGACGATGAAGAGTCCTGTGGCTGTCCGCCGGGACGTACCTTCGTCAAAGCCGATGTGTTCTCTCTGAAACACGGTAGGACGGTGACGTTGATTAAGTGCCAGTGCGGATATCTCAACGCACGCCCAATTACCGCTGAACTAAGCAAACAGAGAGAGCACCGGGCAAAGGCGCAGAGTTTAGTAGGTGACCTTTCCCCAGCGGATGCGGCAGAGAGACTGAGAGCAATCGGACACACGACAAAACAACTATCTTGAGGCGCACCTCCCTACTTGAGCACGAATTCACTTCCGGCCTGCAAGTCCCTTTTAATCCGCTGGCTGGAGGTAAAGGACTGGCTGATGGTTCGCGTAATCTCCTGCGATTGCCGGGAGGGTTTCAGGTCTGGAAAGGGCTGTCGTCATTTGGAGCAAACACCGGTTCCCGCCTGATGCGCAATGTGGGTGGGACTTGGGGCGGGCTAAAGGACATTGGAAGCCTGCAAGCCAAGGGAAGCCTGTTTCAAGACATTGGTAGATCGCTGTGGTTTATTGGTGCGGGGCAAGTTTCGATTGAAGGTGCTGACCTTGTTGGTATTACCGCTTCAACTTCTCTCAAGGTTTCGCTCTCGGTTAACGGAGCTTATAGCGCAGCTACTACTTACGTTGCGGGGCTACCGCAACCGTCTGCGCCGGATATTGGTATTCCTGCGTCTATTGGCACGGGACTAACCGGAAACATCAAAGGCCCGGTCAGCACAAAGATTGCTCGGTTACGTCTGTCCACGGGTGCGCGCTCGGTCTCATCTCCTACCTCGGCGGTGGCCGATCCGCAGAACCAAACGGTCAGGGTGACTTTCCCGCTACCCTCCACCGGGCAGGACTACTGGGCGGTGTTCTTTACCCAGTCAGGCTTTGGCGGGGTTGGGCTTCATTACCGCGCACCGTTCAATGGCGCATTGGACATTCCTGAATCCCTCGTGGCCGCAAGTTCAGTAGACGGCATCCCTCGCTCACTGGAGTTCGACTTCAAAGATGGCGACCTAATCCCTGAGGTTGCTTACATTGACGACTACGTACCACCCGCCGGAACCCATGCGGTGCGATTGGAAAATGTCATGGTGGTGCTGGGTGCGTATGCCGACTCAACCTCTCCAGTGAGCAGCACCAACCCCGGTACGGTCGGTGCGGTGTCGCTACCCAATTACTACGAATCCTACAAGCCTCGACACTTGGTGTACTTCCCTGAGCAGATCGTGGACGTGATGGCACGCCCCACTGACCAGTTTGCTTATGTCGGTCATCGTGATTGCATTACCGCGCTTCAGTACGTTGGTGTGCAAGACGGGCCAGCAGTGGCCGTGACGATGGTGTCACCCGATATTGGCATCGCCAAACCGCACAACTGGTGTCAGGTACATGGGCTTCTCTACGTCTTTCCCGCGCAGGGTGGGCCGGTACGCATGAGACGAGACGGCTCGTGGGATTACACTTTTGCCGCCGACGTGCGCGCGTTGATGAAAGATTGGTCGGTAGAGGAAACAATAGTCGGTTGGCACCCCGATACGCTGTCCGTGGTCTACATGAACAATGGTCAGGGGTTGTCTTTCTCTCTGCAAACAGAAGAGTGGTCGGCCATCTGCAACTTCACCGACGGGGGAGTTTCCGGTACGGCGTTGTCATGCACCAGCACCGCAGGACAGTTGGTTGTCTCCATAATCGATCCCAACGGAACACATATCGCTTATGCGTGGCATGAAGGGGCAACCTCAATGCCGATATCCGTCTTCACCCAATGGCAGAAAAGTCTCAGGCCGATAACGGTCATGGAACTAAGCGCAGGGTTTGAAGCGGATCGTAGTTCCCCGCTGCTCTACTCCGTTCATCGCAACCTGAAGATTAAATATGTCGTGGATGGCCGAGTAACCGGTGGGCATCATACGCTGGAGTCTATTGATGCTAAGTGGGCGGCGTCTATTACCGGCGACATGGTGCTGATCTTTGGCGCAGGTATCGGCGTTGGAGTTGACTACCTGATTGCCCGTGTCACCTACGGCAGCCCAACAGTGGTGATGCTTTCCGATCCGATTACCGGCGCAACACTGAACACCTTGACCACCGCGCAGGACTGTTTCGTGGTTATTGCTACTCAGATTGGAAGTTATGTGGTTAGTCAAACCGGCTACCAGCACACCCCGCCGCTTCAGGATGTGTTCGTGGATGAGTGCCAGAGTTTTGCTATTGGACTGCACCAGTTGACCATGGCAGTCTCGGCAGGGTTCTCCCATGTCAACGTGCAGGGCACAGGACAAATGACGCCCACGGCTCTATCAACCTAATGGATCGACTTTCTCAAGCTGAAGCGAACATTACCCGCATCTGGCGGGAATTGAATGACGTTCAGGCTGGGTTGGCGCAGACACAACCCGCGTCGCTTGGTTCTTCCAATATCAGTCTCCAGCCAATCCCCACCACTACCCTGCCTTCTGCGGCAAACTCAGTTCGAAACGGAGAACTAAATCATAGTGTCAATACGTGGAATGAGTCGTCGCCTGCGCCAACTGCGGACAAGGGTAAGGAATGTGCGTGGTGGTTTACGCACGATGCGCCAGCTACGGGGCAAGTGCTGGACGTTACAACGGACGCTCGCGCGAGTTCAACGAATCATACTCTGAAGGCTTACCTGAACGATGGCGGGGTTCACTCGACTTACAACGGGCTGTACTGCGACTGGGACAGGCAATTAGGCCAAGCACGGCTGACGGGCACCAAAACCCTCGACGCTCCGCTTCCCAACAACCGCATCGCCGCCCCCAACCGTGCCGGTGTGTACTTTGCCGCATTGGTCGCCTTGCGAAGCTCGCAAATCCGCTTTCAGGACGATACCCACATCTTTGCAGGGATTTGGGATGAGGCCGCAAAGGATTGGCTGCGGGGCACGGCCTTTACCGTCTCCGGCACGGTCAGGGGTACACCATCAGGCACAGTTGAACGCCGCTACCGAGTGCGGGCGTTTACCGACAGAGGGTATGAATACATCTCGACTGAGCTTGCGATTGCGAATGCGCCAGCCAGCTTCTCCACTTCAGACGTTCAGCTAACATGGAGGGTTATTCCCGGCATTCTGCGATACGAGGTCTATCGGTTCGATCCCTCAACGGCCACCTACTACCTGCTGGCCGATGACGTGATTGGCGGCACGTACATCGACAACGGCAGAACGCTGAAGTCGGTTGCAGGCTACCCATCAGCCACCGATACGGTTCCTAAAGCCTACGTTGCAACCACGGCGATGAACCCTTCCGACATTCCGGTTGATGGCTTGCCGTGGACACCACTGCGGCTGAATATTCCCATTCCCAACGACTACGACACTCTGCTGACCACTGCCAACCAGGTATTGAGAGTCGGATCGACTAAACCGATGGATCGGGAACTATTGGATGGTTTGGTGTCTGGAACGAGCCTCAGCTCCGCTTCGGGGTTCACCGCCCTAGATGATCGCCGCACGGTCAGGGTGTTTAACGACTCCCATGAGATGACGCCGACGCAGATAACCTACACCAGCCCTACTACCGCAACGCTGGACACGGCATGGCCGTTCGGGGCAGATACGGTGAGTATTTACATCTATGAAGGCGGCGATCACGGTCTGCTTCTGGACGCGGCACATCTATCCTACGTTCCCAACTCCGCTTTCGCTCCTTACCCTGACGATCTAAACCGCGCGCAGAATGGCGGGCAGAACCCCATCGCCGCTCCGAACCATTCCAGTCAAGGCGGTTCAGGGCAAACCGGCAGTATCGACCCAGACCCCGGCGGCGGGGATATCGGCTGTATTGCGTTGGATTGTCCTGTAACAGTCTGGACAGGCCGGTGGGAAGCGTGGGCATGGCGAGCGGTGAACATTGGAGACGCAGTGTTCTCCGGTGACTTGATTTCCAATCGGGTACTGCGCAAACACCTCACTAAAACCACAGACCTGCACGTGCTCCGCGTGCGAGCGCATTGGTTATTCGACATTGAACTTCCCTGTTCGCCTGATCATCCAGTAATTACCGGACGGTTTGACTCACGCGGCAGGAGAGCGCACGGGTTGAAAGCCGGAGATGAAGTGCTTGTTGGCATCAACGGCAACGTCAAGACCAGAAAAGTTCGGGCGGTTGTTTCTACGGGCAAACCGGCAGACGTAGGGACGTTTTCGCTTACCCCGCACAGTCTGTACGCCGCTGGGCAGATTAAATTTCGTACCCCGCTACACGAGTTTATTGCTAAGATGCTGGGGAAGCGCTTCGTTGCCGGTGTGCTTTCGCACAATCGAAAGAACCGCGAAGGCGACATAACGTAGGAGCTAACCAATGTCCCATAAAGCTAAAGTAGACCCCGCAGTTCAGCAACAGCAACAAGCGTCTCTTGCAGCAGTGCGCCAACCCAGCGCTGGCGAGCAGTATTTAACCAACGATGCCACAAGCACTTTGGACTACATCAAGGCGGGTGACTACACCAAACGTCCGAAGAACCTGTTTTTCAACTTTGCCGACCCTGCGCAGCGCGACCAGAACCGCCGGTTGATGATGAACGCAGGCGGGCAGGGTGTCTTCGCTTTAGGCTCACCCAGCCCCAACTTGCTCGCCACGCAGAAACAGAACTTAGATGACGAATGGGCGCGCGACTCCGCAGGTCAATACGAACAGGACATTTCCAATGCGCAGACGCAAGCGCGAGGAGCGTTGGGTGATGTAGCGGGACTGGCAAACCAGCGTAATCTCGGTGCTCTTGGCGCAACCTCAGGCATGTGGGGCCAGTCGCTTCAGGCTGACGCGATGCGTAAACCATGGTGGCAGATACTCATCGAAGGCGCTCAGAGGGGCGCTCAAGCAGCAGCTATGGGTGCAGGTGGATAAGAGGAGAAACCAGCATTCCCCTAACCGGACAATACCGAAGTTTTTCCCATGACTGGTTCGCGAAGCACCAAACACGGCTGCTGCGCCTGCTCAACCATCCTCTCTACAAACGATGGTTTCGTTGGGTTCTCTGCATCACTAAAGACGACGCTGGTTACGACCGTGAGATAATCCAACTCCTGCCTCACGCTTATATCTGCAAGGGTGACGACGGCAAGCTCATAGCCGACTTCCGCACCCATCCGAAGTACGCCAAGCGCATTTTTCACGCATTCAAACCAGTCTGGTTTGTGATGCACGGTTGGGACAAGATCGCCGACCCGTTAATTCCCGAATGGAGCTTCGCGCATTCTACCCTGACGAAGTATCCCGACACGGGTAATCCGGGTGCGACGACTTGCGATGGAGATATTGTCAATAAGGGTAACACCTACTCGACGGTTCACGACAGTTCTACCGGATCGGCTATAGACAACAATGGCACTTCCTCTATAGACGTTGAAAATTCGCTCACTTCGAAATACAACATCGCCAGAGGTGTTGCAACATTTGACACATCTGCTTTAGGGTCATCTGCGTTTCTTTCTCAAGCCGACCTCTCAGGCTACGTTACCAGCCATGGAGGATCGTCATCCGACACGATAGATATCGTTTCATGGTCAGGCGGTGCGAACCAGTACAGTGTTTCTGATTACGGTTTGTTTGGTTCAACCGTCTTCGGGCAGTCGAATCCTATTCTGGGATTCGTTGATAATGCTTACAAAGACATTCCAATCAACCTCGTTACAGCGGCAGGTTACATTCAACTCAATGGTGTTACGAAGTTTGGTTGGCGCACGGATGGTGATGTAAACAGTGCGGCTCCCACAACCGACCAAGATTTTTGTATTTTCTCCGCAGCGGAAGTTAGCGGCACCTCCCAAGACCCGAAGCTGGTCATTACCTACACGCTGTCCTCGCCCAGTGCGTCCATTTCCCCTTCAGCGTCTCGTTCACCGTCTGCTTCGGCTTCCGCGTCAATTAGTCCGTCGGCTTCCACCAGTCCATCGGCTTCCGCGTCGCCGTCACTAAGCCCATCGGCCAGTATCTCGCCCTCGGCTTCAGTAAGTGCGAGCACGTCGCCATCGTCTTCCCGCTCGCCCAGCGCCAGTATCAGTGCAAGTACTTCTCCGAGTCCGAGTATTTCGCCTTCGGCCAGCACCTCCCCGTCGGCGTCCGCTTCGGCATCAACGTCCCCCAGCGCGTCACGCAGCCCCTCGGCTTCGGCTTCACCATCGCTCTCGCCATCAGGCAGCGTATCGCCCAGCGCCTCGGCAAGTGCATCAGTGTCGCCCAGCGCTTCGATCAGTTCATCGGCATCGCTTAGCCCGTCCGCATCGGCAAGTTTGTCGGTAAGCCCAAGCGCGAGTTTATCGCCCAGTGCGTCACTGTCCCCGTCAGCTTCGATTAGTCTATCAACCAGCCCGTCGCTCAGTCCCAGCGCGTCCTTAAGCCCGTCAGCCAGTGTCTCAGCCTCGGTGAGTCCCAGCGCGAGCATGTCGCCGTCTACTTCGTTGTCCCCAAGCGCTTCATTGTCACCGAGTGCGTCATCGTCTCCGTCGCTGTCGCCGTCGTCCAGCGTGAGTGCCAGTGTTAGTCCGTCAGGCTCACTGTCGCCCTCAGCAAGTGTGTCACTGTCTCTATCGCCCAGCGGATCGGTCAGTGCCAGTATTTCGCCGTCAGATAGCCAGTCACCTTCAGCTTCAGTTTCGCTGTCCGTTTCACCAAGCAGTTCGGTTAGCCTCTCGATTTCCGGCTCGGTATCGCCCAGCGCGAGTGTGAGTTCATCGCTAAGCCCCAGCGAGTCGGCGTCCGCCACTGCCAGTCCCAGTGCATCCAGTTCGCCATCAATGTCACCCTCAGCGAGCCGTTCGCCATCGGCCTCAGCATCGCCTTCCCCCGATCCGGGCGATCAGGGCGTGTCAATTTCGAGCTTTAGAATTCCGTACTACCAGCGAGCAGGTGAGAAAGCCTACGTGGACATTTACTTCACCAAACCATTCAGAGACGTGGACAGCAACTATATTCCGGGCGGTGGCGGAGCCAAGCGTTCTCCGTTCTACAAGCGACTAACGTGCGCAGTAAATAAGTTCACCCATATTATCACTGTGCCTCAGTTCAACATTCCCTGCACTACTACCGGATCGGACACGGCTGTCAGGGCAGTGTTTATTTTGAGAGATTCAACCTTCAGTTTTGTGCGATACTTAAACCACTCTAAAGGCGCGTATTGGGTCGTGCCTGATACGGTGACCAGCTGGCAAGGGCTGATGCAATACAATGACACCCACTAAGGAGAAATGAAATGGGTAGAAAGTACGCTGTTACAGGGGGTGACACCAATACCGCCAACACGACCATGCTTGGCATCAACGCCAAGTCGTCGTCACCAACGGTACGTGCTCACCTTTACGATTTCGTGTTCAGTTCCGTGGCGTCCCCGAACGATTACCCGTGGGAGCTTAACCTGCAACGCATTACGGATGCGGGTACGTCTACCGGCGTGACGCCGCAAGCTCTGGACTCCGCCGATGGCGCGGCTGAGTGTACGGCGGGCAAGGCGCATTCCGCTGAACCTACTTACACAGCCAGTGCCGTCCTGCTCGATCTGGCGATCAACCTGCGCAGTACGTTTCGCTTTGCGTGTGTGCCGGGATCGGAATTTATCATTCCCGCCACCGCATCGAATGGGCTGGCAGTCAGGTCGATCACAGCAGCAAATGCGTTTACGATTTTAGCCACGATTCTTTACGAAGAATAACTACTTGGAGGTAGGTAATGCCGGAATACAATGGGCTACTACTACCATCCGAGCCTGCCTATGAACGCAAACCCGCTGGTGTGATCATCGTTGACGGGCAGGACATAGCTTCTACGGTGCAGTGTTGCCACTGCAACTGCCACTTCATTTCAGTTAAAGGCTCAGGACAAACGCGCGGGTTCTGCACGTTGTGCATGGCGCGCACTTGCGGCAAGCCGGAGTGTGATGTCTGTACGCCCTTTGAGAAGAAGATTGCCGATTATGAACGTGGAAAACGAGTAGGCTTGTAAATGTTTCAACGTATCAGAGCGGGAGTATCGCAAACGGGAGAAGGTTTTGTCGTCCCCAGCCCCGGCTCGCCTTCGCTTTCACCCTCAGCGAGTCTCAGCCCTTCAGCCAGCGCCAGCGCGTCTCTTTCACCTTCAGCCAGCCGCTCACCTTCAGCCAGTGTGTCACCGTCAGGCGGGGCGTTGCGCGGCATTGTGTTCAACGGCACAAACCAGAATGCTTACCGCTCGCTCTCCGGCTCGCCGTGGAGTTCGATGGGTGCATTCAAAACCATCTTTCGGATGCGCAGCCTGACAACTTCAGGTGCGCGCATTTTCCAACTGGGACAGGAGAGTGCTGGTGACGGATTCAAGCTCTCTGAGAATAGCGGACGGTTGGACTTTGTGGAGACGCGCGAGTCTGCCCAGATTTTCCATACCCCCACCGACCTGACCAACATGGTCGTTAAGGTGCAGTTCGATCCGGCGAACACCCGGTGGACATACGAATCATGGAAATCGGATGGAACAGGTTACGTTTCCGGCACGGTGGCGATGACCGACGCGAGTAACTACAACATTGACAGCTTCTCGTGCGGCGCGAGCGTCTTTAACGCATTCAACGGGGACGCGCACTTTGACTGGGTGGGTATTCAGTCGGGTGTTGATGCGTTAGGGTCGGGCAATTTCCCCGGTGCTGAACCCCCGGCAGGCACCTATCTCGCCCTGTGGAAGTTTGACGCTGACGACGGCACCGACTCGTCAGGAAACAGTTTGACGCTTACGTTGCATAATTCACCAACATTTGAGAACACACCATAAATCATGCCATCCCCAAACCCACCAACAAATCTGGTCTGCACCAACGGCGGCGCAAACGATATTGTTTTGGCATGGACGGATAACTCGTCCGATGAAACAGGGTTCAGGATTGAGCGCAAGCTGGGTGTCAGTGGATCGTATTCGGAAATCGACACGGTAGGTGCAAACGTTACCGGCTACGTTGACACGTCTTCCAAGACAGCCAACCGTCCGTATATCTACCGCGTGCGCGCTTATAACGGTTCCGGCAATTCGGCCTACTCAAATGAAGACGACGCCACCACGCCCTATGCGGGTACGGTTCCCAACTACAAGACCGACACCGCGAACTACGTAGACGTTGAGAAGACCATCACCGATGCAACGAACGCGACCCCGATTGTCATCACCACCAGCACGACGCACGGCCTCTCCACAGGCGATCTGATTCGCATATCAAAGGTTCTGGGTAACGATGCGGCCAATGGGCTGTGGCGCGTTACGGTGCTGAGCACCACCACGTTTAGTCTCGACAACAGTGTCGGCACTGGCGCGTTCAGTTCCAGTCCGGCAGCGCGGGTATTTGCCAACTTCCCTGTGCCTCTACCGTTGGCTGGCGGGAAGTTCTACGACGAAATGTTCGGTACACAGGTAATGCGGTTTACGGACGAGTCGGACGGGGATTATTTCGGCACGGCTTACTCAGTATGGCCGACATTCAACTGCGACAACACGCGGGTCTATTTGCAATCAGGGGGTGGTTGGGCATTAGGTGAATTCAACCCAACGACCTTCCGCCGCTCTGGAGCGCTTCACTCAATCCCGAATGCACCGTTTACCAACTATGCCCACTACGAGTCAGCCTTCTGGAGTTTTACCGATCCCAATAAATTGTTCATTCTGGTTGATGCCAAAATCTACTACTACAGCCCCTTAACCGACACCTACACGCTCGTCAAGGACTTGCAGAGCTACTTCGGAGCGGGGTGGTTTTTCAATCAGCTTTATGTGAGCAGCAATGACAATCGTTTTGGGTTCAACACATGGAACGGGTCAGGTAATCAGGGCTTTGCGGTGTATGAACTGTCCACCGACACTCTGAAACTCGACGTGCGCAACACCGATGTCAACGGCATCACGATGGACAAGTCCGGCCAGTATGTGTTGTTTGTTACCGACTCTCTTGGTTATTACACCCAGTACATCTACTCCGTGGACGCTGGAACCTTTGAGACTCTTATCTCAGACGTGAACACCGGACTGCCGGATTTTGGCATAGGGCACAACGATGCCGGTCAGAGCGTGATTGTGGGAGCGGATCAATGGAATGGTGGGTTTAGTTTCCGTAACATGGGTACGCCACACACGGTGAGCCACCCATTCACCTACGCCCCCTACTGGTTTAATTTTCACCTCTCAATGCGTGCTGATAACGATGAGTGGGTGCTGGTCGGCACCTACGGCGATACTGGCGTGTCCGCCGCACCGCCGAAGTATTATCAGGAGCTTTTCCAGACAAACAACACAAACGGTTCCCTCAGGCGGCTGGTTCACGGTAATTCCAACTATCAAGCCAACGTGTTCCTTTGTCCCACCTGTCCGGTAACTGTGACGGGTGCGACCAACGCAACGCCTATAGTTATTGCTACCTCCGGCCCGCATCGGATGCTGACAGGGATGCGCCCGCAGATTTCCGGCATTGGCGGGAACACAGCAGCGAATGGCACGTGGACAGCGACGGTCATTGATGCGACACACTTTAGTTTAGACGGCAGCACTGGCAACGGGGCTTACACATCCGGTGGGCAGGTTTACGCGGAGATGTACTGGGACACGCCGCGTGCGAACATGAGCCGTGATGGTAAGTTTATCGCGTGGACTTCCAACTGGAACGGAGTTCCCGGTGGTGGGCGCAGGGACTTGTTCATCGCGCAGGTTGATCCGGTCAACCCGTCCGCGTCCCCTAGCCCATCGGCGTCGCTTAGTCCTTCAGCGTCCGCGTCACCGTCGGCAGGCAGTAGTTTGAAGTTGATTGCTTTGTGTGGCTAGAAATGCAACGCAAACCGCATGGAAGGTCGATAACGCTTATCGCAACCCTAACACCACCGAAGGTTGCCAGTCTAACCTTTACGCTGACCCGTCCAGATCGCAGCAAGTCGTCTCAGATGGCATCCACGGACGGGGCGGGGAAGGCCAGTGTGAGTTTTCAGTTGCGTCCTAAAGACCCGACGGCCACATATCAATGCAGCGTGGCAGGGGCAGGAGCAAGCGATTCGACTTCGATAATTTGCTGACGCCGTAGCGTACTGAGATAGAGATGGTTAGCCGAGCCGGGACATACGAACTCGGCTCGGTTTTTTCATAAATTGGCAACTAAACTTTACTTAGAATCGACCGCGTTCTCGCCCATCACGCCGACGCCTAACGCCGGTTGGACGGACACGACGCAGTTTGCCCGCTTCGCGGCTGGCACAACCAAGCTGAGTTCCACGATGACGACGCGCAGTTGCACGTCAGCCATCTCCACTCAGGCCGACATTATTCTCTGCCAGTTTATTTCACACCCGCTGGATGCAGGCCAGACGATTACCGGCGGGCAAAACATTTCGATTGTAATGCGCGAGGCGGAGACTGCCGCCACTAACAACCTCTTTTTCACTTGGGCAGTCTACATTTTCAACGGCTCAACACTTCAGAAAACCCTCATTGCCAAGCGTCAGGATGGCACTGAGCAGACCTCCGCTACCTTAACCACCCGCAGCGCCACGGTTGCGAGTGTGGCGGGTAACTACACCACCGTTGCGGGGGATCGAATTGTTATTGAGGTTGGATTGAACGGCGACCCCGGCGGCACGAGCAACCACAATGGATCGGTTAGTCACGGATCGGATTCAGGTTCGGATTTGGCTATTTCAGATGGCGTTACGACCGCTAATAATCCCAACCTGAACCTCACCGACACGCTGACGTTTAATACGATTTCCCCTTCAGCTTCGCTCAGTCCAAGTGCATCGCTGAGTCCAAGTGCATCCTTGTCCCCCTCGGCAAGTCTCAGCCCCAGCGCCAGTGTTTCACCCTCACTCAGTCCATCAGCGAGTTTAAGCCCCTCTGCCAGTTCGTCACCTTCTCTGAGTCCATCAGCCAGCCTGTCACCGTCTGCGAGTCGTAGTCCCAGTGCCAGTATCTCGGCATCGGTCAGCCCCTCTGCGAGCTTGTCCCCATCCGCCAGCCTCAGCCCTTCGGCAAGCAGTTCGGCGTCGTTAAGTCCGTCAGCAAGTATCAGTCCAAGTTCCAGCGCAAGTCCCAGCGTGTCGGCAACGCCACCGATATTTATCGAAGGGCAGAATGTCGATCCATTCTTCATTGAACACTTTCTGTTCTATGAGACACAGCCCTTGCTGGGAATTCCGGGGTTGTCGCCAAGTGCTTCAGTCAGTCCATCAGCAAGTATTTCGGCTTCAATTAGTCCCAGCGCCAGTCTCAGCCCCTCGGCGTCTTTGAGTCCGAGCGCGAGTGTGTCAGCTTCAGTCTCCCCCAGTGCGAGCATTAGCCCATCAGCTTCAGCCTCACCAAGTCTCTCACCATCCGCGTCGCTGAGTCCTTCTGCGAGTGAGTCGCCTTCGATTTCTCCGTCCGCGTCTTTAAGCCCCAGCGCTTCCGTGTCGGCCAGCGTGTCGCCCAGTCCGTCGCTGTCGCCTTCAGCGTCGCTCTCGCCCTCTGCCAGTGTCTCCGCGTCGTTATCGCCTTCGGCGAGTCTAAGTCCGAGTGCTTCACAATCTGCGAGCCTATCCCCTAGCGCGTCATTGTCACCTTCGGCGTCCCTTTCACCGTCCGCGAGTGCATCAGCCTCAGTGTCCCCGTCGGCGAGTCTCAGTCCCAGCAGCAGCGCATCGCCGTCTTTGTCGCCATCTGCGTCTCTGTCACCAAGCGCATCGCCGTCACCATCGGCCAGTGTTAGCGCGAGCGTATCTCCCAGTGCTTCGTCCAGCGCCAGTTCGTCGCCGTCACTTTCTCCGAGTGCCAGCGCGTCACCATCGTCCAGCGCCAGTCCTAGTTCCGGTCTGACTCCGGCCATCTTCGTCTACGGCCAAAACGTCGATCCGTTTTTCATTCAGCACTTCATTCCGCTGATTGTTAATTCGCTGTTCGTTGCTGAGCAGCCATCGCCATCCGCTTCGCTTAGCCCCAGTGCCAGTCAGTCACCCAGCGCCAGCGCCAGTCCCAGCCCTCCGGCTGCGCCGCCTGTGTTCGTCTATGGTCAGAATGTTGATCCGTTCTTCATCCAGAAGTTCATCCCGCTGATTGTCAACTCTCTATTCGCGATTGAAATCACGGCATTCTCACCGAGCGGTAGCCAGAGTCCATCCGCTTCCGCGTCAGCATCGCTGTCTCCGTCGCGGTCGTTGAGTCCCAGTGCATCGCTTAGTGCCAGCCTGTCTCCCAGTGCGAGTTTGTCACCTTCAGCCTCGCTCAGCCCAAGTGCCAGCGCTTCGCCGTCTCGTTCGCCGTCAGCTTCTCTAAGTCCCAGTGCAAGTGTCTCCGCATCGCGCTCACCCAGTGCCTCACGGAGCGCATCTCTTAGCCCTTCAGCATCCATCAGCCCATCAGCCAGCGGGTCGGTCAGTCCTTCCCCATCGGTCAGCCCGTCAGCATCAATCAGCGCTTCGGCGTCAATCTCGCCATCGCCAAGTGCCAGTGCGTCTCGTTCCCCTTCGGCATCTTTAAGCCCCTCTGCCTCCATTAGTCCCTCACTCAGCCCCAGTGCTTCTGCTTCAGCGTCTGCCAGCCCTTCGGGGTCACTGTCGGCGTCGCTCTCACCAAGTACATCCATCTCTCCGTCCGCGTCAGCCAGCCGCAGTATCTCGCCAACCTTGCCGCCGCCATTGTGCGTGACCTTTGAATTCACGCTCACAACAAGCCAAGTGGTGTTCTCAGGAAAGACTTCTACAACAGAGTTCGATCTACACACTTCTGAAATTGACTTTGACCAATTGTAATGGCCGTATCCCCCTCAGCCAGTATCAGCCGCAGCCCCAGCCCGTCGGCATCGCGGTCGCCGTCAGCTTCACGCAGCCCTTCAGCCAGTAGATCGCCGTCTGCATCTGTTTCGGCGTCTCGCAGTCCGTCAGCCAGCCGTTCACCCAGTGCTTCAGTATCAGCAAGCATTTCGCCGTCGGGGAGCGCCAGCGGGTCACTCTCTCCGTCAGGGTCGGCCAGCACGAGCACTTCACCTTCAGCATCTATTAGCGCATCACAAAGCCCTTCGGGTTCAATATCAGCGTCGCTATCTCCATCCGGCTCGGTGAGCACGAGCGCGTCACCCTCGGCCTCGGTGAGTGCGTCACCCAGCCCGTCAAGCTCAGTATCCGCGTCACCATCCAGTTCAGCGAGCGCAAGTATCAGCGCTTCGTTATCACCAAGCACGTCCAGTAGCGGGAGCGCATCACCATCAGCCTCGGTGTCCCTATCAGCCAGTGCTTCGTCATCTCAAAGCCTATCTCCCAGCGCAAGCGCATCGGAAAGTCCGAGTCCCTCGGCTTCTGTAAGCCCATCGAGTAGCATGTCTCGCTCGCTCAGCCCTTCCAGTTCCGTCTCAGAGTCACCCAGCGCCAGTGAAAGCCCATCCGTATCCGCCAGCCCGTCAGCAGCACCAGTTTCCCCGTCGGTGTCGGTCTCACCTTCCGCCAGTGTTTCCGTTTCTCCATCTCCAAGTCCGTCGCCCTCTGAAAGCGGCAGCGTCAGTCCAAGTAACAGCCTTAGTAACTCACCGTCCCCGTCAAACGGGCCGTGGTCGCCTTCTTCGTCAATCAGTCCATCCAGTTCAAACAGTCCCAGCGTAAGCCCAAGCAGTTCAGTCAGTCCTTCACACGTACATCAGGATTCAGGTTCGTCCTCTATAAGCCCGTCAAGTTCATGCAGCCCTTCGCCTAGTTCTTCTCCTGGGTGAAACTCTCTTGACAGCATCTACGCAGCAAGCGTATATATTGCTACTCAGTGAGTAAAAAACCCGTCACCATTCAAACCTTTAGATGCCAATGCGAACGCTGCGGGTATCGGTGGGTGGCAAAGGTCAGAGAACCCAAGCGTTGCCCTAACTGTCATAATCCCAACTGGAACAGGCGGAAGAAGACGAGATGATCAAAGGTCGTGTATCAGTACTCATCCCCAGCCGCAAGGAACGCTGGCTGAACCAGACCCTAGCCGATGTGTTCGGTAAAGCGGCTGGTGATGTCGAAGCGGTCGTGTGCCACGACGGAATTTGGCCGGACGAGTTACCGCCTGAAAACGCAAAGCTCATCCAGTTTCATCCCGGCAGAAACGTCGGCATGAGAGCGGGAATCAACATGGCTGCGCGCATTGCTCAGGGTGAATACCTAATGAAACTTGACGGTCACTGTCAGTTGGGCGAAGGGTATGATGCGATTCTCAAGGCCGATTGTGCGCCGAATTGGGTGATGATTCCACGGCGGTATTCCATTGAGGTCGGCACACCTGAAGAACCGAAATGGGAACTGCGAACCGATAAGGTGGTTGATTATCACTACCTTTCCTACCCGTTTCTCCGCAAGAACGATATCGCCTGTGGGCTGCATGGGAACATCTGGCATGAACGGCGCAAGAAGCGTCAGGATATTTTAGTGGATCGTGAAATGTCATCACAGGGGTCGTGCTACTTCGGCCACCGAGACTTCATGGAGAAGGCCATCTTTCCGCTGGATGACGAATCTTTCGGCACGTTTGCGAGCGAGATGCAGGAAGTTGGTTATCGGGCTTGTTCTAACGGCGGGCAGTTGATGGTCAATAAGAACACCTATTACGGCCATGTTCATAAGGGCAAAGCGTGGGGTACGGGGTATAAGTTCAACACGAAAGAATGGGAGAACTGGCAACGGCAGAATAAGAAGGGTCACGACCACGCAATCATTCAGCTTCTCTCGAATCGACCGCTGGCCGAGAAGTTAATCAACGAGTTCTGGCCTGTACCCGAATGGCCGGAGAAAAACGGTGGGTGCAACTGGGGTAAAGTCTATGCAGACTTTGCCGAATGGAAAGCAGAAACCTACGGCAAGGAACCGCCGATGAGTTGGTTGGAAAAGGGGGCATGATGATTATCTTCTGGATTTCCCTTGTAGTGGTGGCAATGGCAGTACTTATTTGGCTAGGCAGCAAAACAGCAAAGGAGCAAAATCGATGGCGTTAGACGAAGTAATCGACACAGAAGCAGTGGTGAAAAGTTTCTCACCGCGTCCGACAAAGCCGGTGACAATGGACTTTCCTGACGCGATGCGGGAGGTGATCGCGGGGAAGAAGATCGCTAAGTTGGAGTGGGCGGAGAAGGGCGAGCCGGAGTGCTATGCATTGCTCAACGCCGGAATGCTGCAAATCTTTCGTGGGGCAAGTTTCCATGCGTGGAATGTCTCTGATGGGGATTTAGCGGGTGAGGATTACATTGTGGTCAAATGAACCGCACCCTCCAATTCATCGCTGACAAGTTCGGCGTAGACCTGAACGCTCGGTGCCCTATCGCGCTGCCAATCAGCCGTCATGGGCTAGCCAAGTTGTTTGCTGACTTAGGATTCAAGCACATCGTGGAGATTGGTGTCGAGAAAGGACTGTACACAAAAGCCCTTGCCAAATTCAACCCGCAAGCAACCATCTACGCTATCGACGCTTGGCACCCGATCAAAGGCTATCGTGACCACGTAAACCGAGACAAGCTCCAGAGGTTTTACGAGATCAGCAAGGAACGTCTCGCACCGTTTCCGAACGTGAAAATCATCCGGCAGCTTTCACTGGATGCGGTGAGGGATTTTAACGACAAGTCACTGGATGCTGTTTATATCGATGCCGATCACTGTTTTCAGTCAGTTACAAATGACATCTGTGAGTGGGGTAAAAAAGTTAAAGCAGGTGGCATTGTTGCAGGTCACGACTTTGCCCACTTAAACAAAGGTAATGCCCTGATGCACGTTAAGTATGTCGTTGAGGGCTATACGCGCTGTTACGACATTTACCCGTGGTTTCTGACCAATACCGACGAGGAAGAACCGGAAGCGGACAGTCTTAAGACTAATCGAAGTTTCTTGTGGGTTAAGCAGTGATTGTTGGAGTTCTTTACGTTACCTCGAACCGAGAGCGCCCTGAATTCGAGGAGAAGATAAAGGCCAGCCTGTTGACCGTTATTGGAGATCGACCCTTGGTGAGCGTATCACAACAACCGATAAATTTTGGTCGGAACATCTGCGTGGGTGACATTGGACACTCCTACTACAGCGCCTTCCGGCAAATGGTTGTTGGCGCAGAATCCATGACGGAGGACTATGTAGCCATTGCCGAGTCCGACCAGCTCTACCCACCCGACTATTTCACTTTTGAGCCAGCCGGAGAAGACCTGTACCTGCATGACAGTGTGTATGTAATCAAATCCTTCAAACCCGACCAGTATCAGCAAAAGCGCTGGGGTGACTGGATTTCCGTGGTGAAGCGAGAGTATCTGATTGCCTGCGCCAAAAGCTACCTTAGCAAAAAGAAGACGCGCGTGTCACTGTTTGGGCTTCATGGGTTGAAAGACGTGAAGCATTGGAAACACGGATTACCCGTGGTGAGCTTCAAGACGCGGCAGAATGTCAGTCTTAACACCGAGACATTAGTGGACACGGGCGAGGTAGAAGCGGTCGCAGAACTGCCTTACTGGGGTAAGGCTCGCGATCTGTTTAGGAAGTACGTGAAATGAAGGTGTGCGTAATCAGCGCCTCGCTTGGTAACTACGATGTCGAACATCCGTGGGCAGAGCAAATTGTTCCTGATGGCGTCGAAGTAGAAATCCACCGGCTCAACGATTCTAATTTCCCGCCACGCCATAAAGCCATGACGCCTGCGTTACAGTGCGGGATACCGAAATGGCACGGTTACGAAATGTTTCCTGGTTTCGACTGGTATCTCTGGATAGACGCGAGTTGCGCGCTCACCAGAGGCAACGAAGTGCATCTGTGGCTGTGTGAAGCCGATGCGTTCAACTTGGCAGGTTACTACGACATCGCACTGTTCAAACACCCTGAGCGGAAGACTATTCAGCAAGAGTATGAATTTATCAAGGAAAAGATGGCGACGGGCAACAAGTATCTCTGTTCGCGATATGAAGGTGAATGGCTAGACGAGCAATACGAGTACGTGGCTGATATCGCTTATTATCCAGCGTTCTATGCGTCTACTGCTTTCATCTACAACCCAACGCCGCTAATTCGCAACGCGTTCAAAGAGGTTGCGTGGCAAAAATACCGCTTCATGCTGCACGATCAACTTGCCCTTGCTTATGCACTTCGAGAACACGGGCATAGTATCAAGGTAATCAATCAGGATTATCAAAAGTCGGGGTTGATGGAGTTTGTGAGGAGTAAGAAGTAACTCATGCCCAATACCATCATCTTAGGAGCGGGCTTCAGTGGCCTTGCTACCGCGATCACGTCAGGTGGGACGGTCTATGAGGCAACGGATTCACCGGGCGGTCTGGGTGCGTCCTACGAAATCAACGGTTTCCGCTTTGAGCGCGGCGGGGGGCACTGGTTGTTCGGCGGCGACCCGATGGTAACGGCGTTTATCCAAGGACTCTGCGACATTAAGCGGTACGAGCGCAAGTCGTCCATTTATTTTCCCGATGAGGACAAGTTCTACCCCTACCCAATTCAGTCCACCCCTGAGTTCGCGAGCGTCATCAGTCAGGAGACAGGCGGTGAGTACGGTCAACCCATCGTGACCATAAAAGACGACTTGCGGCATCGGTTCGGCACGACCATGTGTGAGAAGTTTTTCTTTCCATTCAACGACCTCTATACCGCAGGACTCTACGACAAGGTTGCTCCGCAGGACGCTTACAAAAGTCCGCCGATTGGCAACAAGGGCTACAACGAGACGTTTATCTATCCGGTGCAGGGGTTGGGGCATTTGGCACGTCGCATGGCCGCACGGTGTGAGGTGAGGTTCAACAAGCGAGCAAAGTGGATTGATACCAGAGAGAAGATGGTTCATTTCGAGGATGATACCTGTCAAGGGTATGGCAAGTTAGTTTCCACGTTGCCGCTGAACCGCATGATGGTGATGACAGGATTGCAACCAGACAATGACGCCAGCGATCCTGCTGTATCGGTTGCTGTGTATAACATCGCTGCTAAAAGAGGTAAAAACTGTCCTAGTGACCAATGGGTTTACACGCCGAATAGTGATGCGGGTTTTCATCGAGTCGGGTTCTATAGCAACGTGGATAAGATACTTGCTCCGTTTGGCAAGCAAGACACCCATGTAAGTATGTACGTTGAATCTGCGCACAAATACGATCCGCACGCCAGCAATGGCTTAGTAAGTGAGTGGTCAAATGAAAGCGCCGTAATTTGGACGCTTCAGGAGTGGGGCTGGATAGAAGATACCGAGGTAGTAGATCGTACTGACGTAGAAATCGCCTACACCTACTGCCGACCGGAAAGCACATGGCGAGAGGATGCGATTGCGTTGCTCAAGCAGCACGACATCACCTGTGTTGGGCGATTTGCCGAGTGGCGGTTTTGCGGAATCGTTGAGTCTATGCGGAGAGGGTTTGAAGCGGGGGTAAATTTATGATTCCTATAATAGTACACATCAACGCTGGGCATGAATTTTGCGATGACGAAGAAAGGCGATGTCACTTTTACAAGTCTAGCGACATATCGATGGCTTCTCAGTGTGATGCCCATTGCAAATTGTTCGCTGTGGACTTGCGAGAGGTGTTCAATGAGAGGGGTCAAATCCTGCACGCCAAACGCCACGATTTGTGTGTCATCGCTGAAAAGTTATGTCCCTAGCTATCCTATTCTACAGTGCTAACCAAAAGCCCGAACCTTTCGCCTCCAAGGTGCGCGCATCTCTACTCGACACAATAGGCGACCTGCCGCTCGTCTCCGTCACGCAAGGCGAATTAGACTTCGGCCAAAACATCAACGTCGGACAAATCGGTGCGTCCACCTACAACTGCTACAAGCAAATTCTTATTGGGGCGCAAGCGGCCACCACGCGGTTCATCGCCTGTGCCGAGGACGACGTTCTCAGCCCTGTCGAACATTACCAGTTTCGCCCTCCCCGCGACGACACTTTCTACTACGATAAAAACCGCTGGTGGGTGGAGCTAAACGACCGGAAGCCTCGTTACCGCTGGCGCAACCGCACGGTAATGTCCACCTGTGTCTGCAACCGTGAATTGTTCATCGAATGGGCAGAGAGGCTGTTTAAGAAGTTCCCCAAGGAACCGACTAGGGAGGGGATGACGGGCTGGGCGGAGCCGGGAAGGTACGAAACCTACCTCAAACTTCCGCAGGTAAAGATTAGCTTTTTCAGCAGTCAATACCCAATGCTGACGTTTAACACCAAGCCGTCTCTGGGTGGTGTTAGAAGGCCGCAGTCAACTGACACGACCTGTAACTACTTAGAACCTTGGGGATTCGCCAGTGACGTTTGGGAGAAATATATAGCCAGTGGGGCTGAAAGCGGCTAGAATGTCCTGACAACTGAATAGGCCACATCCCCAGAGGATCAACCACCGTTTAGTTTCGAGTTATCGCAACTTGAAATTGGCGGTGTTTTCATTTAGGAGGGGCTTATGTTCATAACGCAATGTGTAGGCCGTCGCAAGCTGGAATGGCGGTTACAAGCCGACGGGAGTTACAGGGTAGACATTAAGCTGAAGGATACCCGATTAGCCACTCTGATCATCGACAAGGCCGAAGCGAGCAAACTGCGCGCTCGAATGGTGAAGCATTCGAAGTAGGAGGTAACTTATTCCTTACGACCTCTCGGTTTTGATCCCCGCTCGTAACGAGGAATTCCTCGCCCGTACCGTTGAAGGCGTTCTTGCTGCGCGGGAAGCAAAAACCCAAGTTTGCGTGATCGCGGACGGCGCTTGGCCTGACCCTCCGCTCCCTGTTCATCCTGACGTAACAATCATTCATCACTCGAAGTCTATTGGGCAACGGGCAGCTTGCAATGAAGGTGCGCGGCTGTCTGAAGCCAAGTACATAATGAAGCTGGATGCGCACTGCATCATGGATCAGGGATTTGACCGGAAGCTGATTGAGGACGCCCAGCCCGACTGGACGGTCATTCCCAGCCAGTACAACCTCTACGCCTTCGACCGTCTCTGCAAAGACTGTGGACACGAAGCCTACCAAGGCCCAACGGTATGCGAGAAGTGCGGCTCGAAGAACGTGGAGAAAGTGATCGTGTGGCAACCGCGCGATGGGCGGGTAATTAACGGCAAGAACATGGGCAAGCGGCTTACCGAAGCGTGGGCGTTTGATCGCGAGTTGCACTTTCAGTATCACGGGGAAATAGCCGCAAGACAGCAAGGCGATCTAATTGAAACCATGTCGTTACTGGGAGCCTGCTGGTTTCTGGAACGAGAACGGTATTGGGAGTTGGGCGGCAGCGACGAGGAGCATGGCTCATGGGGACAGCAAGGCACGGAGATAGCCTGCAAGTCATGGCTGTCGGGTGGGAAGGTAATCGTTAACCGCAAGACATGGTTTGCCCATATGTTCCGCACTCAAGGCGGCGACTTCGGGTTTCCATACCCGAACACTTCGGTTCACAAAGCGCGGGAACACTCCAAGTGGCTGTGGAAGGGCAACAACTGGCCGCTGGCTAAGTATCCCCTATCGTGGCTGGTGGAGAGGTTCATGCCGCTGGGGTCGTGGTGGAGCCAGGAAGACCTTGACCAGCTTAAAGCGGTAGAGAAGGGTAAAGCGGTAGAGAAGGGCAAAGCGGTGGATGTCCGGCCTCCAACCAAGGGAATCGTCTACTACTCCCATAACCAGCTTGATCCGGTCGTCGCCCAGACCGCCAGAGACGTGCTCAAGCGCGCGGTTAACGGGCACAAGATTGTTTCAGTTACACTGGAGCCGGTAGACCTTGGGCTGAATGTCGTTCTCCGCGATAAGCAGAAGGGTTATCTAACCTATCTTGAGCAGATTCTCAAGGGACTACAGACATCGACAGCGGACTCCTGCTGGCTGGTTGAGCATGATTGCCTCTACCCACCTGAGCATTTTGCTTTCACCCCGCCACGAGATGATCGCTATTACTACAACACCAATGTCGTGAAGGTGCGCTGTTCGGATGGTCACGTGCTGAAGTATTCCGGCTGCTTGCAGGTGTCGGGGATGTGTGCCAGCCGCCAACTGCTCATCCAGCACTACGAGAAGCGCATTGCGCGGTTTCACGCAGACGGTGACAAGTATGATCGTCATATCGGGTACGAGCCGGGAATGCGCCCACCGCCACGAGGGATTGACGATTACGGATATGAGACGTGGACTTCCACAAAGCCGATTGTTGATTTGCGTGTCGAGGGAACAATGTCGAAGTCGAGGTGGACGATTGACGAGTTTCGCAACAAGCCGAAAGAATGGTGGGAGGGTGATTATGTTGAGGGGTGGGGGCCGACCAAAGGCCGCGTATCGGAATTCCTTCAGGACTTGAGAGCATGAACGTCAACGAAAAAGCTGGTTGCACGATCAACGTGGTAATCAAGGATGAGAACAAGCAAGTGGTCATCCCTGATGCCTTTAACTACGCATTGGCAGACAAGGACTCAGGAATAGTGCTCACTTCAGGTTCCAAGTCCCCGGCCAGTTCGGTAAATATCGCCATCACCCCCAATCAGAACCGTATTCTCGATCAGGGCAAGCCAAGTGAAACCAGAGTCCTGACAGTGGTAGCGCCGTACGATGGAACCAACCAGGCAACCGGCGAGTACCAGTACAAAGTTGTTAATCTCAAAGGGGTAGATGCGAATACGTCCACTTCGCCGTCGGCTTCGGTGTCTCCTTCGGCAAGTCCGTCGGCTGGGTAGCAATGCAATTACATCCTCAGACTGAAGGCGGACGATAACTATGCGCCAAAGTGATGAAGACAGAGATAAGCGTCAAATTCCGCATGATGACGTTGCTTATGGCGATATAGTACCGCGTCCCGATCCGACAACGCTCACAACTCGCCAGCTTGAGCGCGAGATTGCCGCACTCTCTGAAATCTTTGAAGCCAAACTCAGGGCGCTTACTGAGCGGGTTAATACTTTTGAAACCGGCAGTAAGGAAGCCTTAGTTGCCGCCGCCCAAAACATTCAGACCGGATTAGATAAAGCCGAAAAGAGCATCGTTGTTTCGATTGACAAGGTTCAGAGCGAACAGCGTAATGCCCTCACCGATGCCGAGAAGCGGGTCAATGAGAAGTTTGAAGGGTTAATAAAATCTATAGATGAAAAGTTCTCACAGCATCGAGTGGTTGATGACGAAAAATTCCGCAGTATTGAGGTTCAGTTTGTAGAAAGGGACAGGCGCACCGAACAATTGTCGTTGGCGGACAAGACGGCCATCGCCGCAGCACTTCAAGCTCAGAAAGAAGCTGCGGGCGCAACGAACGAAAGTAATGCCGCAGCTATTTCTAAAAGCGAATCGGCATTCACAAAACAGATCGATCAAATCTATACACTTGTGGCATCAACCACCAAGAGTACTGATGACAAAATCAACGATCTCAAATCGCGCTTAGATCGCGGCGAAGGGAAAACGGTTGGAACACAGGAAACGAAAACCGAGCAACGGGATAACGGTAAATACCTGATTGCTGTTCTAGGACTACTACTCGCTATCCTTGCGTTTATTGTGGGCAAAGGTGGGCTTCACTAAGAGGGTGGCTGATGGACAATCTTGACTGGAAACTCTGCTGGAAGTGCGGTGAGCGCAAGCCGTCAAGGGAGTTCCTGTCACCTTTAGATGGCGAGTGCCTCAACTGCCATATGAAAAAGACAGACAAAGCGGACACTTTCGATGTAGTATGTGGACGGGCAGCAAAATTGAGGGGCACGGAGTTTTTAACACATGAGAACCTTTCACGAAGTTGAGCGCGGCGGCAATCTTGATTTCTTGCTCCGTGGGTTTAATGGAGCCGTCAACAAGCTGGCAGACGCCATTGGCGGCGGATTAAAAGCAGTCGCCTTGGCGCTCTCGACGCCTCAAGACAATTCTGCTCAGGTGCAGGCAGAAATTGACAAGCAAGTGGCACTACTTAACGCCGGAACCGCCGTGGTTCAGGACGCAATCAACCAGCAAACAAAGGAGAGTTAAAATGGCAGTAGACCTAACAGGACTTCGCGCGTCGGTATCGAACGCAACCACAGTGGACGCTTCCGGTGCGGCGCTTATTCGCGGCATCTCGCAGATGATTAAGGACGCGATTGCCGCAGACGACTTACAGGACTCGGCAGCTATCAATGAAGTGGTCACGCTTCTGGATGGCGGGACGACCGATTTGGCAGCGGCGATTGCTGAGCATACGCCAGCAGCGCCACCGGCGTAACCGAACCTTCGCAAACACAGAACCCGACTGTAACACTGTGCAGGAGTATTAAACTGCAAAATGTGATTCATGGCGACCGCTAACGTACTTCATGAACGAAACTGGGCAGCAACGGAGAACGGGAGAAGTACAGCAACTCCGTTGCAATCCCAGTTGCAACACGGAACATGGAGAGCGTTCATGACCAAACCAACGACCACACCACGTTGGATGCAGCTTGTTACTCATGGTGCGCTCATTGTTACGATTTTGGTCGGCGTCGTTTCTTATGGGCGGTCGGCGGGGCGGACAGAAGTTGCTCTGGCGAACTACAACAAGGTTCCGGGGATTCAGGCAAACGTGGACTCCCTCGCCACGCAACTGAACAAGATCGAAGGGTTGATTAGCACGCAGAATGAGAAAACCAATCAAACCCTGGACAGCCAGAACCGGCGCATCGACGCTACTCAGCAACAGATTGCCGCGTTAACCCAGCAACTTAACGCCCTTAACAATTCCTTCGGTTCAGTATGGGCGCTCGCTCAGTCGGACAGTAACAAGATGTCCAAGCTGGAAGGTATGCTCACCGCAATGCAACTTCAGCAACAGCAGCAACAGCGCAAGGAGAAAAACTAAATGTCGAATGGTCATCCCCCGCAGTGCGACCCAGCGTGTCAAAAGCTGATTCTGGATGGTGACTTGGCGGGAAGTGTGTACGCGCTCACAGGCGAGCGTATCGCAGTCCAGTCAGGGTTTGGCAATCCACCGAGTCTAATGAAAGCGCTGGACGCAGGCGAGGCAAGTTTTCTGGTTTTTGCGGAGGCTGTAGTTCTGAGCACGGGTGGTGAGGTTCCAGCGCTCGGCAAAGGAACAATCAGCAACCGCGTCACCGCGCTCGTAGCCGCCTTCACTAACGTCTGTGAGCAGATCGAGCATCACGGCTCGCTGGCTAATGCTGACGATGCGGTTGTTGCTTTGATTACTGCGGAGAACTGCGCGTTTAACTTCATGCGGGCGTTTCTTGAGGCCGTGGGCTATACGGGGCCGTGGCCGAAGTGCCTGTCTTAGCCGCCCACCTAAAACTTGTAGCTTTCCCTTGGCGTCAGGGGTAGAATGGCTGGCGTGAGAATCCTCGAAACCGACGACGAAACGTTGATAATTCCAATCAACCGGCGCACTCATAAGGTCTCCATTCGCGACGAAACCGATACGCATCAGACTGTTTACATTGAACCGCTCAACCCTGAGCCAACCAAACAGGAAGAAGCTAGAGCTTCAACACAGTAGGAGGAAACTACAATGCCGCTTTCGATGCTATTCTGGGTCTTGTTCATCATCTGGGTTTTGTTCGGCGGGTGGAGCTACTACGAAGGCGGCGTATTGCGCTGGCGTCCGCTTGGTGGCCATCTATTGCTCGGCATTCTGATCTTCCTGCTTGGCTGGGGTGTCTATGGCTTCCTAGTCACGGGCGGTGGGCACAGATAAGGAGAACCTATGAACGCATTTCTCAGCCACGTCCTTGGCATCAACTGGCGTACCACCATCCTCGGTGTCGGCGTAATTGTCGGCGCCGTTGGGCGCATCGCGCTGGCCTTCCGCTCCAAGCACTACGACTTCACGGCGTTGGCTGAAGATGGGCAGTTGATTATGACGACGGCAGGGGCGCTGCTTGCAGGTCTGGGGTTGGTGATTGCGAAAGACTCAAGCGTAACCGGCGTGGGCAGCGCGGCCAAGGCCGTTGACAGTTCAGGCGCGATAACGAATGTTGAAGGTGATAAGGTTGGTCAACAGCCGACTAAGGAGTAATTCATGAATACCGATCAAAGCAAACGCGATTTCCTGCGACTGGCTGGTACGGGTGCGGCCGGATTGGCTCTCGGCGGTGTCATCGCTCCGGTTAGCGCACCTAACACCCCAGAGCCGTCTTGCAGCAAAAAGAGCATCGAGATAGAAGTCTCAACAGCAATTTCGTTTCTCAACAAAGTCTCATCGCTATTACCCGCCAAAGCGCAAATCATCGCCAAGGTGGTTGGCGCACTCAACGATTTCAATGCCGCGTATCAGGCTGGGAAGTTCGACTCGGCCGGCGCGTTTCTGGCTAACGCATCAGTTCTGTTTGAGCAGTTGCTTGGCGACATTGGGGTCAATCTGAATCCCACGGTGAAGATTGCGCTGGCGATTGTGGATGCCGCTATTTCGGCCATCGCAGTTTTGATGAAATCCCAGTCGAACGCACCAGGAGTCGCAGCGGTCATAAGCGCGGCCACACCTGAGCAACAAAAGCAGATGGCAATTATTGAGAAGCGCGCGGCACATGCAGAGCAGTTGTTTGCGGCGATTCAACGCTGAGATTTGTGCTCCTCGTTTCAATGTTATCTGACGGTAGCCGCTCAATCCTGAGAATCGTTTCCCAAGCCTCTACTCGGCAAGCCTCACAGCGTCCTGAGACGTGGCCTTTTTGCAAACAGTCGATACAGAGATTTGTGGGGCTGACTGTTTCGCGGTCACAGTGATTGTAGCGGTTCATGGTTCGCCTCAAAGTATTGGAGCGGCGTCGTGGAACTGCCCCACGCTCTCATTGACGGAATCAATGCGTGTCTCTCCTGACACTTCCACCGCCCGCTTGGGATAAGGCTCTAGCGGCCAAAGTAGCTGACCTCGTAATTCTTTTCGTTCTTTCTTAGAGCCGAGGAGGTAGACGTATCGCCCCTTACGCTTTCTAGGGGCTTTAGTCATCCAGGGCTTAATCACACCAACGCAACCAGTAATCCGCTTGCCATTGCCGTCAAAGTAATCAGGTCGAACCGCAGTCAGCCCGCAGTAAATCCAATTTGTTGCTTGGTACACCGTTCCGATTTCGCCAGCTTCAGGATCAGAAAAGGCGATAACTATTCTGTAACCGCGCTTCTCTATTTCTCTCAAGCCAAAGGCGATTAATTTACTAGCCGAGTGCGGGTGTGCCCAATGAACACAAGCACCCCTGCCTAACTGAACAACCTTCGATGTGTTGGATTGGCCTGCGACTGAGGAACCTAAGCTTGGAGGCGTCGGAGCACCGAAAACTATAACGCCGCCAAGTTTGCCATCAAAGAAAATACCAAAACAACAAACAGCAGCAGGATACATTGTTCCCAACCATTCGTATTCCTCGATAATCCCGCGTGCTGTTATGAAATCCACTTCCCTACAAACGGCCTTCTCGATAGACGTGTCAATTTCTTCCCACCATGCGCCGAACAAATTAGCAGACGCATCGGTTAAGGCTTTCTTTTCTCTTATCTGTCTTTGCCAAGCCTTCACGCTTTCACCTCAAAGTAATCGAGAGCCATTGAGCCGCTTTCATGGCGGCGCATAGGCAACGGGAGTATCCTGCAAACACTCCGTTATAATAAACTGCGTAAGTTATCAACCGTTCACCGTTCTTGGTGCGCCAAATCTGCGGAGTTATTTTCATTTGAATTCCACCTTCACGACTCCGAATGATCGGTACTCTCGCGCAAAGGCTTCTACGTTCTCACCGTAGTAAGTAACCACGCTTCCTTTGGAAACGCCTTTCTTAATCGTCCCATCTGGTAGTCTGTAATTCGTGCGCGGGGTTAGATAACATTGCGGACGTTTAGCGAGCGGCTGAAACCACCTCTCGGACGTACAAGCGTAAGTAATACAACACGCCTCGGTTGTGCGAACTTCGCGATATTCGCGCTCCAGATAATTGATCCACTTTGGATTCTGAACGAGGCCGAACGGGTGATTCATCCAGACTCGACCGTGCCAAGGCTGCTTAAGACCGTCTTCCTTGATCGTGTAGACATGCGTGGCTTTTACGAATTGATTTGCGGCTTCACTACTTGCGGGATCAAGATCGATACCGCCCATGACACGACGCGCCGCCTCAACGATTTCGACAGGCGTGTAGTACTCAGCTTCACCCGAAGTCTGGTTGATCAACTGATGCGATTCCAATGTGCCTCCCTCAACACCCAAGCCGCCATGCTACTCTGCGACAGCAGCATTCGCCATAGAGGTCAGCTTTGGGTCAGTGACACCCCGCCTCTTCCCCGCATCAGACCGCTTAGCACGCGGCTTGGCAGGTTTGGTTGCAGCAAAGCGGGCATCCTTGATTGCCTTCAGCACCTGCATCATAAAGTCCAGCTCAGACTCACTGGCGGTCTGCGCATAAGTTGTGAATCGCGTGATGTCGCTGATTCGTTTTGCCATATCATCCTTTCAATCGGTCGGTTAAATCGCAGGGGAGCAGCCGTACCTTTGCTTTGATTGACAGCCACTCCCCCATTCCCACAGCAACCCAGGCGACGGTTGCGGCGTCGTCAGGCTGCGGTGTGAGAAACTAAACGATCACTGCCCCAGCACCCACAACCGCACACAATTCCCACTGATCGTCCCCGTACTCAGCCGCGAGCGGTCGATACCACGCTGGTTGACGAAGTAGTCGATGGCGGTCTGAACCTGCGCCGCCTCAACCAACCCTCGTGTCCACGGGTCGTGGTGAAGCTCAATGGCGAAGTTATCCAGACGGGCTTTCAGGTCGTCACTCTTGCACCCGCAACACGCATCAAACAGCTTCGGCGGTACGACTTCCGGTGCTTCCGGTTTGGGTGGTTCTGGTGTCGGGCACGGTGTTGGTGCTGGCGCAACCGGCGCAGGTGGAATCACAGGTGGTGTGTAAGTCACCGTCAATGTCGTCACGCACTTGGCTCGAATAGTCACAGTGCGAGTCACGAATGCGCCATCGCTGACAGCGGTGACGATAGTATGCACCCCAACCACCAACTCAAACGATTGACTCCCGTAATAGACTGGCACTGCTGCCCCACCATCAATCGTCACCGTGAGCGGGGTATCGGTGGTGATGATCAGCGTACCCGACTTTGGTTTCGCCATTGCAGTTGAAGCGCAGAGTAAGATGATCGCGAATAAAAGAGTTTGGGTTTTCATTGTGTTTCGTCTTCCTTTTTTGGTGGCTCGCCTGTGCCCTTGCACATCGCGCACGTTTCTCTGCGAAGCTGATTCGTTACTTTCGCTACACCTGCGGGTACGCCTTCCGGCCTAATAAGAAGAGTTCCAATGCCTCGACACTGCGGACAAACCAGCGGAGCAGGCAATTCGGTCTGTTCATCACCGTTGAGAAACCGGATAGCTTCGCGAGCAATGAGATTCCAGTATGAGCGTGTTGTTCCTTCTGCGACCCACGATGTCATAACGGAATCCTCCGATAGTTCCAGACCGTCGTTGACTCGCGTGTGTTCGATTCGTAATTGCTTGGAGCACATTCGTCGATACTCAACCTGATCGATCAAGTGCCGTCGATGTAGCGCTCGCGCCAAAGCGTTCGCTAGTTCAACCGTGCAATTTGCCAACCCTACTGAGGGCATCGTCGTCTCCTTTGCCGAATTATCATCACCAGACAACCCGCACCGAACAGTACCCACGTCGCCGGTTCCGGCACCGGAGTAGTCGGCTGCGGCGTCGGCGCAACCACCACAGTCGGCGGCGGTGTCTCAGCCCCACGATGGATGAACAGCAGCGGCACACCCGCAACCGGCAGCAGCCACGGCCACCAGACCGCTTTGTGCTCACAGTCGCAGTCAACCGAGTCAATGGACACCAGCAGGGAGCCTTGGGCGGGTGATTGGGGTTGCTGGGTCAGGTAATCGGCCACGGTCATCGGTGTCGCGGAGGCGACGGATGCCAGCAGTAGGATTGTTAGAATGATTTTCATAGTAATTCTCAGCCTTGAGTATTGAAGTTGCGCGGGGTCGGATTCGACAGCCGACTCCTTTTCCGGTTCCGTGTACTTTGGAACCATAGGGGCGTTACGGTTACTAGCTGACGTTGCCAGCCTTCGCTATCAACCCCGATCTGCGTGTGTCCTTCCACACCGCCCGCGCAACATCTGGTAGGCCGAAGCTGTCCTATTCGGTAGCGGGATCGGCATTCAGTTTGGTTAAGTGCGAATGAACGCGCCTCGATTTCCGTCTTTTGGTCGCGCTCTCCCACCTTCTTTACCGCGTCGTAACACTTCGCCAAAATGCGATTGCTTCGTCAATACTCGAATACCGCTGCCATCTGGCGATCTCAACTCGCGACTCCCGATAGGTTCATAGCCCTCGATATGGATTAAATAACGACGGTGGCATTTGAATGCAGCAGGGCTGTCAGTATGCATCTTGACCATGCGCTTATTGCCCAGCCACGCACTTGTACCAAAGAGCGTTCCTGAACAGTGCTCAGGAGGCGTTCCGCATAATACCTTTCTCATTCTCATTCCCTCCCACACGCTTGCGCGTCAGCTTCGACCAGAAACTTTCGAATACGTACCGCTCGGATAAGCGACCCACACAAAAACAACTGCTACTAATTGAACTGTCAGTGTGCGCCACAATCCGAACTCAGGACGCCCCATCGCAAGCCCCGAGAGCCACGCGACAATCACCGCAATACTGAACCATTGGCGATTTAATTGAGAATCACTCATCTCACCCCTCTCAGCTTCGACCAGAAGTCAGCCAACTTGCCATGATTCGCCTGAGTTAATTTCTTTATAAACCACTAAGTAAGCCGCGATTTTGATCTGTTCTCGCTTCACTAATTCCGCACCGACTGCCCCGCTCATCTTTTCCATTTGCTCAGCCATGCCTTTGCCCGAATCGATCTGAATCTGTAACCATTCAGAGAATCGGCGCTTCTCTTCGTCTGTTAATAAAGCACCGCCCATCACCACTCCTTCACGCTGTCTCTCGGTTGGGTTTCTCGATGAAGTACCGTTTCACCCTCGCACCGCCTTCGGTTTTAACCCATTCGTCGGTAATCGGATGTCCCGCGTTCCTCAGTTCATGGATTCTCCCTTTCGCGTTCATGCAATGAAAGTCTCTCAGGATGTCGAGACAGGTCAGTTTACGCCCGTTCTCCATCGCCGCGAGTATCTGGGTTTCTTGAGATTCTTTCATGGCTAAAAGGGCACATCCAAGTCGTCGTCTGCCGGTTCTATTGGCGGCGGGGTTTCCTCTCCGTATTGTCCCGTTGATTGCTGTTCAGTGGCTTGCACTTCTGCCCAAGTTTGAGGTCGCTGGCCTAGTCTTTCCTGGAGTTTGGTTGCGAGCGGGAACAGTTTTCGCTCCTTGTCCCAAATTACCTTGATTCGCTCGCCGCTGGCGCGATGCAACCGTCCGAATACTACTTTCTCTCCGCCGTTTGCAACAACCAACGTGTACGGCAAAGAGAAATCATCAATGATTTCCATTGCCAATAGGATTCCTCGTGCAAAGGTTGTGTCTACGCCCGTGCGGATCACATACGGCTTGTCGGCCATTATGTTGATATCAAGTTTGGTGTTCTGTTTTTCCTTGAATGTCTTGATTGACATTCGTAATCCTGTAATCGTTCCGGTTAAGGCTTTTTCCTTGACTGGAATTTGTTTCTTCTGGTCGTGGTCGTAGAGATGCCACGGGTACACGTTTCCTTGTTCGTCCACGCTTTCACCAACGAACAGAAAGACCGGATCGGGCGATTCGCCCAAACCTAATTTAACTTCGCTCATTTACGTTCGCTCCTTTTGCTAAAAAGACATCTGATGATACGACTACAATTCCACAAAACTCGGCCAACCACGCAGCACACTTCTCGATGTAATCCGTAAATTCTGCCGTATCGAGGTTGTGTGATGTTGGTGTAATGACTACTGCTTGGCCTCCGATTTCCTTGTACTTCACGCCGAGAATCTTTTGCTTCAGCATTTCGTGCGCTTGTTCAGGTTCGATGCTTTCGCCCCACTCATCGTGTAACCATTCAACGAACGGAGCCACGACAGCCACCCAGTAATAGGAATTCTGATTGAGACTTCGGTTGAATCTCCGGCGCGTGAGCGTCATTTCCCAAACACCCTGAAGAGTTCCGATCTTGGACATCACCTGACGTTTTATAGTCAAGTCATCCATGTTCAGAATGAGGGATTCTTTTCTACTCACTGAATCTTAACCTCTCCTGCGCCTAACGTCTTACATCCTTGAAGGAAATTACAATAGCCACACGGGAACTTCACGGCATCGGGATTGACGATAATCTTCCCCTCGTACTCCCGATCTGGCATCACGCCATTGCGCACCATCTCAACGATGGTTCTATGGCGCTGGAGTTCGTTCATTGTCGCGTCTGCGTGGTCGGCAGCATTAAACCGCCACTCCCAAGTTACAGGTTCATCCTTTGCCGCCGTCTTGCGAACGTAAACTATCGCCATGTAAGGCGCGTCAAACATCTGCGCGTAGATTCCTACCTGAAGTAAATGAGGGCGGCTTGGGCCTTCGGGCGGATCGGGATTTTTCTTTTTCCACCGTCCGTTGGATTTCAAGGGAATGCCCGTGGCTTTCTCAAATCCAAAGTCTGCTGTGGATTTAATCTCACACACGACTTTGTTTCCATCTTCGGCTGAGTAGCGAAGGTCTAAATGCCCTGTGATGTAATTCCCGATTTCACCTTCCAGTTCCTTCTCCGCATCAGGAAACTTTGACATCATAGCCGTCTGTACGAGGTCGTGAATCTTATCTCCGATCCAGAAGTTCACCAGCGACTCGCCTGACGGGGGATTGGTTGCAGGGATGCCCGTAATCTTAAAGGCTATCTGTCTCGCACAGTTCCCCGCTGAAGATGCCCGTGAGCGCAAGACAGGCTCGGCGTCGGGTTTAGCCTCTCGCGGCTCCTGAGCGACCAGCAAGTGCTCGAATATAACCTCTTGGACTTTAGGCAGCGGCATTAGGTCTTACTCCGGCCAGCGGATTGACTTCAAAGTACCCCACGCCACACTTTGTACACTCAGGCTCGTCAGCCCAAACGTGGGAACACTCTGATTGATACCGTTCGGCAAACTTCCGCAGCGGTTCACCCGACCCTGCTACGATTAAATCCTGAGAGTCTGCCATTGCGCGTAGTGCGCCCCTTAATAAAGTCTCGCTCATTTTTTAACCTTCTCCTCAGACTGCGCCAGAGCTTGCACGGCGCGATCCAGCACTCGCCCCTCTGTCAAGTCCATCACCCGCGCCATCTCTCGCATTAGCTTCACCGTCTCTGGCAATACCGTCCGGTGAATTCTTACTCGCTTTTTTGGCATGTGCAAGACAATACACCTATTGTGTGCAAGTGTCAAGCGAAATAATCATTGAACTTATCAGAATTTCTATGCTAATCTATGCTGACAATTTGCGAAGCCGATGGCGACGGCTTATAATGACTCAAGAGCGGCTTTTCACAGTCGCGTCCGTCAGTCTTGTTGACCTTCTTGAGTCGGCAACTAGACCGCCAGATGCGACGCGACGGTGAAAGGCCGTTTTCTTTCCTCCGATGAACCATGAAATAACTGACGACGGCGATCCTCGATACTACTGGGCGCAAATTCCAAACATTGTCTGCTTGCTCGGCCTTAGCCCTTTCGAACTGGCATTGTATGTACATCTTAAAAAAGCCGCCGGAGCGCGGCCTAACGGTAAGTGTACGAAATCCCGCGCAACTTTAGCCAAGGAATGCCGCATGGGGAGCGGGTCGGTTAGCCGCGCTCGTGCCGCGCTGGAAAAGCCAAGACCTGAACTAGCCGGAAAGCCTCTCATTCGGGTTCGTGAAATCCCTAACCCTAAAGGCGGAAAAGCCTACCTCGAAGTTACGATCACCGACATCTGGAAAGACAATATCAACCGCTTTACACCAACGTCCCCTGTGGACTTTGCCTCAACCCAACGTCCAGAAGCACCTCAACCAACGTCCAGAGCAACGTCCCCTGTGGACATAAAGAAGAACAGTAAGAAGAACCCTAATAAAGAAGAAGAAGGCGCAACGCTTATTTCTGACCTTCAAAGCGATCCGGCTTACGAGCGTCTGGACGTGGCGCTTGAGTTCCGCAAGGCTGATCGCTGGTGCTCGGTGAACCATCGCCAGTTGACGCCCAGGTTCTTCGTGAACTGGCTTAACCGAATTGATCAGCCCTTCCGTCCAGCTGATGGCGGTAACGGCTACTCGATGTCCCGCAATGGGCGCAACATCGACGCCGGTCTCAGCTATATAAACTCTCTCTCAGAAAAAACTTCTTGACTTCTTACTTACCTGTAAGTTAGTATCCGCGCCTGATGAAGATAACACTCCGTCAGTTGACCTGCAAGCGTTGCGGTCACAAATGGAATCCGCGCACGAAGTTTGTAACGATGTGCGCTAAATGCAAGTCGATTTATTGGAATCATGCGAAAACGAAACCGCCCCAATCCGTTACTAGGACAAAAGCTCAGTCAGGGCCATAAACTGCGCGCTAAAGAGGGCCGCGACAGGGTAAGGCAGGAAGTTCACGAGCAGTTTATGAAGCATTGTTTTGGAGACGATTTCTGGGAGCGGCCCGTTGAAGAGAGATTTGAAATGGCAATACAACGCGCGCTCCGTGTTCCGGTCACAGCGTTGGGCGAGGGTAAGCCGAAAAAGTGAGAGCGGTTAATCCAACATTGGGACATCGCAAGAGCGCGGGCACGGTGGCACGTAGCGTTGCGGGAATCCGAGCGCGGCAAGCGAGAGGGTTAAGGTTCGGACGCAGCCCAACGTCTATCATTCTCGCGGCGATTTGTGAAACATGCGGCAAGGATTTTCTTTGGACGACGGGAGGAGCAAGAGAGGGGGCTAAATCACAAACAACTGGACGGTTCTGCTCGCATCCATGTTTGGTGAAATGGCTACATAAACATCGACAAATTCTTCCTGATATTGAAGTGATAAAAAAGATGTACTGGGAAGATGGGATGTCGCTTTGGGAAATTGCTCGCAAGTGTGGCGCGAAAACCCACAAGGCAGTGGAGCACGCCATGAAGAAAGCTGGCATACGTCGCAGGCCGCGACGCAATACGGGCAAGCATGTGTGCGTTGTTGAAGGGTGTAAAAACCCGACGTTTAAGATCGTCCACAGTAACAACAAGTCGCCTTATGGTCGTCGCTGTGAAAAACACTGGGTAGAACATAGAAAAGCGTTGCAACTCGATTATCAACGCCGGAAACACAACAGTCCGATGTGCGAGATCGCGCAGGCAATGGTTGAGGGTTGCAGTACGTCGCACGAAATCGCCGCAGTGCTCAACGAACCGGTGAGGCGAATTTCTTGCACGATGGGCCACATGAAGGGAATAGGCATGGTGCGGATCGCTGGGCGCGCTCGTTCTGAATGTCCGAGCGGCCAAAGCGAAGCCAAGATTTATGAATTGGCAAAGGAATGGAAGTCGAAGATACCGATGTACCTGAGAACGAGTTAGACCGTGAAATTTCTGTTACGGGCCTGATGTCGGAGTCTCGAATGTTGCGGGCTGCAAGCCCGCCGAGAAACAAAATGAATCAAGAATGGTCAATCGACAAAGTTCAATTTAACGAAGGCAACCCCCGCCGTCGATTGCGGGACTCTGCCTTCGATGAGCTTGTCGCGTCAATCAAGGCGCAGGGTATTCTCTCTCCGTTGTTGATTACGCCGGAAGGCGTTGTGTTGGCGGGCAATCGGCGGTTGGCGGCGGCGCATCAACTCAAGTTGCAAACGGTGCCTGTGCGCGTCCTTCCGCAAACAGGGAAAGACCGCGATCTAATTCCGCTGATTGAAAACTTGATTCGCACCGATCTAACCCCGCTGGACGCGATGGATTACATGGTGACGCTGCGTAAACGGTGGAACCTCAACATCACCGGCATCTCAAATCTCACGGGTATCTCTACTGGAACGGTTGGTCAGTATCTTCGTATCGCGGACGGCCCGAAAGCTATCCGTCAAATGATTGCGGAAGATCGGATTGGCCTGTCAGCGGCGTGTGCGCTTCTGCGTCACGCGGATTCAGAACTCATCACTCTGCTGTCAAAGAAAGAACAGGTTAGTTACAAAGAGGCTCGTCAGCTAATCGCAGCAATCAAAAACGAGAAGCGCAAAGAACCGATTGTTGAACCGCCGAGTCCCAAGCGAGCAGACACGATCACCTCAAGTGGCTTCATGTTCTACAGCAACATGACCATGAAGTTTATTGAGAGTGATTTGTGTGACGTTACCCACGAGCAGATATTTACTCGACTGAAAGAGTTGGCTGACTTAATCAATCCGGTTATCGCTAACGCTAACCGTCCGCGACTACCGACGAAAATTCCAGACAATCGAATGGCGCATCCGGCCATCGTTGCGTTCAAAGCCGCTACCGGATCATATCCGAAACGAATGCTCATGGATCAGGTTATCGAGACGCTGGGTGAGAATCCAGACGTGACGCGACTCAATCAGGTGTTCGTGGCATGGACAGCCAAGGGCTACAACCCGCTGAATCTGAATTTTCTTGAATGGTACATCAAGGGAATTCCGGCAAATGGAAATGGGAAGTCAAAGTATGAAACCGCTTCAACGCGCAATGCCCGAAATATCAACGACGCCCTCGACCACATCGCTAAACTATAGCCAGGCAGTGGGGCTGTTGCTGATGGCGATGAGGATGGCTTTTTCATTGCCGCCACTGGAGACGGTTGGCAGAGACGGCGGTGAAGGTGAATTCCCCCGCATGGTGAAGGTTTGGACGCGCACCCTTCAGCCGATAGTGCCTCTTGATTGGCTGCAACGGGCTTACGACGAAGCGATGCGTCTGCATAAATCATCCTTCCCGCTTACGGCCCCGGAAATCACGGCGGCGTATCAAGACTTGATGGCCGTGCGCGGGCCGCATCCGAACATCTCACCTAATCGAATGTTGAAAGGAGAGGTCTGTCCGAATTGTCATGGCACGGGTATGGCACAATACGAAGAGAGCGGCTATACGCTTTCACGAAGATGCGAGCACCCGGAATCTATTTGATTCTGTAATTGATCGTGAACGAGTCCGCGAGGTTAATCAGAAACCTTACGGTCGCGCTCCCGCTTTCGATGGCGCGACGTTCGACGCGCAGAAAGATTACGTCCGCCTCAAAGGACAACTCGCTGCCGTCTATGAAGTGATGTCAGACGGATGCTGGCGCACCCTCAGCGAAATCAAGAATCTAGTTGGCGGAAGCGAGGCGGGCATCTCAGCAAGGCTGCGCGATCTTCGCAAGCAGAAGTTTGGATCGCATCGCGTCAATCGACGGCGGCGCGAACACGCAAATGGGTTGTGGGAATATCAACTCATAGCCAACAAGTGATCCAATGTACGTTAAGACAGATTGGAATTCTCGCTTTCGGATTTGTCCGGGCTGTCCCGCCAGAGGCCCACAACCCTTGTCTAACTTCTGGCGATGTTCTACCAGACCGAATCAACACACGTCGCGGTGTAAACGATGCCATCAGAAGTCAGTAAAAGAATATCGTAATAGAGTAAGAGCCTTAGGACTAAGCCGGAGATGGTAACTTGAGCCTGAAACCAGCCACATTCGAGGAAGGGAAAGCGAGAGCCGCCCGCTACGCAGAGAAGCGGAAGGGCAAAATACTGCAATTTGGTCATAGACGCGCCAGAATCGCCCCAGAAACGATTCAGGGTGTCGAAGGCGGCAATGGTATTCCTGACGCCCCAAACGCCAGCCGCACAAAGCAGGGCAAGAAGCGAAAGGGCTTCAGGTCGGTCACAAGAGACCAAGCCGATCATTTCTTCAGTTTGTTCATCCGGTATCGGGACAACTGGACGTGTCAACGCTGCGGAAGTAAGTACGAACCTGTCACCGCGTCCCTTCAGTGCAGTCACTTCTACGGTCGGGCAAGAGAGAACACAAGATTTGATCCGATCAATGCTGATGCTCAATGCGCAGGGTGTCACAATTTCCTAGGGGCTAATCCTGAACTACACAGAGAGTGGAAACTTCAAAGGATCGGGGAAGATGCTTACATGAAACTCAGGGTTAGGGCAGAGTCAAGATGTAAGAAGGATCGAAAGCTGATGGCGATGATCTGTAAAAAGCTCTTTGAAGATGAAAAGAAACGATTCGAGTCATCCTCATAGACCACCATCAGTCATCTCCTCCAAGGCTTCAGTGGGCGGCGCGGGTAGTGACTATCGGCTTCCTCGTTAATCGAAAAAAGTTACGCACGCCCAAAACAGTAGCGCCATTAAACCTGACCCAGCCAGAAATCCTGAAAACCACAGTTGCCAGAGCTTACGCCGCCCTTCAGTCGCTGCGGAGAACGCGACGTATGTCAAGGCGCTAATAAGACAGTTACTCGTAGCTATCATTAACAGCGGTAGAAGCAGGTATTTATCTTCGCTCATCACTTCTCCTTCCCGCTCGGCGGCTCAGGTAGTGGCGTGTAAACCGTTCCACCCGCCGACTGAATCTTTTCAATAAAGTCTCTCATCGTTGTTCCAGCCTTAATTACCGTTTTGTGGTTAGCCCACTCATCAGCAGTTAGCCACGCAACCGCTCCTGCGTTAATTTGCTCGACGGAATAATGACTATTGCTGTTTGCTCGCTCAGCAGGTGTTTCTACGTCGCATTCGTATACGAGCTTGAAGATTTGCCAAGTGCGCCCATCCTTCTCATTTAACGGGCCGTAAGGCTCACCTGCGTTATGCTCATAAGGCGCATCGTTCCAATCATCGCCCCATTGCATATTGATTGGCTGAGTAGTGAAATATGCAAACCCATGCTTCACGTAGCAAAGTTGAGCGTCCATCCCGTTCACGCACGGCGGCTGTGGTGACGCGGCCCTAAGAATCGCATCCAGTGTGTCGCGGTTTAGAGTGATATTCACAAGCGCATAGTGCTCTGGTCGAAGCTCAGGCAGACAAAGGAACGCATCGCAAGTAGCTTCCCTGTGGAGTATCTCGCCCTTACAGTTGCCGTGAAGAATCGCCTTAACCAGATGACATTCTTCCTCGGCTGACAACCCCTGCACGGCCTGTGGTGATGCGGACTGGAGAGCGGCGGCGCATCCTGCTTCGAATGCGCGGTACATCAAATTCTGTATATCTCGCTCACCTGCTGGCCGAAATTCCGTACAAGGTTCATCGTTCGAATAGCAATGTTCACACTCCCAATGATCGCGATGCCAACTATGCTGAGATTGCAATCCACCACAAATACATTTCGCATCTCGCTCACTTGGTACGGCGGGGAACTCGATCCGCGCACCGCAACTGTGGCAGTTCACCGCTTGCGACCGCTCACTTGGTACGGCTTCGACGATGGCGGCGATGCCGTCAAGTACTGCGGACTCATCGGCGGCGGGATGTTCAAGCAACCCTTCATCGAAGTATCCCTTCGCTCTGATTGCGGCGACGATTCGTTCTGCTGTCTGCTGGTTAGGTGTCATAAAATCTCCTTAGGACTTGGATGAACAATAATCTTTGCAGCGGACTGCACGCCCACCACAAACATAGCAATCGGCAGCAACAAAACAATTCCAATCAGCAGCAACCAGTCAGTTCCAGTTGGGCGGTTCATTTGGGTTCTCGCTTCTTGTCTAATCCAAGCTCGTACTCGTAAAGCGACTGGGCCTCTTTTTCTGCCTCAGCCAGTTGCGCCCGAAGTGATTCAACTTCAGCGGCGGACTCAGAAGATTTCATTGTGAGCAATTTAATCTCTTCGACGTATCCGCCAATTACGTGTTCGGAATGGCGTAGATATGCTGATTGCTCCTGTTTCAGTTGCTCAAGCTGCGCTGCAAGAGTCTCGATACGGCGACCCCATCCCTCGTTCGTGCGGGTCAGTTCCGCAATCCGCTCTCGCTGCTGATGGTAGAGGGTGATGACAGCCTCAGCCTTCTTTTGCGCGTCTTTAACCGCCGCCCACGGTCGGGCTGCAAAGAGAGCAGTTATCGCATTGCGCAAATCCGCAATCTCGGCGACTTCGATGGATTGGTCGTCAGTTGGCATTGCTCGCCTCACCTTCAGTTGGTTCATCAAAGACGCCTTCAATCGCGGCCATCACAGCATCATCGTTATCCATTTCCGCTCCGCAGATAGGGCGACATTCCCAAATACCCTTAACGCCCTTCTCGTTGACGCGATGCAAGACACCTCTACATTGAGTCGGTGTTCGCCCGCAAAGCCTACATTGAATCATCTACTCCACCTCTTTCAGTGCGGTGAGAATTTTCACAAGTTGGCATCTGTGTTTACGCCATTGTTCATGAGTTTCAAATCGAGTGTCACACCTTGCGCAATACCAACAGCCGCTCATACCGCTTCTCCGATTATCAGGCCGCGAATCGCTCGCAACCGCTCATCAGCATCGCCAAACTCTTGTGCGCTACCCTCATCGCAGATTTCAACGATCTTAGCTAGAAGCGGAGTTGTTGGACTTTTCCTGAGAATTCTCAAGGTTTCACCTACCGTCAATAAATCCTTCGACCCTGCGGCTGCGGCATCACGAGCGGCTTCGAGCGCGGCAACGGCGTGGTTGATTGCTAAGTCGTAAGCCACGTCGTCCTCTGACCCTGTAGGTTCTTCAAGGTGCTCGCCTTTCACAACCTCGATAGCGGCATCCCACACCGCCCTCGGTGCGGCAGCGTCCTCGAAGTAGCTGAAAGCTTGCGTGATTTCTGCTTTTGTGAAATCAAGCGGATCGCCACTATCACACCCTGCGCCATCAATGCGACTATCTGGTACTCCCAGCGAAATCAAATGATCACGAACGCCATCTTGAAAGCGGCGAATCTCGTCATCGTCACTCGGTGCGGCAAGATCGGCGCGCACGTAAACATAAACAGGCTTCCCGTTATCGTGGACTTCACGCGGATCAAGTTTGTAGGCGTGTACGGTTACATCGTCAGGGCTTTTGGGAATCTGCACCCAAATCCTCTCCGGTGCTGCCTGTGCTGGTTGTTCGTCGCTCATTTGGGTTCCACCTCGCGCGCCACGAGCTTACGCATCAACGGCGCATTGTTTACTTTGCCTCGATACTTGGACTGATGCTCGTGCTTTCTCCACTCGCATCGCTGCGGACAGGTATAGGTATCACGGATTATGTGACCGCAGCCGTCAACGCCATCGCAGATTTGAATTTTATACGTCTTAGTGCTGCTCATTTGTTCTCCAATTCCGCCGCGATAATGCCCTCCAGTTCGTCAAGCGGAATGCTGCCAGTAAAGCGATGTCGCCACTTGTCGATAATCTTTTCCGCAGCACGACGCACTGGTTCAGGTGGAGCGGCGGCTGTGCAGATTTTGCATTCGTCTCTTTCTGCTCCATGCACACAGCCGTCATCGAAATAATCGTCCGCCGCTGGCTCAACTGAGTGAACCGCTGCGTCCGGCTTAAAGCCAGTTCCGTTACATCCTTTGCAGTCCTTCTTGCCGCCGACAGTCCAACCCTGTAATCGACCATCTGGCAGACGGCGAAGAATCGGAGGTCCATATCGCGAGATCGCACCACCCAGCCCGCCACACTCAGGACATACTTGCTGCTGCCGTACTTCTGGGCGTGGCGGCTCGACAAACTCATGGCTTGGATACCGCTCTGCATGGTGTCGCCTCACGCCGTCACAGAACATGTTCGCTGAGAGGCGATAGACACATTTGTCGTCTGGGCCTGGCGCTACTTCGCGCTCTGAGTCGAGTACGGGTGATGATTTCTGGTCGCGGAAGTTGATATTCAAGAGACAGCTAATCTTGTGAATGTTTACGCTCCTGCACTCTCGGCATGGGCGTGGCGTGGTGTCGTTGGTCATCACTTTTTCTCCAGTGGTTTCGCGCACTCCGGGCAAACAATTTCACCGTCAAGATTGCGCCAGCCCTTTCTGCTGAATTCTTTCAAGGCGGTAGGTTTCTGCGCTGCCAGCGATTCTTGGGAAGCCTCGCACAGTAGACACTGAATGATGTAGTGAATGCCGTCGATAATGTCGCTGCTTAGGGGCTCGGTGTCGTTGGCTGAGTTGTGCGTGGTCATCGTGGTATGTCTACCTTTCCGCATCGGCAGCGAGTTCCGGCTACGTCTGCGTTGTAATCGGCCCACTTTAGTTCGGCGCGATGATTCGTCAGTCGAGCACAAAGACGTTCAGGGTAATTCGCCAACGTGCGACTTGGCACCGTGCCAAAGGTGTATTGATAACTAAACCACCAATCAAGAATCAAAATAAGTAGCTTCATCGCTTCTCCTGCTGCTGCTCGTTACGTTCCCACTGAGGACAATTAGACTGAAGCCGCTCGCTTAAATCGATTTCCTTTTCGCAGTAACGTACTTTGTGCGGTTGCCCAAATACCGCATCTCCAAATTGATGCCCCATGTATTCCTCTTCGTAGTCAGTTGTGAGGTGTTTGCACGTTGCGCAAGCCTTTTGGTTGGGGTTATGAAAGCAGCGAGTCTCGTGCTTCTCCATACTTTTGCGCGAGGTCGTCACGTTCCGATGACAACCAAACTCACAAGCAAAAGCTCTTACGACTCGCGGCATTCAACCCTCCTCACCTTCTGCCTCAGTTCCCTTGGCTGGAAGCGCGAAATAACTATCAATGAACTTCAGAGCAATCGGATGTGCGCAGCCAACTTCGCGTATTCCGCTGATTACCTGACCGGCTATGTATCGTCCCATTCGTTCGCGGGTATTGAACCATTCTGGCTGTTGACCGACATGCTCATTCTCTTTGTAGCCGCCGTCCTCAAGTGTTATCGCAACGGTTTGCCTGTCCCAAACAACGGCTACATCGTCAGCGGCAGGAATAAATTCTTGAAGCCATTTCATCAGCGCATTTAGGTGGTTGTCTGTGCGCAAAATCTTAGGCAGGGCTTCTATACAAGCGTTCACGTCTGATTGACGTTTCACAATCTCCCGATCTCGCGCAGCCTTGGCTTGCCTTCCTTCGGGCGACTCGCGGTAAGCACGTTGCTGTTCTTCGAGAATTGCGCGCCACCGATTTACGATGACTTGAGGATCGTCCGCTGGTAACGCTTGCAAGGCGATGCCGTTAAACGAAAAGCGCACGGCGTCGTTAGCCTGAGACGCTAAAGCAACGGCGTCGGCACACGCCTTGTCGATGCAAGTTCCTGCCGATGGTTCAAATGTTGCCATCTTCTCAACCTCATCTCCCTCCAGCACAGCGAGACTCTATGCGCTGCACGAGCTTGGCAGTTATAAAAGCCGATGCAGCAAAATAAATTGACATTGCCGTCCAAAGGGCAAGCGTCAAAATAATTACAGTTGACCATGTTGCTGGTTTCTCACCCATGATTCATGCCTCACCTCTCGACTTGTTTGAGAATTGCTTGCGCCAACCGCCGCAACGTAGTTACGCCCGATAGCGTAGCGAAGCAAAACTTGTCATCTTCGGCGTCGTTGCCAATCCACAAATAACTGCGCTCGCCATCTTCGACCAAATGAATCTTTGGGTTGTTTGGTAGGCGACTCAGGTGCTCGCCTTCTTGAAGTTTGAAATTAGCCATCGTTTAACCTCACTTCTCGCCTCGAAACTTCCCGCAAATACGGCAAACGTAACGACCGATGGAATTCATCACGCCGCAAGAACACTTCCACTGCTTCTCACCCATGATTAGCCTCACCTTCGATGCGCTCAATTTCGACAATCACATTGTTTAGTTCGTTCTGTAGTTTCCACTTCTCATCAAGTTCGCTGTCGGTGTAACTAGCGCGGCGACCGTGGCGCTCAATCTTTGCTAGCGCGCGTTCAATCTCATCGTTGCGGCAATACAAATCTTCTAATCGCTCTATGCGCTCTTGGTCTGTCAGTTTCTTAGCCATTACCAGCCCTCACCTTCTGCCCGAATTGCGGCTGCGATGGCCGATGCGATGACATCCGCAACGGCGGCCTTAGACCATCCGCCCAGATAACGAGCGGGCTGAGTTTGCGGAGACGCGGGTGTTCCACGCCGTGATCGCTTCCTCCCAACTATGGCCTTCACGTCCGACGACACAGGCAGGACAACCGATCATGTAGCGAGCGGCGTCGCCGTAGCCGAGTTCTCGAATGTCGCGCCGGAACGCTGCCCCGCCACAAAACGGACACGGCAAAAGACTCGGTGTTGCTTCTGCTTCTCTACTCACGAATCCTCCTCTGCGATCATCGCTTCGCTTGGTGTGTCCTGACCGAAGTTGGCATTGCGTACTAACTTACGAGCCTCTGCGAATGAATAGCGTCCCGCATCGCGACGCTTCGACACGTACCCCTCGCGATCCGCGTCCCACCACGCCTCATGTTCAATACTCCAAATCAGCCAATTGTCTACTTCTCTACTGGACATTACCTATGCCACCTTTCGTGCTGCTTCAGGGCTAGTTCTCAGTTAAGTTAATTTTCGGTTGCTGCGGAAGTATTAGTGGATTGGGCGCAGGATGCCGCAGTTGTCGTGCGGCTTCACGAGACTCCTGCTCCAGCTCTTTTAATTCATCATAACGACGAGCGCTTATCTCGAGCGGCCCGTTGCGGTATTCTTGAATTTCATCGGCACAATTAACCAGTAAACTAGCAATTTCTTCATTACTGAATCTTAGCGGTTCGCTACTCATACTCCTCCTATACCAAGGACTCAGTACCCCAACCAGACGAAATCGCCTGTCCTCAGGGTCTTGTTTGAAATCAAATAATCTACTCATGCGACTTTCCTTGCTGCTTCGTCGGTGATACGCCGCTGGATTTCGTCGCAGAAGTCGAGCCGCTGCGCATTGGCCTTGTCCCGGTCGATGAAGTCTGACTGGTACAGCTCCCACGGCACGTTGGCGCACTCAGGGTCGCCATCATCGATCACCGTCAGGATGATGCGCCGCAAGGCTGCCAGGTCGGTTGTGGTTAGATTAGAGAGCGCCATTAGTGATTAACCCCTCTGCAAACAGGATCGTCAAGTTCGATTTCCGCTTTACCGCAATTGGCGCACACCGCCAACCCACCATCGCACACCGGACACTGGCGATCTTCGTAATGCGTGAAGGTGCAAGTCTCGCGTGTAAGCAGAACGTGCTTGCGTGGCGATTCATCTACCGTTGTCGTTGCCATCAGTCGTAGCCCCCATCGCGCCCACCAGCGGTCAACCGCGTCGGCTTGGTGGGTGGTTAACAGTATCACTCACCCTCCAGAATCTTTCCATCTGTGCGGAGGATTGCCTTGAGAAGATCGACAGCTACTGCGGCTTGCTTTCGCCGTGTTGTAGCTTTTCGGTATTGAGTTCTGAAAGGTTCAGGCCACCTGCTTCCTTGAACGTTAAAAATGGCGTAGCGAGAATCAATGCCCATTAACTCGAACGGATCGTAGTGACGGCCAAGGGCGAACTTGATGCCCTCCGCCTCGGTTCGCTTGGAGCAGATCGCAGCCTCTCCCGCCAGACACGCAACCGTGCCACAAGGCGCGGAGTCGCTTTCCTCTGCGTACATGGCGCCTTGGTCGTAACTTAAAGGCTTTGTCTCGATCCGCTTGATCATTTTTCTAATGAGCGGTTTGTTCAGCTTCATCGTGTTATCCTCCCAGCATTGCAAGGGGAGAGTAGCAAAGTGGAAAATGGATGTCAAGGGAAAAGTGTAATCCATTCCAAATTATTTTAACTGTTGACTTGGAACTGATTTTACTTTAGGATTCGCCATTATGGGTGATTTCCTGACAGTTCCACAGTTTGCTGAGAAGATGGGATTGGGGCAGACGGCGGTTTACAAAGCCATCGAACAGAACCGCGTTCAGCACGCTAAAATCCTTGGCCGCATTGGCATTCCCAGAACAGAGTTGCGGCGATTTAAGAAGCGCAAAAACGGCGATCTATCCAAAGTCTTAAAAGCAACAGCTTGAGCTATTTCAAGGGGTTCTCTCGCTTGACCCGCTATCGCTTCCCGGCAGCCACCGATTTCGCCGCTCGACTGACTGCCTTCACTCCCTGGTTCCTCGCATCAAGTACTCGTGCAAGGTGGTCGCGGTCGAGATACTCCGCTCGTGTCGCATGATGGACGGCCAGCCGCGCCAGGGAACTCAGCGGTTTCCAGCACCAGATAACCTTGGAACGGATAACGCAGCTCCGGTGGGTTGCGACGCCTTTGGGGAGACGGAGTGGTTCGACGAGTTGGATTTTGGGTGATGGGTTCATGGCTTCTCTTTCTTGGCGTTCAGTATTCATCAGGGTTACGGCTTCAACCCGCTATCGCTTGGGTTTCAATCGCCTACCGTCTCACTTTCAACCCAAATCCTGTCGCGCCTGCCATTACAATGCCGCCAAGAACATCCATGAAGAATCCACGCCACGGGTGCTCTCGATGGATTCGCGCCCACGCCATCGCAGCGGTTAGTTCGCTTAAGTTGCGAGCATTGCGGAAGCCCTCAAGTTCCCGCTCATTAATCTCTTCTCTGGTTAGTAAAAGTTTCATTACTATCTCCGTTTCAATCGCCCTGCCGCATTTGGGTGCATCGCTGAGCTTCCCTATCTGCGCTGGTTAGCTCACCCAAACACCGAGGGCAGAGCGACCGCTCAGGTATCGATTCTCGGCGTTTGCGCGCCCTGTGGCTGGCGAGACGGCCTAAATTGGGCTTGGACACAGCATCAATCTTCATAAGCCATGTCCTCGGCGTCGTCATCTCGCTGCTCGGCTGCCGCGCTGGCTTGGCATCGCGGGCAGTCTCCGTTCTCATCGAGGAGCATACCGTCAACGTCGCAGTATTCGGATGGTCGCGCCTCAAGGATTAGATTTTCATCAGGTCGATGGTAAATGTAACCCTGCGTGTCGTATTCATCGGGTCGCGTAATGCTCGCATAGTTACTGCTGTCGCTATCCCACAGGCATTTCTCGCAAACACCATCAGACTGAACGCGACGACGGCCACAGTTCGGGCAATCGACAGGGCGATAGCCTGGCTGCGAGTAATGCTCATCAGCGAACGCTCGGTAATGCCGCCCACTCCCCGGCACAAGGCGATCCGAGGCGTCACCGGCGGCATAAAGCGCGTCTCTCAAGATATCGTTAGTGCCCATGGTTGTCTCCTCCCTAATTCAAGATATGTTCGATTCTCAATTCACTGTCAGCTTCTACAGACAGGCTGGCATTATCGAACGTGAGAATGATCAGTC
>Ga0207675_100000081_pt1 | contig 74948 bp, 60 predicted proteins | sample KBSSwiS42_FD_184305 | JGI IMG/M metagenome (GOLD analysis project Ga0207675, IMG submission 184305) | Switchgrass rhizosphere microbial communities from Kellogg Biological Station, Michigan, USA - KBS Switchgrass S4-2 (SPAdes) (version 2) | ecosystem: Host-associated > Plants > Roots >...
ACGTACACCTTCAATCGCAACGAGGAGAAGGTGGGTCACTACACGTTTCCCATCGACTATCGCGTGACGATTCCGATTCGCGGCGGCGCGACGGTGACGATGGGCGCGTACGACTCCAATGACGTGGCGATCGCCAACCACCAACATTTCGTAGTGGCCGGCGTGTCGCCGGCACCTGCGCCTTTCGACGGGCAGTTCTTCCAGCTCGATGTGGAGTCGGTGAAGGCCGCCCGCTAGGGCGGAGCAGGTCAGCAGTGCAGAGGCATCTGTGGACGGGCAATTCCGAGGACACGATATCGAACTCGTATCGGCGACGCAGCAGCTATGTTTCGGTCGCAAGAAGCGAGAGCGCAAGCAGTCGGTGTAGCGATAGGTGTCTGGGTTCCGCTGCGTGAAGTGCGAAATCGATATTGCGCCCCTGTAATTCTTGGGGAAGGTAACTCCGCCGAATAGAGCAGGATGCGCGTCAGCGCCGAGCCCTACAGTTTCTTGTGACCTATCAATACAAAGGCTTGCTCCCCAGGCCGCGCCTGCTAGATTCGCCCTGCTGAACGAAGGGGGGGGCTTTATGCGGTCAGCGTTGACGTGGTGCGTCGCTGCGGTGCTCGCCGTGACTGGAACGTCCGCACAGGCGGCTTGGTTTGAGGCAAAGTCGAAGCATTTTATCGTCTATGCCGACGAGCCAGCGAGCGAGCTCCAGCAATATGCCGAAAAGCTCGAGCGGTTCGACAAGGCGGTCCGATATATCAGGGGGATGGACGATCCGGAGCTGACAGACTCCGGCCGAGTAACGGTCTTCATTTTGCCAGACGCCGAATCCGTTGGTCAGCTTCTGGGCTCTTCCGGGGTCAGGGGCTTTTATGTTTCCCGCGCGGAGGGCTCATATGCGTTCGTGCCGAGGCGATCGGGGGCCACAATGACAGTGGGCACGAGCGACGGAATCGGGATCGATAGAGACAGCCTCGATGCGCAGGAAATCTTCTTCCATGAATATGCGCACCATTTGCAGCTGCAGGACTGGACTGGCGTGATGCCCGTCTGGGTTTCCGAGGGCTTTGCCGAATTCTTCGCAACTGCCGAGATCGACAAGAATGGGAACGTGACGATCGGCAAGTTTCCGACATACCGCAGCTGGGACGTCTTCCTCGGTAAGAGCCTCACGGTCGACGACCTCGTTTCGGCCGATTACGACGACCTCAACTATTATCAGATCGCAGCTCTTTACGGCCGGTCCTGGTTACTCACCCATTATCTGAACGTGCCGGGCAAGCGCAAAGGTCAGCTGAACGACTATCTTGACGGAATCGAGAAAGGGATGAAGCCGCGCGATTCCGCGAGAGTCGCCTTTGGCGACCTGAAAGCGCTTCAGCATGAGCTGGATGATTATATCAAGCCGAACTCCCTGGTGGCGTTCACCGTGGACGCGCACGTGATCCCGGTCGGCCAAGTCACGCTGCGCCAGCTAAGTCCGGCGGAAGCCGCAATCATGCCGGTGCGAATCCGCTCCAAGACGGGCGCCAACGAGCACACCGCGCCGCGGATCGCCGCCGCGGCGCGTGGAGTCGCGGCTGCATATCCCAAGGATACCCTAGTGCAAGCCACGCTCGCCGAGGCGGAATTTGATGCGAAGAACTATTCCGCCTCGGAGGCTGCCGCAGACCGGGCGCTCGCGGCCGATCCGAACAACCTCGCCGCCCTAATTTGCAAGGGGCATGCGGAACTCGAACTCGCCAGCAAGAATCCCACACACGCCGATTGGGAGGCGATTCGCCGCTCGTTGCTGCGAGCGAACAAGATTGACACGGAAAACGCGATACCGCTCGAGCTTTATTACGAAAGCTTCGTCGATGCGGGTCAAACCCCATCTGAAAACGCCCTGAATGGCCTCCTCTATGCGGCAGACCTCGCGCCGCGCGACCCGGACCTCCGAATCAATGCGGTGCGCGCGCTGGTTCTGGCAAATCGTTTCAAAGATGCGAAAGAGCTTTTCGCTCCCTTTGCCTATCAACCGCACATCGGGAAAGAGCTGCGGCAGGTCACTTCCCAGGTCATGACGGCTCTCGCCGCGAACGATCGGAAGTCAGCGGCCTCGCTGCTGGATAAGGCGGCGGAGGTCGCTAAGAAGACCGACTGAAAGCCTTGGCACGGCCGACGCTGAGCCATCAACTCTCCTCGGCGGACCGGAGCCGCAACAGTGACGTGAACCGGGATCACATGGGGTAATCGTTGGCAGCGCGTCCTCCGCGGTGGACGCCGTGGCACTCCCCTCGCGGGACGACAACGCGCCGCTGGCGGTCGTGGCCGAGCCGCTAGCGCCCGCCCACAGCGACCGGATCGGCCATGCGGCTGCGGCGGGCGCGATACTTTTCATAGGCGACTCCGCAGAGAGCCGTTCACCGTCCGCGGAACGAATCCGCGTCGTCTATGACCTGACACCGCCGGAAGCCAGGCTGGCTTCGGCAATCGTCCGCGGCGAGGGGCTCGTGTCCGCGGGCCGCATTCTTGGCAGCTCACCCAATACGGCGAAATATCATCTGAAGGCGGTATTCGGGAAAATTGGGGTTGCGAGTCAGGCCCAGCTCGTCCGCAGGGTGCTCGCCGATGTGGGCGGCCTGGCCGAACCCGAAATGCTGCGTCCGCAGGTGTAGTCCGGAGGCGTCAAATCTGACACCGCCCCTCGGTCTGGTTGAAATTATTCCCTCTACTGGCGAACCAGCTTGAGCCGTTCCGCTCCGCCCCGATTCCGGTGACGTGGCGTAATTGAGGTAGCCATCCTCGGCTCGCTCGCAAGAGGGTGGATGCATTTTCGCTTGTAATATATCAATCCTTCCAATGCACACAACGGAAGGAGGTCGCGTGATTGCTGTCGATCCGGTTGCTGTAATTCAGTCGGCCCAACCCGAGCTTGAACCAGATGTCATCGAAATCGTAGTAACTGGATCCCAGCAGCGGGAGAAAATCGACCGCCGGACGTATCGCGTTCAGGAAAATCCGCATTCCGCTCAAAAGGACAGCCTTCAACTGCTGCGGGGGCTTCCTGGAGTGACGATCACTTCCAACGATGACGTCCAGCTATTGGGAAGCTCCGGCGTGACGATCCTTGTGGACGGTGGTCCGGTGCATGGCGATGTGCGGCTCTATCTCAAGACGTTGCACGGAAGCGATATCGATCGGATCGAGGTCATCACCAATCCGTCCGCGCAATATTCGTCACAGGGTACGGGCGGCATCATCAATTTCGTTCTGAAAAAGAAGAAGGAGGATGGCCTGTCCGCCTCAACCAGCGTCGAGGTGTCGAGCTTCGGGGCCGTCACGAGCGTCAATTCCATCCGGGTCAAAAAGGGCAAGTGGACATATCAGGGCCAAGCGGAGGGCTGGCACGGGGGAGACCTCCGGGAGCACTCCGAAAGCCTGCGTTCCTACGAACGCACGCCGGGAGCGACGCCGACGATCAACACGCAAGAGGGACGAAGCACCTATGGCTTTGATTTCGGATCGCTGGGTGCTTCCGCCACTTACAGTTTCAACGACCGGACGAGTATTGCCGGCGACATGTTCATCGGGACGTACAAGACGATATCGAACGCGCGGACCGCGTGGGAAGGCATAACTTCGGATTTCCCGTCCTTCGTCGAACAGCAGCGGGCCGAGGATGGAATGACATACCGCGGAGGCGGGCTCTCGTTCAATCATCAGGGCAAGAAGCAAGGCGCGACGCTCCAGATCTTTGCCTCGATCTATGGCGACCCATCCCGGTACCGCCGGGTGAGGGGCAATGGGAGCGACGGCACGCCCTACTTCATCGATTCGTCGAACAGGAAGTCGGGAACCTGGTACAAGATCGATTGGAGCCGCCCGGTCGGCAAGCAAGGCCTTTTGTCTGTCGGTACCGAGCGGACGTTCCAGCACCGGTACCATGATTATCGTTTCGCGCTCGGACCGAGCGCAGCGAGCACCTTCGAACGCTTTGAGGTTCGCGACGGGCAGGAGGCTGGCTGGGCAACATTCCAGCGGCATTTCGGCAGCTGGACCGTGATGCCCGGCGTCCGCATCGAGCGCCTCGACCGCGATTTATCCCAGCCCGGCAGCCCCACGATCCGCGTCGACCGTACGGATGTGTTCCCGACATTCCATTTGCAAAAGCCGCTCACCAAGACGCTCGATCTGACGGCCAGCTACAGCAAGCGAATTTCCCGGCCGGACGATGATTATCTGCGGCCCTATCGGATCGCCACGGGCGCGCTGATGCTTTCCGACGGCAATCCTTATCTGCGCGACCAGAGGACGGACGCGTTCGAGCTCAACCTCCATTACCACCGCAAGAGGCTCGACGCCGGCATTATCGTTTACGACCGCGAAACCGACCAATTGTGGAGCGCCATCTATGCGGTGGATCCCGATGGGTCCAACCTGATGAACTGGGTCAACGCCGGCAAGCAAAGCGACCGGGGCGCGCAGATCGACCTCAGCACGCCCTTGCTCTCCCGCGTCAAAGGCACCGCAAGCGTCAACCTGTTCGCAAGTCGGGTCCCGATCAACGACGCTACCGGGCTCTCTACCTTCGAGAGCTTCCGCTACACCGGCAATGCGACGATCGAATGGAACGGCCCTGACCGAGCAGGAAAGTCGGGCGATGTCGGGCAGCTGCAGCTTCAATATGAGAGCCGGGCGCAGGCATTCGAAGTTCGTTATGCCGCCACCTACTCTCTTAACGCGTCGTGGACGCACAGCCTGACGCGCAGCTTCTCGTTCACGGCCTCGGCCGATCGCCTCGGTCCAAATCGGCTTCGCTACTGGGTGTCGACCCCGCTGGTTGAGTCTCATACTATCAATCATCTTGCCGGTCCGGAATTCAAGATTAAGCTGGTCAAGACATTCGGGGGGGCGAAAGCGCCCCCTCCGACCAACCCTCCGCCCGTCCCCATCCCTCGCTAGCGATGTCGGGCTGGATTCCGGGTTTCAGTGACAGTTCACACAATACTCTCAATAGGTCGCGGGCATCATGTCCGAGCTCACGGTATCTCCAAAATGGACGACGGCTTTGCGCCTCAATTTCAGTCGTTCGAGCTGGGTCGCGTTGATCCGAAAGCGGCCGTTGGTGCGCGCGTCTTCATGCGAACCCGCGAGATACAACAACACCGAAACCTGTTTTATGTACGATCCAAAGAACAGGGACCTAAGCCCCCGTAAGCTCGATGAGTGCAAACCGAATCCGATTTGGTACAACGTGATCATGGACCTGCACGCCCCAAGGGCTATGGAGCTCAATTGTGATGAGTATTGCGGATCTTGGCGCAGCCAATGAAGTCAAGATTTTCGATCCCAATGATCCAGTCACCGGTTCGTATGCCGCCGAGCTGGTCGATGCTGCAATCATTGAACGGTGCGGCCAATGGTGGCTTTTTCTGGCGGGTCAGCCTCCGGGGCACGGCGCCACTGACATTTACAGCGCGTCTCTCCCATCGAACGAGCCGCTCTCCGCTGCTGGCTGGACACCCACGCGAAATGCGGACGGAGTGTTGCTACCTGTTGCAACCAACAAGCTAAGCCACCCTTGGGATGGCAGGGGCGGGCGGCACTGCCCTTCATATGTACGTGGCTGGGACCCACGCAAAGGCCGGTGGGTTGAACGGATCTATTATGCCGGAGCAGTAGACAATCTGTGGGGGCCGTACTCAATCGGATTTCTGGAGTGGGACGGAGAGACGTGGGCCGACCAATCTACACCCGCATTTGTTCCGAACGAAGCATGGGAACACGGGAGCGTGTACGAACCAAACGTGATCCACCACGAAGGCAAATGGAAGATGTGGTATGTCGCAGGTTCGAACCACGAAGATTATCTCGTGCAGGGATATGCCGAGAGCGACGACGGCGCGACCGATTGGCGAAAACACGTGGTCTTCGCTCCACCTGAAATGAAGATGTTCGACTTTTGTGTTCGGGAGCGCGACGGCATCTTTCACGCTATCTTCTCGCGTGTCTGGGTCGGACAGGGAGAACCGCCACCAGAAACAGGCTTTTGGTGGTGCAGCGCTGACAAGCCTTCGAATAATCTCTCCGATTGGAGCCGCCCGATACAGATCATGACGGCTGATGATCGCGGATGGCACGCCGGCCCATGGAAGCCTTCGTTCGCATTTGGGGAGCAAGGCGACGTACTTGTTTTCTTCAACGGTATGTACCGGACGAGCGATCCCGGCCCGTTCCCATTCGCGTTTACACTTGGCTGTCGAGAGATAGAGTTGCCAGCCGGTTGCTAGCAAAAGCCTTTAAGCGCTTGAACGGCACTCTGGGCCGGGAATATCGAGCGAAAGCACATGATGATCAGTATGCATCGTCCGCTTTTGCTATCATGGTGCCCGAACGCGGACAGGCAGCTAACGGCCCAAGAGCAGCCAGACGGCTTTCAGCCCAAAGCCTGCCGTTCCATCATCGCATCAAGGGCAGGGGGCGCATGGCCCGGTTGCAATGTAGGAAAAGGCCAATTACCCGAAAGGATGTGAACAAATAGGGAACAAAACCATGAGTTCCTCACCGGCTTCTCAATCAGCGATTCCCGGCAACCGCCACGGCGCAGTTCGCACATCCAATCGCCTCTCGCCACCTCCCGACGTCGACACTCGCACTCCCCGCGCCGACGGCTGGACCCCATCCCGCATTCGCACTTTCCTCGACACCCTCGCCGAATGCGGCGTCGTCGCCGATGCCGCGCGCGCGGCGGGGATGAGCAAGCAGAGCGCCTATGCCTTCCGCAACAGCGCGCGCGGGCGCGCATTCGACACCGCATGGCGCGCCGCGCTGCTGCTTGCGCGCCGGCGCCTCGCCGACGAGGTCATGTCGCGCGCACTCAACGGCTGTGTCGAAGTGATCATCCGCGACGGCGAAGTGTGGGGTGAACGCCACCGCTTCGACAATCGCCTGACCATGGCGGTGCTGACGCGGCTCGACGCGCTTGCCGATTCCATTCGCCAGCTCGATGACGGCCCGCGGCGCGTCGCGCACGAATTCGAGGCGTTCGTCGACAGCGTCTGCGCGGGCGACGACGAGGCGGCCGAGTTCGTGCGTGCGCGTGCGGAGCTTCCGTTCCAGGCGTTCTCTGAAGCCCAGATCCTCGAACGCAACGCGGCCTATCTGTGCGCCCGGGAGCAGGGCAGGGACGTCGAATGGCAATTGTTGGAAGAGCCTCCGTCGGAAATCGACGTGGCGCCCGGTGTCGGCTCCGGGACTGGGGAGCCGGACCAGAGCACACCGGATCGGGGCGGGATCAACGCTATCGACGAAAGCGGTTCCGACGGCGCGGATCGGGCGGGTGCGGAGCCTCTCCGTTGTGCTCTCGATCCGGATCAGCCCGCCGCTCGTGCAGCGGAAGATCGCCCCGATGCGGGGCAGGGCGACGACGAATGGCAACCGTCAACATCGTCAACTTCGTTGGATTTGGACGCGCTTGTCGGTGTCGTGGAACCGGGCGCCGATGCCCGCCCATCCGGCGCTCGGATGACGGCACCGCACTCTGTCCGCGCGAACCGGGTGCAGCCCGCCACCCGCGTCAAAAGCTGCGTCGTGCGGAGCGGGGGCGCGGCGATTGCCGGCAGCCCCTCGAATCGCCTGGTGCCGCCATATGGGGCGCCGGGATGACGGCGATCCTTCGAAGTCGGTTCGATTTTCGCGATCATGCTGGCTTTGCGCGCTTTTCGAGCGGCCGAGGCAGATCAGCGGCGACGTGAATTCTATTGAACAAACTTGGATTTCATTTATGAAAAACGGAATTGGCGAGGAAGAGGGGCCGTCTTGAAAGCCGTAGTTTGTACCGAACCCTATCGGCTCGATCTGGTCGAACGGACGGCGCCCGACTTTCGCGATGGTGAAGTGCTCGTGCGCATCCGGCGTGTCGGGCTGTGCGGCACCGACTATCATATTTACGCCGGTCGCCAGCCGTTCCTCTCCTATCCGCGCGTAATCGGGCACGAACTTGGCGGCGAGGTGGTGCAGGCGCCGACTGGATCGCCGTTTCGGCCCGGCCAGACCGTCGCGATCAATCCCTACCTCAATTGCGGAACGTGCATCGCTTGCCGAAAGGGCAAGCCCAACGCCTGCACCCAGATCCAGGTGCTGGGCGTGCATGCCGACGGCGGGATGTGCGAGTTTCTCTCGGTCCCGGAGCGCGCTGTCATCGACGCGACCGGGCTCAGCTTCGATCAGGCCGCAATGATCGAGTTCCTCGCGGTCGGCGCGCATGCCGTTGCGAGAGCGGGCTTGCGGCCGCAGTCCCGCGTTGCGGTCGTGGGAGCCGGCCCAATCGGTATCGGCGTAGCGATATTCGCGCGGCTCGACGGCGCCCAGGTGACGCTCGTCGACACGCGCGCAAGCCGCCTCGAATATGCCAGCAAAATGTTCGGGTTCGGCGACACCGTGATCGCCGGCCCGGAGCTGGCGCAGGCACTGGCTGAGCGCAGCGATGGCGAGATGTTCGACGTGGTCTTCGACGCGACCGGCGTGCTCGCCGCGATGCGCGAAAGCCTGTCGTTCGTCGCGCACGGCGGTACTTTGGTGCTCGTCGGCGTGGCGATCGGCGACCTGACCTTTTCCGATCCCGATTTTCACAAACGCGAGACCACGCTTTTGGGCAGCCGTAATGCGCTGCACGCCGATTTCGCGCGCGTGATTTCGGCGATGCGCGATGGCAGCATCGACACCGACCTGCTGCAGACGCATGCGCTGACGGCCGACGAACTTCCCCAAAGACTGCCTGAGCTGATTCGCGACGCCGATCATGTCCTCAAGGCCGTCGCCGCTTTTTGAGCCCATCAGGAAGGGCACGCCGGTGCTCGGGCGGCTCGCCGCATGCGCGCCCTATGGATTTGGCGCGTCGTCGCTAGGCAATCTCTACGCCGAGATGAGCGACGCGTCTGCGCATGAAGCGGTCGACGCGGCCTGGTCGCTCGGCGTGCGCTACTTCGATACCGCTCCCTATTATGGCTTCGGTCTCAGCGAGCGCCGACTCGGCGATGCGCTTCGGCGGCACGACCGCGACGACTATATCCTGTCGACGAAAGCCGGGCGGTTGCTGATTCCGGCCGAGCCCGCGGCCGAACGCGGCGGGTTTCGCTCGCCGATGCCATTCACCGACCAGTTCGATTACAGCTATGACGGCGTGATGCGATCGTTCGAAGCCAGTCTCCACCGGCTCGGGCTTTCGCGCATCGATATCCTGTTGATCCACGATCTCGGCGCTGCGACGCACGGGGAGAGTCATTCTTTCCATTTCTCCGAGGCGGTGCGCGGCGGATTTCGCGCGCTCGAGGAGTTGCGCGCGCAAGGGCTCGTCTCGGCGATCGGTTTGGGGGTCAACGAGGTGGACATTTGCGCCGAGAGCATGGCGCATGCCGATTTCGACCTGTTTCTCATCGCCGGCCGTTTCACGCTTCTCGACCAGAGCGCATCCGCCTTCTTCGATAGCTGCCGGGCGCGCGGAGTCGGCGTGATTGCGGCGGGAGTCTTCAATTCCGGAATATTGGCGGGCGGCGGAAGCATTTCGTACGATTATGCGCCGGCCTCCGAATCCGTTCTGCGCCGCGCCGAGGCGATCGAAAACGTCTGCCGCGGGTTCGGTGTGCCGCTGCCGGCCGCGGCGCTGCAGTTTTCGGCGTCCCATGCCGGCGTGACGCTACCTCTGCTCGGCGTTCGTGACGCCCGTGAAGTCGCCGCGGCGCATAAGCATGCAGCCGTACAGATTCCGAGCGCGCTCTGGCAAACGCTGCAAGAGCTTGGTCTTATACAAAGTGCGCATCTGGCACCGCTGATTCGGGCCACCGCACAACAAAACGTCGAGGAGTGGACCAATGGCTAGCCTGGTAGAAGATTCCCTTCCTTCTCAGGTATTTAGTGAGAGGCGAGGGTTTGTGACGCCGGGCTATCGCTGGGGATTCGTCCTCGTCGTAAGCCTGTTCTTCATGTGGGCATTGGCGAACAACTTCAACGATCTGCTGATCCGCCAATTCCAGAAATCGCTCGCGCTCAACCGCGCCGAGGCGGGATTCATCCAGTTCGTCTTCTATATCGGCTATTTCGTGGTGGCTTTGCCCGCGGGCTTGTTGATGCGCCGGCTGGGCTACAAGGCGGGAATCCTGCTGGGTCTCGGACTGTACGCGCTCGGGGCATTGCTCTTCTATCCGGCCTCGCTGATGCTGAGCTACGGAACCTTCCTCTTTGCGCTATTCATCATAGCGTCGGGCGCGGCGTGCCTCGAGACTACCGCCAATGCCTATGTCGGAGCATTCGGCGGCCCCGAGACCGCGGTGCAACGCCTCAATTTCGCCCAGGCGTTCAACGGACTGGGCGGATGTCTCGCACCGGTCATCGGCAGTGCGCTGATCTTCTCCGGCATCGAACATTCGAAGGCGGCACTCGCTGCGATGCCGGCGGCCGAGCTCGCGGCCTATCGCGTGAGCGAAGCGGGTACCGTGCGGTTGCCCTATCTTCTGCTCGCCGCTTGCGCGCTGATCATCGCAGTGGCGGCGGCGCTGGCGCGCATGCCGCGCGAAGTTCGTAGCGCCCAGACGCCGCTGCCGACGCAGTTTGCCGTTGTCCTCAAACATCGCCCGTTGATCGGGGCGGTGATCGCGCAATTTTTCTATGTCGGCGCGCAAGTCGGCATCTGGAGCTTCTTCATCGACTTCGTGAAGGACGTCGAACCCGCGGTGAGCGAACGCAACGCCGCATTGTTGCTATCGTTCAGCCTGGTTCTGTTCATGACCGGGCGCTTCGCCGGTACCGCACTGATGTCGCGCATCCGTCCGTCGGCGCTGCTCGGTATTTATGCGCTCGCGAATGTGGTGTTGTGCGCCATTGCGATCAGTGGCGCCGGATGGCTCGCACTCGGCGCGGTGATTCTAACGAGCTTCTTCATGTCGATCATGTTCCCGACCATCTTCGCCCTGGGCGTGGAAGATCTGGGCGCCGCGCGTCCGCTCGGGTCTTCCTTCATCATCATGGCGATCATCGGCGGAGCGATTTTCCCGCCGCTGATGGGACTGATCGCGGTAAGGATGGGCGGCGTGCCCTGGGCCTTGATCCTGCCGCTCGGCTGCTTCGTCGTGATCGCGCTCTACGCACGGCGGCTGCGCTCGGTGGAGAGAGCGGCCTAGGCGGGCATTGCGTGCTGCGGTTGGTGGCCGAGCGAGTCCGAGGTGCGTGCCGCCGCTTCGGCGAGCAGCGCGCGGGCGTCTTCGATGCTTACCTTCTGCGAACCGTCGATCAGTTCGAGAAACGGGATGGTCAATGCCGCTGCCACGGTGCCGTCGAAGCCGAACACGGGAAAGCTGATGTCGGTCACGCCGTGCGTGATCGGGCTGCGGCGGCTGTCGAACCCTCGCGCGCGGATCGCCGCAAGCTTCTCGGGCAGCGCATCGTCGACTGCGCCGTCGCGATACGCGGCGGTGGCTTCAATGATCGCCGTTGCCCGTTGCGGAGTCGAGAAAGCGAGGAGCACCTGACCCGAACAGCTTTTCAATATGTCGACGCTCGCGCCCACCTTGACCGCGAAGCCGCGCACGCCCGGAGGTTCCTCGCGGGCAATCACCAGCCCTGCGCCGCCATTCGGGACGACGAAGTGGCACGACTGTCCCGTCGCCAGCGCCAAGGTCTGCATCTCGGGAAGCGCGGCGCGCACCAGATCCTGTGCCGGCGTCGCGCGGAAAGCCATGTCGAGCAATTTGTAGGTGACGGTGTAGCGCTCGGAGCGCGCCGGCTTGCGCAGGTATCCCAGCCGTTCGAGGACGATCACCAGCCGAAAAAGCTCACCCACCGAGCGGCCCGAATCCGTCGCCATTTCGCTGATCAGCGCGCCGTCCGGCCGACCGGCGAGCAGTTCGATGATCTCGAACGCCTTTTCGATAGCGGGAGCGGAATAAGTGCCCTTCGGGCCGGAGCGAGCCATGCTGGTCCTTCGACGGTGAATAGCATCAAATGCATCGGACCCGCCGCCACTGTAAAGCTACCGCATTCACACATCTGCTGGAGAACCCAACCCGACACCCGTCATCCCCGCGAAAGCGGGGACCCAGGGCAGCGAGCGATGTCCTTCTTGGCCCTGGGTCCCCGCTTTCGCGGGGATGACGATGGTGGACTGGCCTTGCGCGGGGCCGCCAGCTCGATTTTGCCCCGATGTAGTTCTGTGATTCCCACAGGCTGTAAAGCGGGAGGATAGCGAGCGGTGATCGACGCGCATCAGCATTTCTGGGACTTGGCCAACCCGGGTCATGAATGGCCCACCGAGGCGGAATCCGCGATCCACCGCAACTTCGCGCCGGCGGATCTACGCCTTGCGGCCGAAGGACTGGCGCTGGAAGCAACCGTGCTCGTCCAGTCGCAGCCGACCGACCGGGATACCGACTGGATGCTCGAGCTTGCCGGGCGCACGCCTTTGGTCGCCGCTGTTGTCGGCTGGATCGATCTTGCATCCGCCGGCGCAGTCGAACGCATCGCGGCGCTTGCCCGCCACCCCAAGCTGCGCGGACTGCGCCCGATGCTGCAGTCGATCCCGGATACCGACTGGCTGCTCGACGAACACCTGGAACCGGCGATCGCGGCGATGCAGGATCACGGCCTGCGCTTCGACGCACTGATCCAGCCGCGTCATTTGCCGATGCTGGCGCGCTTCGCCGATCGCTGGCCGGACCTGCCGATCGTGATCGATCACGCCGCCAAGCCCAGGGCTGCTGCGGGCGAGCTCGATCCATGGCGCGAGGAGATCGCCGCGCTGGCGGCGAGGGGCCTTTGGTGCAAGCTCTCCGGCCTCAGGACCGAACAGGCACTCACGCAATCGGCAAGCGAACTCCGGCCCTATGTCGCCTGGCTGGTCGAACATTTCGGAGAGCGCCTGATGTGGGGCAGCGATTGGCCGGTGTTGCTCATGTCGGGCGACAGCTATTCCGAGTGGGTGGCTGCGGCGAGGGAACTCGCCGGCGTCGCGGATGCGCGGCGAGATCGGCTGTTCCGCGGGGCCGCCGCCGAATTCTACGGCATCGAGCTGAGCGACGCCGGCGTGCCGTCATGATCCAGGATTTGCGGGAATAGCCATGCACCACCTCGCTAGTCGGCGTTCGTTCCTGCTCGGCAGTGCTGCGCTCGCGTCGGGAACAGCTGCCAGCCCGCTCTGGGCTGCCCCGCCGGGCCGGTCGGCCGATTTCACTGCGGTCCTGCCCGATGGCACGCTGCAGGTGATCGCTCTGACGGATCGCGCCTTTCGCGTGCGCTTTGCGCCCGGTCTTGCGCGCGATCAGGTGCCGGAGAGCGAGATCCTGCTGGCCACCCGCGCGCCGCGGCCGCGTCGCTCTTCCCGCAATGGCGTCACGCGGCTCGAACTGCCCCACATCCGCTGCGACATCGACGCGCACTCGAATCTCCGTTTCTACGACGGCCAGGGGGCACTGTTGTTGAGCGAGCTGCCCGGCACGCGCCGACTCGCGCCCAGCAAATTGGGCGAGGAGGACGTGCACATCGCCGAACAGGGCTTCGCCACGCGCGAAGACGAGTGGCTCTTCGGCAGCGGCTGTTTCCAGGACGGGGCGCTCGATCTCCGCGCGCTTCCGCGGCGACTGACGCAAGTGAATACGCAGATCAGCCTGCCGTTCCTCCTGTCGAGCAAGGGCTATGGCTTGCTCTGGCACAACCGCGGCATGGCCGAGCTCAACCCGCCGCCGAATGCCATCGCGCTGCGAAAAGGCGCCTCGGGCCAGGCACAGACCAGCGACGTGACCACCACCAGCGGCAATGCCCGCATCGAGCGGCGACTGACGACATTCGAAGGCGAGATCCGGGTCGAACGCGCCGGGCGGCAGGCGCTGTTGCTCGACATCGGGCAAAAGATGGCGTCGATCTACCATGTCGAGATCGACGGCAAAGTCCTGGTCGACTTTTCCAACCTCTGGCTTCCGCCGACCACCAGCTTTTTCGCCGACCTGGATGCCGGCACGCATCAGGTGCGAGTGCTCGCGAACGACAAGGACGCGCCGGTTCTGCACTATGGTCCCGCCGAAGCGCGGACGGTTTGGCGATCTCCGGTCGCGGCGGCGATCGACTATGTCGTGGTGGCAGGGCCGAGTGCCGACGACGTCATGGCAGGATATCGCGAGCTGCTCGGGCCCACGTCGGTGCTTCCGCGCTGGGCCTATGGCTATATCCATTGCCGCGAACGCTTCCATTCCTCCGCCGAGATCCTCGACACGCTCGACACCTTCCGTCGCCGGGCACTGCCGGTCGACGTAATGGTCCAGGATTGGCAATATTGGGGGAAATACGGCTGGAACGCGATGCGTTTCGACGAAGCCAATTATCCGGATCCCGCCGGGCTCGTGCGCGCGATCCATGAGCGCAAGGCGCGCTTCATGCTCTCGGTGTGGTCGAAAGTCGGCAAGGACACCGAACTCGGCAAGCGCGTCGCCGCCAATGGCTTCTATATTCCCGGCACCGAGTGGATCGACTTCTTCAATCCCGCGGCCAGCCGCTTCTATTGTGCCAGTCACGACCAACTGCTCGGCAAGCTCGGCATCGATGCCTGGTGGCAGGACGCGACCGAGCCCGAAAATGACGATCTGGTCGGCCGCGTGACGGGTGCGGGCCGAGGCGAGCATGTCCGTCTCGCCTATCCCCTCCAGGTCGCACGCGCGGTCTATGAGGAACGTCGTGTGGCGCAGCCCGAGGTTCGCCCGATGATCCTCACGCGCTGCGCCTTTCTGGGCCAGCAGCGCTATGGTGCCGCGACCTGGTCGGGTGACATCGGCAATGATTGGGACACGCTGGCGCGCCAGATTCCGGCGGGGCTCAACATGGCTGCTGCGGGACATGCCTATTGGACGGTCGATGCCGGGGGATTCTTCCGGCCCGGCAAGGAACAATATGGCGACGTGAACTATCACGAACGCTTCCTGCGCTGGTTCCAATATGCGACGTTTCTGCCGCTGCAGCGCGTCCACGGCTATCAGACCGACACCGAGTTCTGGCGCTATGGCGAAACCGTCGAGAGCATCGCGCGGCGCTTCCTCGAACTCCGCTACCGCATGCACCCCTATCTCTACAGCATGGCCGGCGAGACGGCGCTGCGCGGCGTGCCGTTGATGCGCCCGCTCGTGTTCGATTTTTCCGCCGACACGCGCGCGCTCGACGAGAAGCACAGCTATATGTTCGGCCGCGCGGTTCACGTCGCCCCCGTGCTGAAGGCGGGCGCGCAAAGCTGGCCGGTCTATCTGCCCCGGAGCGAGGGCGGTTGGTTCGACCTGTGGACGGGCGAACATCGCCCAGGCGGCGCGGTCCACGACGTCGCCGCGCCGCTCGATCAACTTCCGCTACATGCCCGCGCCGGCAGCATTTTGCCGATGGGTCCGGTGTTTCAATCGACCGCGGACATGACGAGCGAGCACCTCGAACTCTATGTGTTCCCGGGCCGCAGCGGCAGGTTCACTCTCTACGAGGACGATGGACTCAGCACTGCGTATGAACGCGGCGCCTATGCGTCGATCCCCTTGCATTGGGACGACGCCCGGCGCGAATTGACCATCGGAGCCGTGCGCGGCGATTATCGCGGTGCGCCACGCCAGCGCCGGTTGACGTTGCACCTCGTCGCCCCCGGCAATGCGCCACTGGGGGCGCATCGTGGCGTGGATGTGACCTACACGGGGTCGCCGCTGCGCCACCGGTTCGGTGCAGGCGCGGCATAGTGGCGCGGGGCGAATGGCCGTCGCCCCGCGCCACCGGCACTCAGAACTTGAAGCCTGCCGAGAGCCCCCATTCGCGCGGCCGGCCATAGCTTGCCTCGGCAAGTCCGAACGCGCCCGACACATTGCCGGACACGATGTACAGCGTGTTCGTCAGGTTGGTGCCGAACGCCGACAAGGTGATCGCGCTGTGCGGCAGCGTGTAGCTCAGGCGCGCGCTGAGCAATCCATAGCCGTTGTCGGTGACGATCGGGGAATTGGCGACGTCGTGATAGATGCGGCTGTAGAGGCTATAATCCACGCGCAGTGTCGCGCGCGAGCCGTCGTTGAACTCGTGCTTGACATCGACGCCCGTGGTCACGGTCCATTTCGGGGCCTTGACGAAGTGGGTGGCGAGCGTGATCGGAAGGACCTGGGTCGGACCAAGACCCTGGCCGACCTCGGTATATTTGGCGTCGAGATATCCGACCGCCAGATTATAGTTCAGCCAGGACGCGGGGCGCATGACCGTTTCGAGTTCGAACCCGTTGATCCGTCCCTTGGCGGCATTGGCCACGAAATTCTGCGGCGTCTGGTTCACCGTCAGCTGGATATTGTCGTATTTGGAATGGAATGCCGCGAGATTGGTCGTCAGCGTGCCGCCAAGCCACTGCGCCTTGACGCCGGCTTCATAGGTGTCGAGCGTCTCGGGCGCATATTGCGTGACTTCGCTGGCGCTGGCGAGCGGGCGACCGTTGAACCCGCCCTGTTTGAAGCCACGGCTGAACGAGGCGTAGAGCAGCAGGTCCCTGCGAACCTTGAAGTCGATGCCGAAGCGCGGCGTGAATTTCTCGAACGTGGTTTCTTTCGTCACGTCGACGAACTTGACCAGGTCGCGTTGGCGGACGTTGATCGACGTGAAGCGCTTGCGATCGCTGGTATAGCGACCGCCCACCGTGAACGAGAGGCGCGGCACGACTTCGAAGTCGAGCTGCCCATAGACCGCCAGGCTGCGGTTGTTGGTGTAGTTCTGGATGAACACTGCAGGCGAGGGCGGGGGCGTGGTCACGGCCGGCGCCCACAGGCCGATTGCCAGGTCGGCCGTCGCGATGTCGGAGGCCTTCTCCTGGAAATAATATCCTCCCAGGACATAGCGCAGCCGATTGCTCACGGCCTTTCCGGTCAGTTGCAGCTCTTCGCTGAACTGCCATTGCCGATCGCGATTGGTGGTCTGTCGGAAAGTGAAAGGGGTGTTGTCGCCATCGCGCGTGAAATAGGCGACCATGTGGCGATAGGCAGTGACCGACTTGAGCGTCGCGCCGCCGAAGTCATAGGCGACAATGCCCTGGGCACCCCACAGGTCGAGATCGTTGTGATTGGGGCCGCCCGCCCAGGTCTCGAACGGACTGGCCGTGATGTAGCTGGGGTTGAGCGTCTTCAGGCCGTTCGGCGCCGTGATGCCGAGCCCCGGCGCGACGAACGTATTATAGTTCGCCAGGAACGGTATTCCCGAAATCCCGGGCGCGTTGCCGACGGCGAGCAGATCGGATGGCGCGGAGGTTTCGCGCGCACGGGTGTAATCTCCACCGATGTCGATCGTGAGCGCCTCGGTCGGTTTCAGCCGAAGCTTGCCGCGCATCATCTGCGCCGACCGGTCACCCTGCGTGCCCCCGTCGTACAGGCGTTTGACATAGCCGTCGCGGTTGAGCGTCGCGGCCGACAGGCGCAGTGCCGCCTTGCCTTCGACCAGCGGCAGGCTGATCGCCCCTTTTGCGTCGATGCGACTGTAGCTTCCGGTGGTCGCCTCGATCTGTCCTTCGACCGTGTCGAGATTGGGCGCCCGGGTCGAGATCAGCACTGCGCCGCCGATGGTGTTCTTGCCAAACAACGTCCCCTGCGGTCCGCGCAGGACCTGGACCGTGTCGATATCGACTGCGTCCATCACGCCGCCGATGGATCGCGCATAATAGACGTCGTCGACGTAGAAGCCGACGCCGGGGTCCGAGAAAATGGCGAAGTCGTTCTGGCCGACGCCGCGGACGAACACCGTCGCGTTGTAATTGCCCCCCGACAGCGCTGCCGCGCCGTCGAATCGAATGTTCGGCGTGTATTTCGCGACTTCGTCGAGCGTCGCGACGCTCCGATTCTCAAGGTTCGCGCCGCCGAAGACGGTAACGGCGACCGGCACGTCCTGCAGCCGTTCGGTGGTCCTTCGAGCAGTGACGACGATTTCGTTGCCTTCGACCCTACCGCCGGTGGCGGCGGGTTCCTGGGCTGCGTTCTGGGCGCAGGCGCAATTGGCGAGCAGCGTGGCTGCCGCGGCTCCGCATAAGAGCAAGCTCTTCATTTCCCCTCCTGTTATGCCGCGCGATCTCCCTTCGCAGACAGCGCGAATCCTATCATGAATAGTTATGAGAACAAACCAAAATTGAGATGGGAAATAACTATCCCCGATAGCTTGCCCGGGGGTCGAGGGTTACGCTGGCAATGCCGGCGAACTGTAGGCACACTCGCCAAGGGGTTGCGCCTGCGGCGCTGGAAGGAGGGATTTGCCATCGCAAGCCAAGTCGAATCATCCGAGACGATGGACCTGGGTCCGATCGAACACCTCGTCGGCTATTATCTGCGCCGGGCGTCCGCCGTCATGAACGCCGATTTTGCGCTATCCGTCGAAGGGACCGGCATGCGCCAGGTGCTGTTCGGCATCTTGTCGGTGATCTCCGCCAACCCCGGCATCAACCAGGGGAACGTCGCGCGGGTACTCGGCGTGCAGCGTACGAACATGGTCGCGCTGGTCAACGATCTCATTGCGCGCGGCTTGGTCAGCCGCACGGTCGACCGCCAGGATCGGCGCGCGTTCTTGCTGCACTTGACGGTTGCCGGGGAGGCCATGGTTGCCGAGACTCTGGCCCGTATTCGGGTCCATGAGGATCGTATGCTCAAGGGCGTTTCGGCGCGGGATCGCGCGACCCTGATGCGACTGTTGGGACGGATCGCGGCCAATGGTGAGTGACGCGACTGATCAGCGGCAAGCCGGTCGGCCATGTCGACCGGCAGGGCGGCAAAGCTTTGGCTTCATCTGGAGTTGGCATCCATCATGCGCCGCTGCTACGCGCGCGGTGCGACGTTAGCGATATCATTGGGATGAGACGTGCCGTGACCAAAGATGCATGCTGTGCCCGCGCCTCGCGGCGCAACTTTCTTCTCAGTGCAGGATCGACGGCGCTCGCAGCCGGTACTTTCTCTCTCGCTCCGGCATCGGCATTTGCGATCGAACCACAAAAGTCGGGTGCCGCACCGGTCGCGAAGCTGCAGCCGTTCGACCTGGCCGACGTCGAGCTTGGTGAGGGGCGGTTCCTGCACGCGCAGCGCAAGACAGCCGCCTATCTGCTCAGCCTCGACCCCGATCGCATGCTGCATAATTTTCGCGTGAATGCCGGACTGCAGCCCAAGGCGCCGGTCTATGGCGGTTGGGAATCCGAGCCGACCTGGGCGGACATCAATTGCCACGGCCACACGCTGGGTCACTATCTTTCGGCGTGCGCCCTGGCGTTTCGTTCGACGAGAGATGCGCAATTCAAGCAGCGGATTGAACATATCGCCAGCGAACTGGCCGAATGCCAGAAAGCCGCGGGCACGGGACTGGTCTGCGCGTTCCCCAAGGGGCCGGCGCTCGTCGCGGCGCATTTGCGCGGTGAGCCGACCAGCGGAGTGCCCTGGTATACGCTGCACAAGATTTTCGCAGGCCTCCGCGACGCGGCGCTTCTCGCGGAGAGCGACACCGCGCGCGCCGTGCTGCTGAAATTTGCCGACTGGGCAGTCGTCGCGACGCGGCCTTTGTCCGACGCGCAGTTCGAGGCGATGCTGGGCACCGAACACGGCGGCATGAACGAAGTGCTTGCCGACCTGTATTTCATGACCGGCAATCCCGACTATCGCGCGTTGGCCGAGCGGTTTTCGCACAAGGCGGTGCTGGAACCTCTCGCCAGGGGGCGCGACCACCTCGACGGCCTCCACGCGAATACGCAGGTGCCGAAGATCATCGGCTTTCACCGCGTGTACGAGGCGACGGGGGACGCCCGCTACGCGGAGGCAGCGGCGTTCTTCTGGCGAACGGTCGTGCATACCCGTTCGTTCGCGACCGGCGGGCATGGCGATGGCGAGCATTTCTTTCCCATGGCGGACTTCGCCAAGCATGTCTTCTCCGCCAAGGGGTCGGAGACTTGCGGCATTCACAACATGCTGAAGCTCACGCGTGCATTGTTCCTGCATGATCCCCAGGCGGATTACGCCGACTATTACGAGCGCGCGCTCTACAATGGCATTCTTGCGTCGCAGGATCCCGACACCGGCATGGCGACCTATTTCCAGGGCGCGCGGCCGGGCTATATGAAGCTCTACCACACGCCGGAAAACTCCTTCTGGTGCTGCACCGGCACCGGAATGGAGAACCACGTCAAATATCGCGACTCAATCTATTTCCACAACGACCGCACTCTATTCGTGAACTTGTTCATTCCGTCGTCGGTACATTGGAAGGCGCACGGTGCTGTGCTGACGCAGAGCACGTCGTTTCCAGAATCTCCTACGACCATGCTACGCTGGCAGCTCGAGCGGCCGACCGAGCTCAGTATCAAGCTACGCCACCCGCGTTGGAGTCGAACGGCCACCGTGTCGGTGAACGGCGCGATCATGGCGACCTCACATTCGCCGGGCAGCTATGTCGAAGTGTCGCGCACCTGGCGGAATGGCGACCGGGTCGAATTGAAATTGGTCATGGAGACGCGGGTGGAGAGCATGCCCGCGGCACCGGATATCGTCGCGTTCACGCATGGCCCCATCGTGCTGGCGGGCGCGTTCGGACGCGCGGGCCTGGCCCCGGGCTCGGACATCGTCGTCAACGAACGCGAATATGGCAGGTACAACGACACGCCGTTCACGCCGCCGTCACTGGCCGGCGATGCGGAAAGCCTCGCGCGAAGCGTCCGTCTTGGCAACCGTCCACTCGAATTCACGATCGCCGCGCGCGATCGCGAACCAGTGCGGCTCGTTCCATATCACGGAATGGCGCACGAACGGTACGCGACCTATTGGAAGATCGAGCCTGCGGGCGTGTGATTCGCGTCCGGCCCTGGGAACTTTGGTATCCTATCGGCCGGTTACGACGAACAGCGAGACGCCCTGGCGCGGCAAGTCGAAATCGAGGTGCGCGCCGCCGTTCGTCACGGCGATCGGGCGGTCGGCGCCGTCGACGGTGGCCAGCTCGGCGGCCTTGAGCAACTCGGCGCGTTGCGCGTTGGTCGGCGCGATCGGCGAGCCCATTGCCAGCCAGGCGGAATAGCTGTTCGAATGATCGCGGTCGACTCGGTATTGCGTCACGGTAGCGCCGCTGGCGAAACCGCGCGGTAGCCCGGTCAGGCTCAGTCGCACGGCGGCGTCGGGGCCGGGCAGGTCGTCGTCATGATAATGCCAGACCAGCACTGCAAGCCGCTTGCCGTCGAATGTCGCCACGGTCCCGACATCCGCCGCGCCGCGCACGCCGTCCTTCATGACGGTATCGAGCGCGAGCTGGTGGTCCGAACTGCTCGCCACAGCACGACCGCCCATTTTCGCGAACATCTTGAAGACGTTCATCACCGGTAGGTCGATCCCCGCGGACGTGAGCTGGCGAAAGCCCGCGAAATAGGGCTGGTCCTCGAACTCGAACGCCCAGCTGAGCACGCCTTCCAGGTCGAGTCCGCGTCGCGCCGCCAGAGCCTGGAGCCGCGGGAACGACGCGGCAGTGTAGCTCGAGTACATCGTGCCGTTGCGATAGGCGTTGGCGGGCCCCTGGCATGCGGCACACCCTTCCGGGTCGGATTCACCGATCACGATCGGCTTGGTGCGGAACACCGGATCGGCGGCGATCTGCGCATATTCGTGGTCGGCGACTTGAAGATGCGTGGCGATGCCCATGCGGACATGGCCCTTGCCGCCGTCCTCGACGAATTTCGGGCTTCCCTTGGCGTGGAAGGACACGAAATCCACCGGCGTGCCGGCCGATTTCACATGATTCATATAGTCCGTGAGAAAGGTGTCGCGCATGCCTGCGATGTCCGGTCCGCCGACGCGCGCCTCGGGAAGCGCCCGGCGCACGCCGTGAATTGCCGTGTCGTGGAGCTTGAAGAACTCCTCCGGCGTGCCGCCCCAATAGGCGCTGGCCAGATTGGCTTCGTTCCATGTCTCGAAATACCAGCTGGCGACGTCGGCGCGGCCGTAGCGATCGATGCAGTGGCGGACCCACTGGTAGATCAGCTCCTCCCATTTGGCATAATCCTTGGGAGGATAAGCCCAGCCCGTCTTGATATTGCCGCTGCCGGGCCGAAAATCGTGCTGATAGGGCTGCGGGCGAGTCGAGAGTGCCTCGGGCATGAAGCCGAGCTCGACATAGGGCTTCACGCCGCGGGCGCGATAGGTGTCGAAGATCCGGTCGACGATCGCCCATTGATAGATCGGGCGGCCCTGCGCATCCTCGGTGTAGACGTTCGTCGAGCCCCATTTGAGCGCTGGCGTGCCGTCGCCTGAGGTGAGCAGGTTGTGCGCACGAAAATAGACGTGCTCCGGCGCGAGTTGGCCAAGCGTCGCCAGCGTGGTGCGCCCATCCTTCATCGTCGCGTAATTGGGCTCGTCGGCCCCGAAGAAGCGCCACACCGGCTTTACCGGCTCGCCGATCCGCGCCGCGTCCACGGTGATCGCAACGGGGATCGATTGCTGTTGCGCTGCGGCGGGCGCACTGTGGATGGCTGCTACTGCGGCCAGTGCAGCAACGGCTCTTGCGATCATGCAACCTCCCGGGCGCCGATCGACGTGCGCCTCGCTCAGAATATCTCAGAGAAATGGGCGAGACGCAACGGCGGGTGTCAAACCGGAATGCCCGCGTCACGCGAGGCGTTCTCGACCAATAGTGCCATGCGAGCGCGTGCGGCGTCGGCGTCGCCCGCGACCAGCGCGTCGTACACGGCATAATGGTCCGGCATCGGATCGCGCTGCTGGCGACGGTCCTCGCGCGCGAACTTGCTGGTCCATTTGACGGCTGCGGCGATCGAGTTGGAGAGCGCGATCAGCGGTTCGTTACGCGTCGCGCGCAGGATCAGCGCGTGGAAGCGCTCGTCGGCGGCACGTCCTTCGGTTCGCGTGAGACCGTGGCGCTCCATTTCCTCGAGCGCGTGCCCCATTGCCGCGAGTTCGCGGCCGTCGCGCCGCGCCGCCGCCAGCGCCGCCGCCTCGGGCTCGACCAGGCGCCGGAGCTCGAAGATACTGTGAACAAAGGCCATATCCGGCCCGACCTCGAACATCCAGGCGAGCACGTCGAGATCGAGCATGTTCCAGCTCGCGCGCGGATTGACGCGCGTGCCGCTCTTGGTCCGGCTGTGCACCAGGCCCTTGGCGGCGAGCATCTTGACCGCCTCGCGATAGGCGCTGCGCGAGATGCGATGGTCGGCGCTGAAGCGGTCTTCGCCCGGCAGCAGATCGCCCGGCTGCAGACGGCCGCCGACGATCGCGATGCCGAGGTCGTGCGCGACTGCGCCATGGATCGCCTTGGGTCGCGTTCCCTCGGGTCGCATCGGATCGAAACTTGGTGCCCCCATGCCGGCGAGGTGACGCGTCCCCGCGTGCGGAGTCAAGCGCCGGCACCGAGGCATTGACAGCACGCCGCAGCCGCGGGCAAAGCTGCGAAACTACCCAGACAAATGGAGAAAGGATTTGGCGGGGCGCGAACGGGAGGCGAGGCGGCGGCAGTGTCGCCACCGGACCGGCGCGTGACTGACGCGCGTCTCGGGCGGCGCTGGGAAATTGCGCTGATGATCGCGGTTGCGATCGCGATCAGCTATCTCGACCGGCAAACGCTGCCCTGGGCGATCAAGAGCGTCGAACACGATATCCCGATCGGGAATCAGACCAAGGCGTTCCTCGATTCGGCATTCCTCGCCACTTATGGAGTGATGTATCTGGGCGGCGGCTGGTTGCTGGACCGCATCGGCACGCGCCTCGGCTTTCTTGCGATCATGACGTTGTGGTCATTGGCTTGCGCCAGCCACGGCCTCGCCGGTGGCGTGCTCGCGCTTGCGGCGAGCCGGCTGCTGCTTGGCGCGGGGGAGGGCGGCGGCTTTCCCGCGGCGACGCGCGCCGTGGCGGAATGGTTCGCGCCGCGCGACCGCGCGGCCGCGATGGGCCTGGTCAATGCCGGGACGGCGGTGGGCGCAGTAGTGGCGCCGCCGCTGATCGCCGGCATTCTCGGTCACATCGGCTGGTTTGGACTGGCGAGCTGGCGCTGGGTATTTTTCCTCACCGGAGCGTTCGGCCTTGCCTGGGCGCTGTGGTGGTGGACGAGCTATCGCGCGCCCCAGCCACCCACGCCGGGCGAACAGGTGGCAGCCGACCGGGACCAATCGCTCTCGATTGCGATGCTGCTCGGCCGAAGAGAGGTACTGGGCATCGTCGCAGCCAAGTTCCTGAGCGACGGCGCCTGGTATTTCTATTTGTTCTGGCTGCCCAAATATTTGTTCGAAGCGCGCGGTTTCGATCTGAAGCAGGCGGCGACGATCGGGTGGATTCCCTATGCTGCCTCGGGCGTCGGCAGCCTCTGCGGCGGCTATCTGTCCAGCCGTTTGCTCGCCCGCGGCTGGTCGGTCGACGCCGCGCGCAAGATCGCGCTTGCCGCCAGTGCGGCGCTGATGCCGTGGGTGATGCTGGTGCCCGCGACGGGTTCGATCGCGGCGGTCCTGTTCCTGTTCAGCCTGGCGATTTTCGGCCAGCAGAGCTGGTCGACGCTGGTGATGACCCTGCCGACCGACCTCGTCCCCCGCGGGGCGCTCGGCCGGCTAGCCGGTCTGGTCGGGCTGGGCGGAGCGTTCGGCGGTATCGCGATGGGGCAGGCGGCGGGTTGGGCGCTCGATGCGGGGCTTGGCTACACGCCGGTGCTGGTCCTCGCCGCCTCGCTGCATCTGATCGCGTTCGGCCTGATCTGCCTTGCCATTCCGCGCATTCGTCAACTTGCGTTTTCCGGGAGCATCCATCCTTGAAGATTACCGAAATCCGCACGCGTGTCGTTCGATGGGCGGGCGCGACCGCACCATTGCCGCCGCATTTCTGTACCAACCCGATGGATCTCGTCTCGCCGCGCCTCTCGCCGGAAACGATGGGTGCCTTCACTTTCCACGGCTGGCTGATCGTCGAGATCATGACCGACGCGGGACATGTCGGCATCGGGAATGCCGCGCTGTCGCCCCTGGTCACCAAGCAGCTCATCGACCTCCATCTCACGCCGCTGCTGATCGGCGAGAATCCGTGGGACGTCGAGTTTCTGTGGCAGCACATGTATCGCAAGACGATGGCGTTCGGCCGCAAGGGCGTCGCGCTGGTCGCGATCAGCGCGATCGACATCGCGCTGTGGGACCTGATGGGCAAGGCAGCGCGCCAGCCCTGCTATCGGCTGATGGGCGGCCGGACCAAGGCGCGCATCCCGGTCTATGCCAGCCGCCTCTATTCGACCCCGCTCGACGAGCTTGCCGCCGAGGCCGTCAAATACAAGACGGAAGGCTATAAGGCGATGAAGCTCCGCTTCGGCTGGGGCCCACTCGACGGAGCGGAGGGGATGGCGCGCAACGTCGAACTGGTGCGCACCGTGCGCGAGGCCGTGGGCGACGAGATCGATGTCATGGCCGATGCCTATATGGGCTGGAGTCTCGACTATGCGAAACGGATGATGCGGCTGATCGAGCCGTTCAACCTGCGCTGGCTGGAGGAAGCGATCATCCCCGACGACATCCACGGCTATGGCGAGCTTCGCCGTTTCGGCACCACGCCGATCGCCGCGGGCGAGCATGAGCACACCCTCTATGGGTTCCGCCAGCTGATCGAGGCAAAGGCGCTCGACTATATCCAGTTCGACACCAACCGCGTCGGCGGCCTGACGGCCGCGCGCAAGATCCAGGCGCTCGCCGAGGCGCATTCGATTCCGGTCGTCCCCCACGCCGGCCAGATGCACAATTATCATGTGGTGATGGCCAGCCTGAATTCGCCGCTCGCCGAGTTCTTCCCTCCGGTCGACGTCGAAGTCGGCAACGAACTGTTCTGGTATATCTTCAAGGGCGAGCCCCAGGCGGTCGACGGCCATGTCGACCTGTCGGATGACGTGCCGGGACTGGGACTGGAAATCGACGAGCCCGCGCTCGCCAGCTTCGAGGTGATCGGATGAGCAGCAAGGTAGCGATGCTTGGCCTGGGCCTGATGGGTGCGGGCATGGCAGGACAACTTCTCGCCAAGGGCTTCGACCTCGCTGTGTGGAACCGCGACGGCGCAAAGTCTGAGCCATTCCGCGCCCGTGGCGCGCGCGTTGCGGGGACTCCGGCTGCGGCGGCGCGCGGGTCCGAAGTCGTGGTTGCGATGCTGGCGAATGACGAAGCGTCGCGCGCGGTATGGTTTGGTGCCGACGGCGCGCTTGCTGCGATGGAAGCCGGCGCTGTCGCAGTCGAATGCAGCACACTGAGCCCCGGCTGGGTCGCCGAGCTTGCTGCCGCGGCCGAGGCATGCGGACTGTTCTTCGTCGACGCGCCGGTGACTGGATCGAAATCGAATGCGGAAGCGGGCGACTTGCGGTTTCTGGCGGGGGGTCGCCGCGACGCGTTGGCGAAAGCCGGCCCCGTCCTGCTTGCCATGGGCAGTTCGATCGTTCCGATGGGCAAATCGGGCAGCGGCGCGGTGATGAAGCTCATCAACAATTTCATGTGCGCGGTGCAGAGTGCGACGCTCGCCGAGGCGCTGGTCATGGCCGAGCGGTGTGGGCTCGACGTGGCGCAAGTGGCCGAAGCGCTCGGCACGGGCGCGCCGGGCAGTCCGCATGTCCGCGCCTTGGCGCAGCGAATGCTCACACGCGATTATCGGCCGAACTTCACGCCTCCCTTGATGGTCAAGGACCTCGACTATGCCATCGCGGCGTTTTCCGAACAGGGAATCACGCTCGCGACCGCTGCCGCTGCGCGGGCACGCCATGCGGACGCGGCGGTGCGCGCGCCCGATCAGGACATTGCGGTCGTGATCGAACCGATACGCGGGGGCCACTGACGGGTCGGGGAAGCGCCCGACAACGTCGACGAAATGCGACGAATTGTCGGACTAGTTATTGCAGTTCGAAGGCCGAAGAGTCAGAAAGTCGGGAGGCAGCGCGTGCCGAAGAAGGAAGTGGCGAAATGACGGTGATGGACGCTTCCGACCTTTGGGCCTGGTCGCTCGAAGGGCACAGGACCCTGATGGAATTCGCCGAGACAACGCGGCGGGCGCAAGCAGTGATCTGTGCCCGGCTCCCGGCACTGGCGGCAGCGATGTTGGACCCTTTCGGTATCGATAACGACCAGACGGCGCGGGGAACGACCGGCCATTTCGCCCGAGTGCCGATGGCCGGACATGACGCTATTCGGGACAGGATCGTGAGTAACGCACGGGAGTTGGGGCGTGCTGCCGGTGGCGACATTTTGTCGCCCGCCGATTGGGTGCGCATCACCGAGCGGAACTTGGACGTGTTTGCCATGGCGGCAAATTTGTCGGGTCGGATGCCGGCGCGAGGCCAGGGGGCTGCTTCTCCCTCCGCACGATAGTTCGCAACCGAACGCCTCGGCGGGCATGTCCCGCTCCTGTCTATCAACGCCGATAAGGCTTCGCGACTTCGGCCTTCAGAAGGCTGTTGCAGCGCTCCAAGAGTCTTGCAATAAGTCCGAGTAATCATATCGTATATTATCTGGCCGGAGTCGGCCGGGCATGGGATGAGGAGAGGGTCCGTTGAAACGAGCCGTTGTCGCAATGCTGGCTGCAATCGTCACCTTCGGTTCGGCGTCGGCGCAAACCGCCGCTCCCGTCGTCGCGGAGGATTTCAAACCCTCGTCCTTGAACCAGCCGGGTCAGCAATATCCGCAGGTCAATTCGCAAGGCTATGTCCGCTTTCGCGTCGCGGCGCCCGACGCGCAAAAAGTTCGTGTGACGTTAGGGCTCGGCGGGCAAGGCGGCACGGTCCTGACCAAAGGTCCCGACGGCGCCTGGACCGGAACCACTGCGGGGCCGCTCGATCCGGGTTTTCATTATTACCATCTCGTCGTCGACGGCGGGACGTTCAACGATCCCGGCACGCTCAATTTCTACGGGTCGACACGCTGGGAGAGCGGGATCGAAATTCCCGCGCCGGACGCCGACTTCTACGCACTCAAGGATGTTCCTCACGGCAACGTGCAACAAGTGCTGTTTCCGTCACCGAGCACCCAGGCGCAGCGCCGGGCTTTCGTCTACACGCCGCCGGGATATGATCGCAATCAACGCGAACGCTATCCGGTGCTGTACCTTCAGCATGGTTGGGGCGAGGACGAAACCGCATGGTGGAACCAGGGCCATGCCAATCTGATCATGGACAACATGATCGCTGCGGGCAAAGTGCGGCCGTTCATCATCGTGATGACCTACGGCATGACCAACGAAGTGCGCCCCGGCGGCCTCGCCAGTTTCGACATTCATCCGTTCCAGACGGTCCTCGTCAATGAACTGATTCCCTATGTCGACACGCACTTCCGCACACTCGCCGATCCGCGTCACCGCGCGATGGCGGGGCTTTCCATGGGCGGTTTCGAGACCAAGGCGATCGCGCCCAAGAACCTCGACAAATTCGCTTATATCGGGCTGTTCAGCGGCGGGACCTTCTCGCCCGAGGACGTCGCTGCCACGCCGGGCTTCCGCGAGAAGGTCAAACTGGCTTTCGTCAGCTTCGGCAGCCGGGAACTCGAGGGTGGACGCGGCGGCCCCCCGGGCGGCGGTCCGCGCGTCGACCCGCGCGTGAATGCGGACGCCGTGAAGCGCGCCGGCGTCAACAGCGTCTTCTATGTTTCGCCCGGCACCGCGCACGAATTCCTTTCCTGGCGGCGCAGCCTGCACGAAATCGCACCGCTGCTGTTTCGAGACTGAGCCGCGCGCGCGGCGAATTCCGGGAAGGCGTTCGGGCGGCCGGCATCCGGCGGATCACGGTTGTCCGGCACGGGCAACTCAATTATACCGCATAACAATCATCGAGAGGAAAGATTGAGATGCTGGATTCGCCTGCGCAGGCCACGTTCGATCGTATCAACCCGATCACTGGCGAGATGGCGGCACGGTCGAAGGCCTTCACCGCGGCCGAGGCTGTGGCGGCGGCGGATGCCGCTGCCGCTGCCTTTGCGGGTTGGTCGGCGCTCGGCCCCAACGCGCGGCGCGCTGCGCTCAACAAGGCGGCCGCCGCGCTCGAAGCACGTGCCGAGCAATTCGTCGACGCGATGATGAACGAAGTCGGCGCGACCAAGGGGTGGGCATTGTTCAACCTAGGGCTCGCCGCCTCGATGGTGCGCGAGGCCGCGGCGCTGACCACGCAGATTTCCGGCGAGGTAATTCCGTCGGATAAACCCGGCTGCCTCGCCATGGCGTTGCGTGAGCCGGTCGGCGTGATCCTCGGCATCGCGCCGTGGAACGCGCCGATCATTCTCGGCGTGCGCGCGATCGCAGTCCCGCTCGCGTGCGGCAACACGGTGGTGCTGAAGGCGAGCGAAAGCTGCCCCCGCACGCACGGGCTGATCGCCGAGGCGTTCGCGGAAGCTGGGGTGCCGGTCAGTCTCGTCACCAACGCGCCACAGGACGCAGGCGACGTGGTCGGGGCGCTGATCGATCACCCGGCCGTCCGCCGCATCAACTTCACCGGGTCGACCGCGGTCGGCAAGATCATTGCGCGGCGCGCTGCCGAGCATCTGAAGCCGGCGCTGCTCGAGCTCGGCGGCAAGGCGCCGTTGATCGTGCTCGACGACGCGGACCTCGACGAAGCAGTCAAGGCGGCGGCGTTCGGCGCGTTCATGAACCAGGGGCAGATCTGCATGTCGACCGAGCGGATCATTGTGGTCGACGCAGTGGCCGATGCTTTCATCGAGAAATTCGGTGCCAAGGTCGCCACGATGCCCGTCGGCGATCCGCGCGAGGGCAAGACGCCGCTCGGCGCGGTGGTCGACCGCAAGACCGTCGATCATGTGAAATCGCTGATCGCCGACGCGCTCGCACAGGGTGCCACCCAAGTCATCGGCGGCGAGGCGAACGGCGTGTTGATGCCGGCGCATGTCATTGCGGGCGTCACGCCGGAGATGAAGCTGTTCCGCGACGAGAGCTTCGGCCCGGTCGTCGGCGTGATCCGTGCGCGCGACGAAGCGCATGCGATCGAACTCGCCAACGATACCGAATATGGTCTTTCGGCTTCGGTCTTCACGCGCGACATCGCGCGCGGGCTGCGTGTCGCACGGCAGATCCAGTCGGGGATGTGTCACGTCAACGGCCCGACCGTGCACGACGAGGCGCAGATGCCGTTCGGGGGCGTCAAGGGCTCAGGCTATGGCCGGTTTGGTGGTCGCGCCGGGATCGACAGCTTCACCGAACTGCGCTGGATCACGGTCGAGACGCTGCCCGGTCACTATCCGATCTGAACGAAGCTCCGGGCTCCGCTCGGCCTGCCGACCGGCAGCGCTTTCCATGAAACGATCGCCGAGGGATTGCAGCCCCTGCGGCTGATGCCCGGCGCCCCGCGCTGGACATCTCGCTTGATCGAAAGCCCATTGCATCCCGACCCCGAATTCCTTATTCCCGGAAATAGGAAATAGACGAAGCCGAGCTTCGCGATTCAGGAGGGAAGCATGAAGGGGTTGATCCTGGCCTCGGCGGCCAACTGCGCGCTCGTCATGGCCATGCCGGTGTATGCGCAAGACGTCTCGCCTCCGGCCGCCAATGCGCCCCAGGGGGCCGCGGTCACCACCACGACACCCGAGCAGGAAGGGCTGCAGGATATCGTCGTCACTGCGCAGCGCATCTCCGAGAGCAGCCAGCGCGCGCCGATCGCGATCGACGTTATCAACCCCGAGGAACTGATCCGGCAGAATGTCACGCGCGCCGAGGATTTGTCGCGCGCATCGCCTGCGCTCGCCGCGTTCGGCGGCACCGGCGGCCCCACCACGGTGTTCTTCGTGCGCGGCGTCGGCAATTCCACTCTCAACGCCTATTCGGACCCGGCGATCGCGTTCAACTATGACGGGGTCTACATCGGCCGGCCGAGCTCGACCTCAGGCATGTTCTACGACCTGCAGCGCGTCGAAGTGCTGAAGGGGCCGCAGGGCACGCTTTACGGCCGCAACGCCACCGGCGGCGCGATCAACGTGATTCCCAACCGGCCGAAGCTTGGCCAGACCTCGGCGGAATTCTCGCTGGGCTATGGCAATTTCGACTGGCTGACCGGGCAGGCGGCGGTCAACCTGCCGCTGGGCGAGGCGGTCGCACTGCGCGCCGCGGGCAGCGTCTCCGATCACAGGGCGTTCCAGAGCGACGGAACCGGCACGCAGAAGGAATATGGCGGGCGCGTCCAGCTCTACGCCGAGCCCTCGCTGCCGCTCAGCGTGCGGCTGGCGTTCGATTTCGCGCACCAGGGCGGCAAGAGCAGCAGCGGCTTCTATCTCGGCGCGGTGGATCCGACCTTCGGCCCGACCGGCTTCGCCGGCTACAAGTTCACGCCGTCGGGCTTTTCGCCGCAGCAGGGGCTGCTCGATCCCGCCTCGAACGCCTATCTGGGGCCGCGCTTCATCAGCGGCGTCGGCCGTGCCGGCGAGCAGGTGACCGTGGTTCCCACCAATGACAACAATTATTGGGGCGTGACGGGCGAGATCAACTATGCGGTCGCGGCGGGCACTTTGACGGTGCAGCCGGCGTATCGCGAGGCGCATATCAACTATGGCTTCACCAGCATTTTCCGCGATGCCTTCTCGTCCGAAGACGACAAGCAGACCAGCGTCGAGGCGCGTTGGGCGGGCAAGGCCGGCCGGTCGATCGACTATCTGATCGGCGGCATGTATTTCGACGAGCGGATCGGCGCCTATGCGCGCTACAATCAGTTCACGCTGGCGCCCTTCCAGGATTTCACGACCAAGACCGAAAGCTGGGCCGGGTTTGGCAAGCTCACCGTGCGGCCGGTCCAGGGGCTCAGCCTGACCGCGGCGGGGCGCTATACGTCGGACAAGAAGCGCTTCGACGGCCTTTCGACCGTCTATATCCTGTTCTGCGGCAATCCGGCGCCGCCGCAGGATATCTGCCCGACGCTACCGTTCATTCCGCTGGTCAAGACCGGGGCCGAGGTCGAGAGCTTCTATGGCTCGCAAGGCATCCCGGTCACCCCGGTGCCCTTGTTCGTGCTGCCGCCGTTCGCGGGCGGGTCGCAGACCGCGCCGTTCGTGCTCAAGGCGCCGATCGCGATCAATTCGGGGCTGAACAACAACAAGTTCACCTATCGCCTCGGCGCGCAATATGAATTCGGCCCGCGCAATATGGTCTATGCGAGCTATGAGACCGGCTATCACGCCGGCGGCTTCTCGTTCGCGCGCGGGATCGAGAGCTATCAGCCCGAGACGATCCGGGCCTATACGCTGGGCACAAAGAACCGCTTCTTCGGCAACAAGCTGCAGCTCAACGTCGAGGCCTTCCTGTGGAAGTACAAGAACCAGCAATTCAGCCAGTTCGGCTATGACCTGGGCAATCCGCCGTCGACCGTGTTCCTGACGCGCAACATCGGCAACAGCACGATCAAGGGCCTCGACTTCGACCTCGAACTGCTGGCGACGCGAAACACGCTGCTCTCTGCGGCGGTGCAGTATCTCGACACGCACTACGACAGCTTCGTGTATTTCGTCCCCAACCAGGGGCTGCCGCCGAACACCGCCTGCGCCTATGCGCCGACGACGCAGACGGTGAATGGATCGACGCTCGCGCTCTACCAAGTCGATTGTTCGGGGCGCCCGGCGTTCAATTCGCCGCGATGGTCGTTCAACCTCAACGGCCAGCAGACCGTGCCGCTGGGCAGCGTCAATCTGATCCTGCAGGCAGGCACGCGCTACCGGTCGTCGACCTATTCGACCGCCGATTATCTGCCCTATCTCAAGGGGGAGGCGAATTTCGTCAGCAATGCCTCGATCACGCTGGCCAAGGCGGATGACCGTTGGTTCGTCACCGCCTATGTCTTCAACCTGGAGAACAGCCAGCGGCTCGGCGCCAGCAACACCGGCGCCACCGGGGCCGTCTTCATGGCCGCCGAACAGCCGCGGACCTACGGCATCCGGATCGGCGGCAAATTCTAAACCAAGCGGCCGCGCCTGCGCGGGCCGGCGGCTTGCAATTCGCGCTTCAGCGTATATTCCTGGAGGCAGGAATTAAGCATCATCGGAGAGGGCCATGGCGGCAGTTACCGATCTTCACTATGTCGCGCTCGCCGTGCCGGATCTGGCCGCGGAGCGCCGGTTTTTCGGCGAAACCTGGGGCCTGACCGAAGTCGGCGAAACGGACGGCAAGGTCTATTTCGCCGCCGAAGGATCGCCTTTTCCGTTCGTGATCCGGCTGCGCCAGGACGCGGACAAGAAGACCGACCTGATCGGCTTCTCCGCCAGCTCACGCGCCGATGTCGACGCATTGTTCGCGCAAGCCAAGCAGGCCGGGGCGAAGATCATCACCGAGCCCGGCCCCGCCGAGGGGCCAGCGGGCGGCTATGCGTTTCGCTTTTTCGATCCCGACGGGCGGGCGATCGAAGTGATCTGCGACACCAACCAGCGCGCGTATCGCACGCTGGCGAAGGGGGAGGCCATTCCCACCGGGCTCAGCCATGTGGTGCTGCATTCGCCCGATCATGCCGGGCTGGCACGCTTCTATCAGCAAGTGCTCGGCTTCCGCCTGTCGGACTGGATCGGGCAATTCATGGTATTCCTGCGTTGCAACCCGGCGCATCACCGGCTTGCCATCCTGCCGGGGCCGCCCGCGCTCAACCATGTCGCGTTCGACGTCAGTTCGATCGACGAATTGATGCGTGGGCTCGCGCGGATGACCGAGAAGGGCGTCACCTTGTCATGGGGGCCCGGCCGCCACACCGCGGGCAACAACACCTTCACTTATTACCTCACTCCCAACGGCAATGCCGTCGAATATACTTCCGACCTGGAAGAGGTGGACGAGGCGACATGGCAGCCCACCACCTATGAGCCGACCCCGGCGATTACCGACCAATGGGGAACCGGCCGCATCATTCCCGGCAATGCGCCGCACGCCGAGATGAAACCCGACGCGGGCCTGTGGCAGGTGCCGGCGTGATCGGCACGGCTCTGATCGTCGGCGGTGGCGTCGGCGGGATGTCCGCCGCCATCGCGTTGCGGCGATCGGGGGTCCAGGTCGACCTGATCGATGCCGATCCCGAATGGCGCGTCTATGGCGCGGGGATCAGCGTGACCGGCATTTCGCTGCGCGCGTTCGACGATCTCGGCGTGCTCGATCAGATCCGCGCACGCGGCCATGTCGGCGCCGGCATGCGCGGGAAGACCGTCGATGGGCGTACCGTGATGGAGCCGCCGGTGCCCGAGAATCCGGCGCCGATCCAACAGGGTGGCGGCATACTGCGCCCGGTTCTGCACGATATCCTCTCGTCGAAGGTGCGCGAAGCGGGAGTGGCGGTGCATCTCGGTATCAAGGTTGCGGCGCTCGATCAGGACGCCGAGGGCGTCGACGTCATTTTCAGCGACGGGCGGAGCGGCCGCTATGACCTGGTGGTCGGTGCGGACGGCATCTATTCGCAGATCCGCGGGATGATCTTCCCGGACGCGCCCGCGCCGCGGTTCACGGGTCAGGGCTGCTGGCGCGTCGTCGCCGACCGGCCGGCCGAGGTGGACCGCACCGAGATGTATTTCGGCGGGCCCGTGAAGCTCGGGGTCAATCCGATTTCGCGCGACCGGATGTATATGTTCATCCTCGAGCATGTGCCGAGCAATCCGCGCTTTGCGGACGACGAACTGGTGCCGCACGTCCGCGCACTGATGGCGCCGTTCGGGGGCGCCGTGCCGGCGGTGCGTGCCAGCATCACCCAGTCGGACCAGGTCAACTACCGTCCGCTCGAATGGCTGCTGCTGCCCGATCCCTGGTACAAGGGGCGAGTGGTGCTGATCGGCGATGCGGCGCACGCCACGACGCCGCACATGGCCAGCGGTGCCGGCCTCGCGGCCGAGGACGGGCTGGTGCTGGCGGAGGAGGTCGCGCGTCACGATAGGCTTGCCGACGCATTGCGCGCCTTCATGGAGCGCCGGTTCGAGCGCGCGCGGCTTGTGGTCGAGAATTCGGTGCGCATCGGCGAAATGGAGATGGCCGGCGACACCACGAGCCAGGGCCCCGCGATGCTCGGCGCCACCATGGCGCGGCTTCAGGCGCCCTATTGAGGGGATGGCAATGCGTTTTGGCCTGGCAACCTTGCGGAGCGGGGAGAGCGCGCTGGTGGTGGGCGAGCGGCTCGTCCCGCTCGCAGGGCAGGGCGAGCCGCGCGACCTGCGCGCGCTGCTCGACGATTGGGACGCCGCGCTGCCGAGGCTCACGGAAATCGCCGCAGCCGGGGAGGGTGCGGTACCGCTCGACGAAGGGGCGCTGGCGGCGCCCTATGTCCCGCGCCAGATCTTTTGCACCGGCGCCAATTATCGCAAGCACGTGATCGGGCTCATCATGGGCGATCCCTCGATGCGGACCGCCGAGCATGAGGTGATGACCGACGCGGAACGCCGCGCGCACGCCGAAAAGATGATGGATGAGCGCGCGCGCGCGTCCTTGCCCTATTGCTTCCTCAAACTGCCGTCGTGCGTGGTCGGGCCCAACGACCCGGTGATCCTGCCGCGCAACGTCGAAAAGCCCGATTGGGAACTCGAGCTCGGCGTGGTGATCGGCAAGCGCGCGCGCCACGTGACGCCCGAAACGGCGATGGATCATGTCGCCGGGTTCGCCGTGGTCAACGACGTGACGGCGCGCGAGCACATCTTCCGTCGCGACGGATCGGCGATCGGCGCCGACTGGCTGTCGGGAAAATGCTTCCCCACATTCCTGCCGTTCGGTCCGATGGTGGTACCAAAGCAGTTCGTGGCCGATCCTTATGCGTTGAACATACGCCTGTCGGTCAACGGCAAGACCTATCAGGACGAATCGACCGCCGACATGATGATCAGCATCGAGCGCCAGGTCGCCTATCTGTCGGATCGCGTCGAGCTGATGCCGGGAGATCTGATTTGCACCGGCTCGCCCTATGGCAACGGCGCGGCATTCGGCGTCTATCTTCGGCCCGGCGACCGGATGGAAGGCACGATCACCGGCCTCGGCACCCAGCGCAATCGCTGCGTCGCCGAATGACCGTTCGCTGCGAGGGTCGCGCGCAGTCAAGACGGGAGGATATATGTCGTTGAAACGGTACCTGGCGTTCGGCGCCGGCATGGTGACGCTGGCCGGGTCGGCCCATGCGCAAGTCGATGTGATGCAGTTCGCCGACAGCAACTCGGACGGCAAGGTCACGCCCGTTGAATATGCCGCCTTCTCGCAGCAGGCGTGGGGCTATTTCACGCAGGATGCCGAAAAAGTGAAGGCCGGCGAGGTCGACCCGGCCGGCCAGGCACTGATGAGGGACGTGCCGCCGGACGCGCAGGGCTATGTCACCAAGGTCGCGTTTCTCGCTTCGTCGGACGCGCGCTTCAAAAAGACCGACAAGAATGGGCCCGGTACGTTGGACAGTGCCGAGCTCAACGGCTCGATGGGCAATTGACCGGCCAAGCGGCGAACTCCTGATAGTCGAAATCAGGCGCTTGGTTTCCATGGAGGCGCGCGGCTGGAATCGCCCCAAAGTCCGTCATTCCGGAGAGGAGCCGAAGCAGCCCAAAGCGGTCAGTTGTCGAGCTGGACGATGGCCGGTGGGCGCTTTGCGGGAAGCGCAATGTCGAGTGAGGCGGCGCACCAGCGGATCGCGCGCCAATGAGCGTCAGACCCACCACCGTGCCTCCGTCGTATCCTGCACACCGTCCGCTTGTTCCGTGAAAAGTAAACCACGACCTCCCGGCCATTCGCGGCGAATCGTGCTCGCGTCTCCAATTGCTCCCCCGGATTCGAACTGATCTGACCCTCGGGGAGCCAAGAGATTAGTCCCTCTGCTTCCACCAGTTCATCGGCGAACACTTCTGGCGATATCATTGTCGGAAGCCTGATCTGTTCAGCCTTGATGCCTTCCCGCGTGGCAGCCGAGTCATTGAAGGTAGCGATAATCTGGGGCTCAATCGCGGCCGTCAAAAGTATCAGGAAGCTGGCGAACATCCACAACCCCTCAAGTACGATCACGCTAGCGCGCGGGCCACTTCGATTTGCTTACGTCGGCCTTCTAAGCCCAGATATGTGCAGATATCGCGCAGGTTACGTCTGCTTCTTGTCCTGAACGTCTCAAGGGGTCGGGCCGCTTACCACCCACTCCTCGCCGTTCCGGCGTCATCGGCGGATGGGATCAGCCCAAAAGCCGAGCGGCTGGTTTCGGAACGTTAAGCAGCCTGACGGCAAGCGCCCCAGTTGCAGACGTTTGCAGGCATCGTGCATATCTCTTCTGAGTCACGTCCGGATCTGCTCCGCGCGGATCTTACCAGCCTACACTGTCGCAGGAGTTCACGTGCGCAAGTTCGAGAAAACGAAAACAGTTGAACGAGTGCTTTTCGTGGCGCTGTTGGGTGCGCTCGCGGCTGGCGGATTCTGCTACGAATGGTTTCGTTCCGACATGTCGAGGTGGCAACTGGTCGTCCTCATCGTCGCTGGCTACGTTGTTGCGTTCGGCATCTATCGTCAGGCACTCCGTCTTGTGCTGAGGAAGCTGGATTGTTAATTCGCAGCGATCCGCGGCGCCCGGCCCTTTAGATAGGGGCCGACGAAGTAACAGACGCACGGAAATACCGGTAAGGCGGCTTTCCATCCACTCCTCGCCGTTCCGCTGTCATCGGGGGATAGGTTCACCCCAAAAGCCGACCGGCTCGTTTCGGAGCGGGAAGCAGCCTGAAGGCAACCGCCCCACTTGCAGACATTGCGATCCGGTGCGCAAGCTCCGAACTTGCAGCCAACATTGGAGCATGATGTGAGTTCAGCGATGGTAGCGGAGCCGGCCAGCCCGTCCAAACTCGCGCTGATCCGGCGCTTTCTGATCGCCAATGGCACGCAAGCCGAAATAGATGCCGGTAGCTTTCTTCAACGGTTCGCCATGCCGGGCTCTCCGCTGTCAATGGTCGCGGCAAGCATTCCGGGAGAGATCACCTTCGCGCAGGCCTTCGACCTCCCAATGAAGGCTCTTTTGGCTGCTTACGAGCAGCACCGGCATGTGTGGCAGGAGGAATACGAGACGCACGTCAACTGGGAGTTCGATGAACAGGAACTGTCGGTGATCGTGGCTTTCCTTGAAGGAACGGCAGGCCAGCACTTTCTTGAGGGGCGCTGGCGCATGGGCGCTTACGTCGGCACCAATACCGAAGACCTAGTTGAGCAGATCGTTGCGGACGCAGAGGCTGTCCTCCGGGAAGGCGTCGCAGACCGACCAGCACAATGACTGCTATCCACTCAGACTTAGTCATTCAGACGCTGGCTTACCAAAGGTCTGATCTTGACCGCTAACGCTTGCGCAACCCGTTGACGACCAGGTCGACCACGAAATCCTCGAACCGCTGTTCCAGCGCCTGCATGTCGGTGCCTTCGGGCACGACATTGCGGATCATGGGTTCGGCCGAGACGAAGAAGTCGAAGATCCCGACCAGCGTGAGATAGAGGAACATGGGGTCGACTGCCCGCAGCTCGCCTTCGCCGCCTGCCATCAGCTTCTCGTAGAAGCCGATCGCCTGCACGTTCATTTCGCGGTGGCGACTGCGCACTTCTGCGGACTTCGCCTCGGCGAGTTCGTCGATCATCAGCCGCTGCATGTGGCGCGCCGAATGGGTGAAGCGCCGAATTTGTCCGACGTGGTGGTGCAGCGAGGCCACCGGATCCTCGGGATCATTTCTTTCGAAGCGCGAGGTGCCAAGCATCGCGTCGACCACTTCGAGCAGGAGATTCGAGCGATCGCCGAAATAATAGCGCACCAGCGCCGGATCGATTCCGGCCTCACGCGCGATCGACGAGATAGTGACGCGCGCCGGCGGCAATTCCTGCAGCAGTTTCCTGGTCGCTGTCAGGATCGCCTCGCGCCCCACGCCGGCGTCGGCAGGCCTGCCCTGTCCTCGCTTTGGTTTCGCCATCACATTCCGTTCCGCTATGCTGCATCGCTATGCGCCCTCGCCGGTCGCTGCAAGCGCCGTCGCAGCTAATAATTCCTGAAAATAGGAATTGTCTGGCCGCGCGGTTTCGCTACACTCTTTCGAAAAGGAGGAGCGGGTGGCGAATTGGCCTTTCACGCAGGGCGTGCACGACATCGGCAATGGCGTCTACGGCTATGTTCAACCCGACGGCACCTGGGGATGGTCGAACGCCGGGCTGGTGACGAGTCGCGGCGAGACGCTGCTGGTCGACACGCTGATGAGCGTGCCGCTGACGCGCGAGATGCTCGATGCCTTCGGGAAAGTGCCGGGCGGCGGCCACATCGACCGGCTGGTCAACACTCACGCCAATCCTGATCATTTCTTCGGCAATGGCCTCGTCGCCGACGCCGAGATCATCGGCACCCATGTTGCCCGAGAGGAAATGGCGAACTTCAATCCAAAGATGCTCGCGGCGCTGTCGCAGAACTACAAGAACATGGGGGATGCCGGCGAATTCCTCTACGAGACGATGGGACGGAAATTCGATTTCAGCGGCGTAGACGAACTCACCTTGCCGAACCGCACCTTCGACGGACAGCTGAGCCTGACCGTCGGCGACAAGGCGATCGAACTGATCGACCTCGGTCCCGCGCACACTGCGTCGGATACCATCGCGTGGCTGCCGGGCGAGCGCGTGGTGTTCACCGGCGACCTGCTGTTCAACGAAGGGCATCCGATCATGTGGGCCGGCCCGGTCGAGAATTGGATCGCCGCCTGCCAGTTCATCGTCGATCTCGACCCGGAAGTCGTGGTGCCGGGCCATGGCCCGATCACCGATGTCGCGGCGGTCAAGGCGATGAAGACCTATTTCGAATATGTCCGCGACGAGGCCCGTCGGCGGTTCGACGCCGGCATGGATTTCGTCTCCGCCGCGCGCGACATCAACATGGCCGAATATCGCGGCTGGTCCGATCCCGAGCGGATCGTCGCCAATGTCTTCTCACTCTACCGCCAATGGGGCGCGTCCTTCACGCCCGACCAGCAGCGCGACCTGTTCGGTGCGATGGGCCGCTACCACAAGGAAATGGCCGCGCATGACGAGACGTGTGACCATGACCATTGAATGCAACGCCACGCACGATCCAAGCCGAAAAAGCTGGATTGCGAGCGCGAATGACTCGAGCGGGGATTTCCCAATTCAGAACCTGCCGTTCGGGGTCTTTCGTGCAGGCGGGCGCGCAAGAGGCGGCGTCGCGCTAGGCGATCAAATCATCGATCTGGGCGCATTGCTCGAGGCCGGCTTGTTGCACGGCGCTGCGGCCGAGGCTGCCGCCGCCGCTTCGGGACACACGCTTGCGCCGTTGCTGGCATGCGATCCCGGCGCCGTAAGTGCACTGCGCGCTGCGCTGTCCGATCTGTTCCGCGAAGGCGGCACCGGTGACCCCGCTCGGCTGGAGGCGGTGCTGGTGCCGCAGGCATCGGCGGAGTTGCTCCTGCCGCTCAAACCGACTGCATTCACCGATTTCTGCACCTCCTACGATCACATCGCACGCATGGGAGGCGCCACGCCGAGGCTCGCCGCGCTCGCGTTGCCGGTCGCCTATAATGGTCGCGCCAGCTCGGTCGCGCCCAGCGGCACGCCGGTGCTGCGCCCGTGCGGCCAGTTCGAGACATCGCCCGGTAGCGGCGATATCCGCTTCGGTCCCGAGCCGATGCTCGACTTCGAACTCGAATTCGGCGTGTGGCTGCGCTCGGGCAACGCGCTCGGCGACCCGATCGGTCTCGGCGGCGCGGAGGCGGCGCTATTCGGCTGCTGCCTGGTCAACGACTGGTCCGCGCGCGGCATCCAGTTCTTCGAATCGGTGCTGGGTCCACATCTCGGCAAGAGCTTCCTCACTACGATCAGTCCGTGGATCGTCACGATGGAAGCGCTGGCGCCGTTCCGGATCGCCGCGCGCGGCCGGGGCGCGGGCGAGCCCGAAGTGCCCAGTTATCTGCTCGGCGACTTCGACCGGCAGCACGGCGCGTTCGACATAGAGCTGACGGCCGAGCTCAACGGCGTCCGTATTGTGCGCAGCAATTTGAACTTACTCTATTGGACGCTGGCGCAAATGGTGGCGCACCAAGCGTCCAACGGCGCGCCGCTCGAGCCGGGCGATCTGGTCGCAACGGGCACCGTATCGGGGGCGGCGGAAGAGGCGCGCGCCTGTCTCGCCGAGATCACCTGGCGCGGCGGCAAGCCAATCCAGCTGCCCGACGGATCGAGCCGCAATTGGCTCGAAGACGGCGACACGCTCAAGCTCTGCGGCCGCGCATTGGCGGACGGTTTCGTGTCGATCGGTTTCGGCGCGTGCAGCGGCACGATTCAACCGGCGAGGAACGCATGACCATCACAACCTGCGGTGAGCGCAAGCCCATTCCCGTCCACGCGCGCGGCAAGCACCTCGTCGTCGATATCCATTGCCACCTCGGCATCCCAGCGGCCGACGCGATCGTGCAAGCGCGCTTTCCCGGGCCGCCGCCGGGGATCAACGACTTCACCAGCCCCAAGACGATGGAAGTCAACCGCGCGCAGTTCGCGACGATCGGGCGCACGCTCAACAGTGTCGACCAGCGGCTCGCGGACATGGACCGGCTCGGGGTGGATGTGCAGGCGCTCAGCCCGAGTCCGGGCCAATATTTCTACTTCACCGACCCCGAGACCGGCCGCGAGGCGGCACGCGCCGTCAACGACGGCATGGCTGCCACGGTCGCCGCGCATCCGGAACGGCTGATCGGGATGGGGACCGTACCACTCCAGAATGTCGAGATGGCAGTCGCCGAGATGCGTCGCTGCGTGCGCGAGCTCGACTTGCGGGGAATCGAGATCAGCTCGAACGTCAACGGCCGCGACTATCACGAGCCCGAGTTCGCCCCGTTCTTCGCGGCGGCCGAGGAATTGGGCGTGCTGCTGTTCCTCCATCCGCTCGGCTTCACCCATGCCGAGCGGATGAAACACTATTATTTCAACAATCTGATCGGCAATCCGCTCGAATCGACGCTCGCGCTCGGCCATCTGATCTTCGGCGGCGTGCTCGATCGCCACCCCCGGCTGCGCATCTGCGTTGCGCATGGCGGCGGCTATATGCCCGCCTATTGGGGCCGGATGGACCATGGCTGGCGCGCGCGCGGCGATTGCAGCGAGCATTGCCGGCACCAACCCTCGAGCTATCTGAAGAAGTTGTGGTTCGACACGCTGGTGTTCGACCAGGACGAACTCGACAATCTTGTGCGGACCCACGGGGCGGACAAATTGTGCCTGGGCACCGATTATCCGTTCGACATGTCAGAGCCCGATCCGATCGGCTTCCATGCGCGGCTCGGGGAAGAGGATCGCGCCCGGATCCTGGGCGGCAATGCCGCCGAACTGCTTGGGCTGAAGGTCGCAGCATGAGCTGGCTTCGCAATGCCTGGTACATGGCGGCCTGGTCGCACGAACTCGGCGCGACGATGCTGCGGCGCAAGCTGCTCGACAAGCCGGTGCTGTTCTTCCGCAAAATGGGCGGCACGCGCGCGCAGCGGCTGCTGCAACAGCTTCAGCAGCGGGAGTCGGCCCAGTCATGAGCGACGCACTCGCCCCGATGTACCGCATGCCGGTAGCGTTCGGGCCCGCACCGGGGCCGCGCAACCTGCCCGCCGACAAGGCGCATCTGCGCTATCGCAAGCAGACCGTATCCGTGTCGATCTCGGCGCGTACCGACGCGGATGCGCTCGCGGCCTTGCTGCCGCCGGCCTTCGCGCTTCGCGGCGCGCCGCGGATCGAAGTTCATCTGCTGGTACTCAGCGACATCGGCTGGCTGGCAGGGCGCGGCTACAACATCCTGCTCGTGCGCGTGCCGGCGGCGTGGCAGGGGCAGGAGCGAGTCGAGGGCGATTTCGTGCCCGTCGTGTGGGAGAGCATGACCGATCCGATCCTGACCGGTCGCGACGAACTCGGCTGGTGCAAGATCAACGCGACCATCCCCGATCCCGTGGTCGCGGACGGCGTCTGGCGCGGCACGGCGGCGTGGGAAGGGCATCGTTTCTTCGAGATCGAGGCGGAAGGCTTCGCGCCCGCCGACCCGCCGCTCGCGCAGCCCGCGCCGATGCTGTTTCAGAAATATATGCCGCGCACCGGCGCCTGGGGCGAGGCCGACGTGAGCTATCCGACCGCGACTGCGCCCGACGGTCCGCCGCCTGAAATCCTTGCGGTCGAGCAGGGACGGGGACGCTTCGGCTTTCGTCCGGCGCGCTGGGAGGAGATGCCGACGCAATATCCGATCGTGAACGCGCTCGCCGCACTGCCGCTGTGGGATTTCGGACCGGCGCTGCGCGTCCGCTCGTCGGGCGGCGGCGACGCCAGCGCGCAGCGGATCCTGGTGTGACCAGGCAGCGCATCGTCTACGATGCGATGTTCGACGCGGAACTCGAGGCGTTGGTAGCCGGTCAGGAGCTCGCGCCATGAGCGCGCGCCGTCCGAGTCCCGGCTATGCGCTGCTGCTGTTGTTCCTCTCCAACCTGCTCAGCACTGCCGACCGGTCGCTGCTCGGGATCGTCGTCGATCCAATCAAGGCCGAGCTGCGGCTGAGCGATACCGAGATGAGCCTGGTCTCGGGCACGGCGTTCGTGCTGTTCAATCTGCTCGTCGGCCTGTTCATCGCGCGCTGGGTCGATCGCGGCAACCGCAAGCACATATTGGTGCTGGGAATTGGCTTGTGGTCGGCGGCGACGGCGCTGACCGGGCTCGCGCAAGGCTTTGTTTCGCTCGCGCTGGCGCGCGTCTTGGTAGGCGTCGGCGAGGCGACTGCGTTTCCGGTGGCGATCTCGATGATCGCCGATCTCTACGTCGCTTCCCGGCAACCGCGCGCGATCGGTGTCTATCAATCCAGCATTTTTGTCGGGCTGGTGCTCGGCTCGATCCTCGCCGGTGTCCTTGCCGCCGCACACGGCTGGAGGGCGATGTTCGTCACCTGCGGCCTGGCGGGCTTCGCACTCGTGCTGTTGCTGGCGGCGACCATGCGCGAACCGGAGCGAACCGCTGGCCGCGATGAAGCGGTTCCGCAGGATCGCAACCTGATCGAGGCGATGTCGTATCTGTTCGCCGTGCGGGGTTTCGTGCTGCTGTCGCTCGGTACCGGCGTTTCTGCGATGCTGGCCGCGGTGCTGCCGACCTGGGCGCCGGCCTTCCTGATGCGTAACCATGGCGTAGGCCTGGCATCGCTCGGCGCACTGATCGGGCCGACCGTGGGGCTGGGCGGTTTCGCCGGCACGATCGCAGCGGGCTTCCTCGCTAGCCGCCTGACCCGGTGGCGCGGTCGCGAGGCCGACGGATTGCTGGTGCCGATCGTCGCGCTTCCGCTGGCCACCCCATTCTATCTGATCTTCACCTTCGCACCGAGCCTCCTGTCGACAATGGCGGCGGCGGCGGTGATGAACTTCCTGCTGTCGATGGGGCTCGGCCCCTGCATTGCGGTTGCGGTGGGAGTCGCTCCGCAACGCATGCGGGCAATATCCTCGACAGTGATGCTGATTGCTTCGGGCGTGATAGGCGGGGCACTGGCGCCGGTCCTGGTCGGGCTGGTGAGTGACGCGCTTGCGCACGATGCCGGCGCGGACGCGCTGCGCTATGCGCTCGTCGCGATGGTGCCCACTCCGTTGGCAGCAAGCGGACTGCTATGGCTGACTCACCGTAGAATTTCGCGCGGCGCGCCCGCCGGCTGAAACCAGCCATGCTGGGTCATCAAAAACGCTGGTGACCCCGACGGAATGGACCGCGCCGGACCACATATTGATCGAGCGCGTCAGGAAAATATCCTATAGGAAAAGGCGCAAAGCTAGGGGAGGACGGGGATGCGGCGCTCCGCCATCAGGGCCAATGCTATGGCTTCGGCGCTATGGGTCGCGCTCGCCTCGAGCGCTTCCCCGGCCCAAGTGGCACCTGCGCTCGTGGCGACGATCGACGCATCGCGCACGCATGACCCGATCAGCCGCTACCAATATGGCATGTTCATCGAGCCGATCGGACCGCTGGTCGCCCGCTCGCTCTGGGCGGAGATGCTCGACGACCGCAAATTCTATTTCCCGGTCCAGTCGGCCGACCGCGACCCGCCGAGCCCGATGGCGCCGCCAGGCCGCCCAAGCCGCGCCTTGCGAAAATGGCGGCCGGTCGGCGGCGATGTGATCACGATGGACACCGCTGATCCCTATGTCGGCAAACAGGATGTTGCGATTGCCCTCGACTCTGCGACGTCGCGCGGGATTGCGCAAAGCGGCCTGGGCGTCGCCAAGGGCAAGCCATATCGCGGCCACGTGCTGTTGAGCGGAGACGGCCAGGCGAAGGTGCAAGCGGTGCTGGTCTGGGGAGCAGGACCGAGCGAACGGCAGGCCGTCGATCTCCCGGCACCCGGCGCCGGCTGGCACGAAGCCGCGTTCAGCTTCACGCCGGCCGCGGACGCGAGCGATGCGCGTTTCGAGATCGTCGCCACCGGATCCGGCCGGTTGCGAATCGGCGTCGTCTCGCTGATGCCGGCCGACAATATGGATGGATGGCGCGCGGACACGACCGCACTCGCGAGATCGCTCCATTCCGGCTTCTGGCGCCTTCCCGGCGGCAATTTCCTGTCGGACTGGGATTGGCACGAAGCGATTGGCCCACGCGACAAGCGCCCGCCGATGCTCGATGAGGCCTGGCATGCGATGCAGGCCAATGATTTGGGCATGGACGAATGGATCGCGCTGACGCGGATCCTCGGCACCGAGCCTTATGTCACGGTCAATGCGGGCTTGGGCGACGAGAATTCGGCCGCCGAGGAAGTGGAGTATCTGAACGGCCCTGCCACCAGTGCCTGGGGCGCCAGGCGCGCCGCCAACGGCCATCCCGAGCCGTATCGCATCAAGTTCTGGAATATCGGCAACGAACCTTATGGCGCGTGGCAGATCGGCGTCACTACGCTCGATTATTACACGCTCAAGCATCGCCGCTTCGCCGCACGGATGCGCGCGGTTGATCCGACCATCACCATCCTTGCCTCGGGCGCGATGCCGGACCAGGAGAAGAACACGAACGTGAAGCAGAACCTGTCGCCCGAGACCGCGGCCGAGCGGTACGGGACCGACGAGGACTGGACCGGCGGGCTGTTCGCCAAGGCGGGCGGCACTTTCCAGGGGATTACGGAACATTGGTACGATCATGAGGAAAAGCGCCCGCAAGCCTCGCCGGCGGACGAATTGATCGAGTCCACCCGTCAGCCGTCCAACCATGTGCGGATGAAGGCGATCGAATGGCAGCATTACCGCCAGACCTTCCCGATCATCGACTGCGACAAGATCTTCCTGTCGATCGACGAATATGCCGCAACCGGCACGCCCGATCTCAAGAAGACTCTCGCTTATGGTCTGGTGATGAACGAGATGATGCGGCACAGCGATTTTCTGAAGATGTCGGCCTTTACCACCGGCACCTCGACGATGGACATCACGCCGACCGCTTCCACCCTCAATGCGGTCGGCCTCGTGTTCAAGCTATATGGCGAGCATCTGGGCGAGGGGATGATCCCGCTGGATGTCGACGGCACTTCGCCGCAACCCGATCCCAAATATCCCGTCGGTTTCAGCCATCCCAAGGTCAAGGCGGGCAGCCCGACCTATCCGCTCGACATCGCGGCGGCGCTTGCGCCCGACCGCCGCAGCCTGACGATCGCCGTCGTCAACCCGACGGCCAAAGTCCAGACGGTTGCAATCGATCTCAAGGCGATGCGCGCCCATGGCCCGGGTCACGCGTGGCGACTGACCGGTGCGAGCCTGGACGCGCAGAACAAGGTCGGTTCGCCTGCCGGCGTCACCATCCAGGAACTCCCGCTCGAGAGGCTTGGCCGGACGCTGAACGTCGCACCGATCTCCACCACCATCTACCGCTTTCCGGTAGCGGTGCAGTCGGATCGCTGAAGATCTAGACCTGCAACGGGAAAGGCTTTTGCGGGAGAGAGTCGCATATTGCGACTGAACGAGTGCCGCTAAGTCATTGAAAAACTTGGTGACCCCTACGGGAATCGAACCCGTGTTTCAGCCGTGAAAGGGCCGCGTCCTAACCGCTAGACGAAGGGGCCATGCCGAAGCGTGGAGCCGGCCCCTAAGACAAAGCCGCAGTGGAGGTCAAGCCGGTGGTTCGCCGTTTTCGAGTCCGCGCGTATCGGGACGGAAGCGATCGTGGCGCGGCAGCGTGTCGCCTGCGGGTGCCCAGGCGATGCGGCTGGCGTAGAAGATGTGGAAGCCGGGCGCCACCGCATCGGGTTCGTCGAGCGTCGCGATGCTGAAGTCGATCGTGTCGGACTGATGCTCGACATGGACGTACAGCGGCGTGCCGCAGCGGCTGCAAAAACGTCGCTGGCCGAAGCTGCTCGATGCGAAGTGCGCGACCAGTTCTTCACCCTGGTCGTACAGATAGTCCCCCACCGGCACGGTAGCGAATGCCATTGCGGGGCTACCCGAGTTCAGCTGGCAGGTGCGGCAATGACACCAGCCCGCGTCGAACGGCGCCGATGCGAGCCGGTACCGCACCGCGCCACAACAGCAACCGCCCTTCATCGCTCCTCCTCGGTGAACAACAGGCTCGCCGCTTTTTCCCATAGCGCGGGTGTCGCCGCTGCCAGCAGCCCAACCCCATTGCCCGTGGGACGATAGGCCGCGCCGTTCCAACGCGCGAGATGCCCGCCGGCTTCGGCGAACAGCAGTGCGCCGGGGGCATGATCCCAGGGCAAGGTGCGGCGGAACATCGCGACGTCCGTCTGGCCGAGGCACAGCCGCGGATATTGCTCCGCGGCGCAGCGCGGCATCGGCACCAGCTCGAACTGCGTCGCGATGCGCGCGCGGCGCGCTTCGAGCACTGCCTCGGGCTCGCCGAATGCCGTGACCGCGGCTGTCGGATGCCCGGTTGGCGGCACGACGTGGATCCGCCGGCCATCGACGAACGCGCCGCCGCCGCACAGCGCATGGCACAGCCGCCGCGTCAGCGGATCGTAGATCCAGCTCGCCAGCGTCTCGCCGTCGTCGAGCAGTGCGATCATCACGCCGAACGGCGGGTTGCCGGCGCTGAAATTGGCGGTTCCGTCGATCGGGTCGACGATCCACACCAGACCGTCGCTCGCCTGGTCGAGCAGAGCGGGATCGCCGGCGCAGGCTTCTTCGCCGATCACGCGCGCATCCGGACAGATCGCCGAAAGCCCCGCTTCCAGCAGCTGTTCGGCCTCGCGATCGGCGATCGTCACCGGATCGCCCGGCTCCTTCTCGTGCACTTCGTGCGCCGCGAGATTGCGGAAGCGCGGCAGGATCGCCTGCTCGGAAACCGAGCGCATGAGCGCGGCGACAGCGTCATGGTGACGATGCATCGGCTAGGACCGATAATCGGCGTTGATCGAGATGTAGCCGTGCGTGAAGTCGCAGGTCCACACCGTCGCGCGGCCGTCGCCGAGCCCGAGGTCGACGCCGATCTCGATCTCCTGGCCCTTGAGGTGCGCCGCAACCGGCGCCTCGTCATAGCCTTCGACCGCGAGCCCGTCGCGCGCCACTTGCGTCGCGCCGAAGCGGATCGCGAGCCGGTCGCGCTCCGCCGGCTCGCCGGCCTTGCCGACCGCCATCACCACGCGGCCCCAATTGGCGTCCTCGCCGGCGATCGCGGTCTTCACCAGCGGTGAATTGGCGATCGACAGCGCGATGCGGTGTGCGCTGCGGTCGGACTCGGCGCCGGTCACTTCGATCGAGACGAACTTGGACGCGCCTTCGCCGTCGCGCACCACCAGCTGCGCGAGTTCGAGGCACACCGCGTCGAGCGCCGCGCGGAATGACGCCGCGCCAGCGTCGTCGTCCGACGCAAGCGGCGCGTTGCCAGCGGCGCCGGTCGCGAACGCGAGCACGGTGTCGCTGGTCGACGTGTCGCCATCGACAGTGATGCACGAGAAGGTGCGCTTGTTCGCGTCAGACAGCGCGCGTTGCAGGAACCCCGGCTCGACCGCGGCATCGGTGAAGATGAAACCGAGCATCGTCGCCATGTCCGGCGCGATCATCCCCGAGCCCTTGATGATCCCGACCAGGTTCACGGCCTGCCCGCCGATCACTGCCGTCGCCACAGCCGCCTTGGCAAAAGTGTCGGTGGTCATGATCGTCGCCGCGGCATCTTCCCAGCTGCACGGCTCGGCAGTGAACGCGGCGTCGAGCCCGGCTTCGGCCTTGTCGATCGGCAGCGGCACGCCGATCACGCCCGTCGAGGCAATGAACACGTCCGACGGTTCGCAGCCGAGATGCGCCGCCGCGCGCGCGGCGATCGCCTCGACCGCGGCGCGGCCGCGGTTGCCGGTGAAGGCATTCGAATTGCCGGCATTGACCACCAGCGCGCGCGCCACGCCAAGCCCGAGCGCCTTGCGGCACCATTCGACTTCAGGCGAGGGGCAGCGGCTCTGCGTCAGCACACCCGCAACTTTGGTGCCCGGCGCGAGCTCGGCGAAGGTCAGGTCACAGCGGTCCCATGCCTTGTAGCGCGCACGCGCGACACGCAGCGTCACGCCGGCGATGGCGGGAACCTTTGGAAAGGCGGCGGGGGCGAGCGGGGAGCGTTCCATGGCCGCGCCGATTAGCCGCGCTGCGCGCGCGGATAAAGCCTTGCCGTGCTGCCTAGCGGGTCGAAGGCACGCGTTCCTTGAGCCGGTCACCAAATTCGCGATCATCGAATCCGTCGCGTTGTCGACAAATTCTCGTATCGAAACGCCTGGGGATGGTGGAACGCTACCCTTGAGCCTACAAGCCGAGCATCGCACTGCCCGTCGGCAGTGAGAGCGCTCTGCGGCACCGCCTCGCCCGGTGCGGTCTATCCAGGCAACTATTCAAGCAAAGGAGCATGGCATGGCCAAAGGTCAACAACGGGGCAACAAGGAACTCCGCAAACCCAAAAAGCCCGGACCGTCGAAGCAGAACGCTTCCAATCCCACGCTCAAGGGCACGCCGTCGGTGCAGCCGCCGAAGAAGGTCTGACCTTCTCTGCCAATGGGTCGCGCGTCGTTCCAACGACCGTGAAATTGCACATCATGGTTGCGCGCTTAATTGCGGAGCGCTGCGCGAACAGGACATCCGGTTCGAGAGGCTGCGCGTCTCAGGGCCCGGCGGCTAGTATGACAACACGACCGAAAGCACGGTGCGCGCGACACATGTTCCGACCGGCCCCACGACGGTTTCGAAGGAGCAGCGCTCGCAGCACGCCAACAAGTGCATCGCGCGGGTCAAGCTACGGCTGCTGCTAGAAGCGCGCCGAAGCGACGGCGCCGGCGGCGAGAAGCAGGGGCGCTGGCAGCAGGATCACGCGTTTGAGAAAGGAAATGCCGTGCGCGTCTACCGAGGTGCCGGTTTCAAGCGCATGGCGGGTGTGTCATGATTTCGACACGCGGGGCCGGCAGCGTCGGCCGGTGCCTAGTACAGGGTAGGGAATGATTGATGGCGACAATCGACACGCGCAGCGACCAGATGTTCCCGACGCTGACCGCCGCGCAGATCGAGACCGCGCGCCGTTTCGAGAGCGGTGAACCGCGGCGCTATGCCCCGGGCGAGCAGGTCTATGACGTCGGCGCCCGCGACGCGCCCGCGCTGCTCGTGCTCGAAGGATCGCTGGTTGCCGAGCGCCGCGATGGGATCGGCAATCAGGCGGCAATCACTTCGCATGTTCCGGGCCAGATCAGCGGCGAAATCAGCCAGCTCTCAGGGCGCGCGACGCTCGCCGCAGTGAAGGCCGGAGAGCATGGCGCGCTCGCGGCGACGTTCGATGCTGCGCACCTTCGGGCGCTGGTGATCGGTTCCGCGGATGTCGGCGAGACGATCATGCGCGCGTTCATCCTGCGCCGTGTCGCGCTGATCGAGGCCGGCAAGGAGGGCGGCGCGGGGTCGGTGTTGCTCGGGCGCCGCGACGACCCTGACCTCGTGCGGCTCACCGGTTTCCTCACGCGCAACGGCTATCCGCACACCGTGGTCGCCGCGTGCGACGCCGAGGGGCGCGAACTGGTCGAGCGTCTGGGGGTTCGCTACGCGGACCTGCCGCTGATGATCTGTCCCAACGGTACCATGCTCAAGCGCCCGAGCGACGCCGAGGCCGCGACTTGCCTGGGCATTACCCCCGATCTCGATCCCGACAAGCTCTACGATGTCGGAGTGATCGGCGCCGGGCCGGCGGGGCTCGCCACTGCGGTCTATGGCGCTTCGGAAGGTTTGTCGGTGCTGGTGCTCGATACCCGTGCGTTCGGAGGGCAGGCGGGCGCCTCGGCGCGGATCGAGAATTATCTGGGCTTTCCGACAGGCATCTCGGGCCAGGCACTCGCCGGGCGCGCGTTCACCCAGGCGACCAAGTTCGGCGCCGAACTGGCGATCCCGCTCACGGTGGAGCGGCTCGACTGCAACGCGCGCCATGGCGGGGAGGGGTTCGTGCTGACGCTCAGCAACGGCGCCAGCGTTCACGCCCGCTCCGTGGTGATCGCGTCGGGCGCGCGCTATCGCCGGCCCGATGTCGACAACCTCGGCGAGCTCGAAGGCGCCGGCGTGTCCTACTGGGCGTCGCCGATCGAGGCGAAACTGTGTACGGGCCAGCAGGTCGCGCTGGTGGGCGGCGGGAATTCCGCCGGCCAGGCGGTGGTGTTTCTCGCGCCGCACGTCGAAAAGCTGCACCTGATCGTGCGGCGTCCGCTTACCGAAACCATGTCGCGCTATTTGATCGATCGCATTGCGGCGCTCGGCAACGTCGAGATCCATCTGTCCTGCGAAGTGTCCGCGATCGAAGGCAGCCGTGCGACCGGTATCGCCGGAGTGACGCTACGCGATCGAAAGACCGGCGACACCAAGCGGCTCGCGATCGGCCATCTGTTCCTGTTCATCGGTGCCGATCCCAACGCCGGCTGGACCAATGGTTGCGTCGCCGTCGACGACAAGGGTTTCGTACTGACGGGCGACGCGGCGGGCGAGGGCAAGCGCCTGCCGCTCGAGACCAGTCAGCCGGGGATCTTCGCGGTCGGCGACGTTCGCGCCGGCTCCACCAAGCGCGTCGCCGCCGCGGTGGGCGAGGGCGCCGGAGCGATCGCCCAGATCCACACGTTGCTTGCGCGCCAAGCCGGCTAACCCATCGCGCAACCCCGGTCGGTTCAGGTCAAGGCCCGGCTGCTCAGCGCAGAGCCTTGATGTCGGAGGCGGCCACGACGTCCTTGTATTTGTTGCCGAAATGGGTTCGAATATAGTTCACGACATCGGCAACCTGCTGATCGCTCATCATGCTGCCAATCGGCGGCATGCCGTTGAGCCCATGCACGACGACATAAGCGGGGTAGCCGCTCACCGCGAGTTTCTTGTTGCCGGCCAGCGCGGGATAGGCGCCCGCGCCCACGGCGCCTTTCGCGTCGGGCATGTGGCAGGCGGCGCACACGCGCGAAAAGATCTTCTCGCCAGTCTTCTCGCCGAACTGTCCCCGTCCGGCGAAGGCGCCATCTGCGTCGGCGGTCGATGGCGGGGAGGACTGGGCGGCAGCGGCTGTCGCAGCAACCAGCGCGAAGGCGGTGGCCGCCAAACAGGTGAAGGTCCGGATTTTCATCGCCTTAGCTCGCCAGAACATGTTGGTGGAGGCGCCCGATCGCGTCGATCGCAGAGGTGATGCCACCTTCCTGCCAGCCGCCGTAATAGGACGCGTGTTCGCCGGCGAGCATGATCCGCCCGTCCATCTTGCACAGATTGGTGTAATGCTGTGCCCGGGATTCCTCGGTCCAGGTGCCGAAACAGCCAAGCACCCATGGAACGCGGTGCCAGCCGACGGCGACGCCGTTCATGAATTCTTCCTTATATTGCGGATGGATCTGCGAGCCCCATTCGAGTGCCTTGGCCACCCGCTGTTCGGGCGGTAGTGCGGTAAGCTCGAAGCCGGCCGGTCCACCCGAATAGGCGCCCAGCAACACGCCGGGTCCCGTGGCGCCGTAATTGCTGCTCGGATAGCTGATCGAGCCGATGGGCAGATCCGTGGACGTGATGCCGCCATAGATTTGCTCGTCCTGTTCCCAGAACCGCCGCTTGAATTCGAGCCCGACTTTGACGCTCGTCGAATAGGGCACCGCGCGAATCGCCGCGGCGAGTTCGGCGCCCACGTTCATCTCGATCTGCGCGAGGATCGGCAGCGGTATGGTGCAGATGCAATAGTCGGCGCTCGCGGTCATCTTGGCGCCGGTCTTGGTGTCGACATAGTCGACCGTCACGCCCTTGTCGCCCTGCCGGATCGCGGTCACCTTGCTGTTCAGCCGCACCAGATGGCCGATCGCCCGCTCGAAACCCTTACCGACATTGATCATGCCGCCGACCGGCTGGAAGATCGTGAATTCGTGGTCCCAGCTGAGATTGCCGCCGATGGTGCGCCACATTCCGGATTGGAGCACCGTTTCGACCGACATCGGTTCGGACGGAATCGGTACCGCGCTCAGCCCGCCGCCGGGCTCCTTGTCCCAGCCGCGACGGTTGCTCGATTCGCGCCCCTTCACATAGCGGAAGTTCTTGTCGAGAGCCCCCCAGCTCCTCAGCGATTCCAGCAGGATTTCGCCGTCTTCCTTGGTCAGGGTGTCGGTCAGCGCGCCCTTGTTGACAGCCTTGGCGAGCAGCTCGCCGACATGGCCATAATAATCAGCCTGGATATGGCGATAGCGCTGTGGCTTGCCACCGAACTTCTTGGTGTCATGGACATAGGCGTTGTAATTGACCTGCATGAACGGCTCGAGCGCGACGCCGAGTTCATGGCAGTAATGGACAAGGCCGTGGTGATGCCAGGGGATACGCCACGGACCGGGATTGATGTAGTTGCCGGGCGCGAACTGGCAGTGCTGTGTCGCGCCGCCCAGCTCGGTAAAGGTGTCGCCGCCCTTCAGCGTCCATGACCGGCCGCCGACATGGTCGTTATATTCGAGCACCTGCACCTTGTATCCCGCGCGGCTGAGTTCCAGCGCGGAGGTCGCGCCGGCAACGCCCGCGCCGAGGATCAGGACCGAGGTGCCTTTCGGGTCGCCGTCCAGCTTGATCGGCCCCTTGAAGTTCGAGGCCTGCGCCTGTCCGAAGCTCGACATCGCCATATACATGGCCGACGCGCCCGCCGTGCGCCCGATCAGCGCCAGAAGTTCGCGCTTGCTGATCGGCGGAACGATATTGTCGGTCATGATCCGTATTGCATGCGCGATGCCCCCAAAGTCGACCTCTTCCCCAAACGGCACGCACCGCCCAACCCGATGGGTGCATGCCGTGGAAGGATGGAGCCTATTGGGGGTTGCCCACGGAGATGCGTCGATACGCCGTTTGGCGTACTCCGGCGCATGCCTCCGGTTTGGCGAGTCCGCTCGCACGCGCCGTCGGCGCCAAGCGGGCTCGTGATTTGAAAAATGGTCGGCAATTCCGCTGCTGCGCAGCACAATCGCCCCATCCGCACGCGTTCGGAAGCCCTGCCGAACGGCGCCTCGAAAACCCGTTTCCTATGATACCATTTTGGTCTGCAAAATCGTGAGCGACCGGAAAGTCAAGATCTTGACACGCCGGATCTCATCGAAATTATTCGCATCCTATTATGTTTTAACATATTGATATATCAAAGGAACACTCACGTGCGCCTGTGGCACGCACGAAGGATTTTGAGCAGATTCGGTTCTAACCATCGAAAGTGCCAGTTTGTGGCATCAGCCGCGATAGCAGGCCTTGCGTTTCGATTCGCTGCAACGCAAAATCGACGCGGCGGCAAACGACGACGAGTCGGGCGCTTCTGGGGGCAAGAGCAAGACGATGACGCATCGCGACGTGGATGGGTCCCGCGCTTCGCGCGAGGATTCACAGGTCAAATGCTGCGTGCTCGCGCGGTGGTTCGCGGGGCGCGCTGCATGAGTGTGCCGTTCCGCCGCGCCGAGTTCGTGTCGCAAGCGCAGGCCGGCGCCGGTTCTCGCAGGCTGGTGCTGGAAGGAAGGTTTCCGTTTGTCGCGCCGGCGCTGATCGTCGGTCTTGCGGCGGCTGCCGTGGCGCTGGTCATCGGTGCCGAGATCTACGACGTCGGCGATACGGCGATGCACGTTGCTGCGGTCGCCGCCCTGGTGGCGATTGCCGTGCTGTCGGCCGCGGTGCCGTGGGTTGGCGGGCGCAATCGTGGCAAATCTGGAGCGACCGAAGTGGCTGGCGAAGACGTCGCGCCGATCCTCCAATTGACACGCGACAAAGAGTCGGCGGAAGCCGCCAACGCCGCCAAGAGCCGCTATCTGGTCAGTGTCAGCCACGAGATCCTCTCTCCGCTCAACGCGATTTATGGCTACGCGCAATTGGTCGAACGCGGAGACGGTGTAAGCCCAAAAGAGGCCGCGCGAGTCATCCGGCGGAGCACCGAGCATCTGACCAGCCTGGTCGAAGGGCTGCTCGACATCTCGCTGGTCGAAAACGGCGTGTTGAGCGTCAAAAGCGAAACGGTCCGTCTGGCCGCGTTTCTCGATCAGATTGCCAGCATGTTTCGCCCGGCGGCCGAAGCCAAGGGTCTGAAGTTCGGATATGAATGTGCGGGGCCGCTGCCCGAATTCGTCCGCATGGATCAAAAGCGGCTGCGGCAGGTGCTGATCAATCTCCTGACCAATGCCGTCAAGTTCACTGCCACCGGGTCAGTGGTCCTGCGGGTTTCCTATTCCGCGCAGATCGCCGTGTTCGAAATAGCCGATACGGGCCCCGGAATTGCGCTCGCCGATCGCGACGCCATCTTCGCCCCCTATGATCGCGGCACGAATTCCAAGGCGCATGGGAAGCCCGGTTTTGGCCTCGGTCTCCCGATAACCAAGGCACTGGTTCAGATACTGGGCGGCAATCTGGAAGTGGAAAGCACGCTCGGCACCGGGACCTGCTTTCGCGTGACCATGATGTTGGGCCACGTCTCTGGCCGGATGCTCGAAGCGACGCCCGTCCGGCGCGTGACCGGCTATGAAGGCGAGCGTCGTTCGATTCTCGTGGTCGACGACGATATCCAGCAACTCGCGCTCATGCGCCAGATTCTCGAAACGCTGGGGTTCGAAGTCGCGGTTGCCCCAAGCGGCGAAATCGCGCTCGACCTGTGCGCAAGCCATCGCTTCGACCTCGCGATCCTCGACATCACCATGCCCGGGCTGTCGGGCTGGGAAACTGCGAAGCGCCTGCGAGCGCAACGGGGCAGCGCGTTCCATATCGTCATGCTCTCGGCCGATACGCAGGAATGTCGCCGGCCGGAGTCGAAAGCCCAATTGCGAGATCCGTTCATTGCCAAACCGTTCGAGATCGACGCCCTCGTCGAAACGATCGGCGGCGAGCTGAAGCTTCGTTGGAACTGGGAAGTTTCCGGCGAAGCCGCGCAGAACGACGGGGCCGCCAGCCGCCAGATGATTCTGCCAGAAGGCGCACAGGCGCATGTCCGGCGGCTGCGCGAACTGCTCGACATCGGCTATGTTCGCGGGATCGAGGCGGAAATACGGAAATTAGCGGAGGCGGTGCCGGACGCCCAGATCGTTACAGCGCGACTATATGACTGCCTCGATCATTTCGATCTCTCTGCGTTAGCCAGAATATTGGACGACATCAGCTATGGACGGCCTGCCTAGCCACCGCGACACGGTTTTGCTTGTCGACGACGAACATGATTCACTGCGTCTGATGCGGGACGCGCTGGAGGCTGCGGGTATCACGGTGCTCATCGCCACGTCGGGGGAGGCGGCTGTGAAGCTGTTGGCCCATATCGTGCCGGACCTCATCGTCATGGATGCCGTGATGCCGGGAATGGATGGTTTCGAAACCACCGTGACGATCAAGAAGAATCCGAAACTGGCCCATATACCGATCATCTTCATGACCGGCCTGACCGAAAGCGAACACGTCGTCGAAGCCTTTGAGGTCGGCGGCGTCGACTATGTCCGCAAACCGGCCAATATCCAGGAACTGCTCGCCCGCGTCCGCGTCCATGCGGCGCACGGGCGCGTCCGGCACGCCAGCGTCGCCAGCCTCGATGCGACGGGCCGCCTGATGCTGGCGACCGACACGCGCGGCCGGTTCCTCTGGTGCACGCCGCTGGCCGAGCGCGCGATCGAACGCGTTGCGCCCGGCTGGAGCAAGGAAGAGGAAGTGCTGCCCCTTCCGCTCCAGGCCGCCGTCCAGCGTCTGTTGGCGAGAGGCTCCCAGGAGGGCTCGGTGCGCGTCGAGCAGCCCCTGGGAACGCTCGAGCTCGTCCTGATCGCGCAGCATCGCGACGACAATGTCCTGGTGCGCCTCAATGAACTCAATCCAGATGAGCATGCCGCCCGCTTGAAGACGCGGCTGCAAGTCACCGACCGCGAGGCCGAAGTGCTCCTGTGGCTGAGCTACGGCAAATCCAGCATCGATATCAGCGATGTTCTCAGCATCAGCCCGCGCACCGTGCAGAAGCATCTGGAGCGGATATTCGAAAAGCTGGGCGTCGAGACGCGGGCGGCGGCGGCTGCGCTCGCGATCCGCGCGATTGACCGGTGAGAGGTTCTCAGTAGCGCAATGCGCCCTCGTGGGCGCATTGCGCTACTCGCCCACTCGCTATTTCACGGGCTTCTTGGCCGCGATCGCCTCGATCTCGATCAGATAATAGGGGCCGACCAGGGCGCCGACCTGGAAAGCCGAGCGCGCGACGGTTTCGGGATTCTCGGGTGTCTTGAAGAAGGTCTTGAAGCCTTCGTTGACCCCGGCAAAATCCAGTTTGCCCAGTCGCGGATCGGGCGCGATGAACAAGGTCAGCTTGACCAGGTCGGACATGGCATAGCCTTGCTTCGCCAGAATCGCCTTGATCTTCCCCAGCACGCTGATCGTCTGCGTCTTGCTGTCTCCCATCTCGTCGACGCTCTTGACCTCGGCGACCGGCTTGTTCGGGTCGAGCGGCGCGGCCAGCTGTCCGGACACGAACAGCAGGTCGGTACCCGCGCTTACCTTTGCCGCCTCGAGGATCAAGGCAGCGGGATTGCTCGTGATCCGGGTTACTTGGGCCTCCGCATTTGTCGCTGGAATCAGCGCCGCCGCCAGGGCGGCCATTGGTAGAATCTTCCAAAGCATCAACGGGTCCCTCCAGGATGTGACAGCCTGGAAATGCGCGCTTCGGCGCAACTCCAAACCAACTCTATGCAGGCGCGCGGACGGGAGCCACGTCGCTTGGTGTGAACTTCGGCGGCGCCACAGCGATGGTCGCGCAGAACCGCTCGACGAGCGATCATTTGGCCATCCCGACGGCATTTCACCGATGGCCCATCCTAGGCCGGGGCCGGCGAAATCTCATACGCAAATCGGCGTATATGCAAGAAGGTGCTTATGCGGTGAGCTTGCTGCCAGCATAAGGTGGGGCTGTTCCGGAATTCCGGCGCAGCCTCGCAATAATATACGATAGAAAAAAGAGTCGCGTCAACCAGATGTCCATCGCGTGGACTGCGGCGAAATAACAAAAGGAGGGGCGTACGAAGATTATTGGGGGGAAACCAATGTTACGTATCGCCAAGTTTACTTGTGTTGCTTTGCTGTCCTCCACGGCTCTGTCTACGGCCTATGCAGCGGATTCCGACACCACGCCCCCGGCCGCGGCCCCGGCCGAGCCCTTGCAAGCGGGAGCCCCCGCACCCGAGCTCGGGCAAGGCGGCGATATCATCGTCACCGGCACCCGCAGCGTTGGGACCAAGGCGGCCAACAGTGCCGCGCCGATCCAGGTTCTCGACGACAAGGCACTGACCCATGTCGGCCAGCCAAACCTCAACCAAGCGCTGACCCAGATGGTGCCGTCGTTTACGGCGCAAACCCAGGGCACGGATATGGCGAGCTTCTCGCTCAGCGCTCGTCTGCGCGGTGTCAGTCCCAATCACACACTGGTGTTGGTCAACGGCAAGCGTCGCCACGGCAACTCGATCCTCCAGGTCATCAACGGCGCCTTCGGCGGTTCCGCCGCTCCCAGCATCGATCTCGTTCCGCCGGATGCGGTGGGGCATATCGAAATCCTGCAGGACGGGGCTGCCGCGCAATATGGCTCCGATGCGATCGCCGGCGTCATCAACATCATCCTGAAGAGCAATACTTCGGGTGTGTCGGCCAAGGGCACGATCGGTGAATATGCCGACGGCGAGGGCCGCACCTACAGCGCCAGCGCCAATTTCGGCTTGCCGGTTGGCGACAGCGGCTTCCTCAGCCTGACGCTGTTCCAGCGTAGCAACGACTATACGAAGGTTGGCGACGGCCAGTTCACTGCAGTCAATCTCGACGGCTCGACGAACTCCTCGATATCGGCGGCCTTCAAGCCGGTCTACGATGCACTCAATGCACGCAAGGGCACCGCGAATATCAATGGCGGCCAGCCCAAGTCGAAGCTCTATGTTGCCTCGTACAATGCCGGTTATGATTTCGGCGATTTCGAGGTCTACTCCTTCGGCGATGTTTCCTACCGTCACGGCGACGCGCTGCAGGGCTTTCGCCCGCCGAACCGGGTCTGTGCCTCCTTCAAGGATCCGATAACCAACACATCCGTCCCGTCCGCCCCCGAATATTGCTTGGCGTCCACCGTACCGAGCGGCATGGTCCCGCATATCGAGGTCAAGCAGGATGAGTTTTCGTTCACCAACGGTGTGAGGGGTGAAACTGCCGGTTGGAACTGGGATTTGTCGGCGACCTATGCCCAAGACAAGGCGAAGGTCTACACGACGGGCTCGGCAAACGCCTCGCTTTTCTCCGATACCTTCAAAGCCGCCTATAGTGCGGCGCGCCTGGCGGGCGCCACTGTGCCTACGGCGGTCGCCGCGGGCCAAGCGGGTGCCTTCACGCCGACCGATTTCTATGACGGCTCGTTCAAGTTCACTCAGTTCGTCGGCACGCTCGATATACGCAAGGAACTCAATATTGGTTTCGCACAGCCGCTGACGGCGGCCTTCGGTGGTGAATATCGCAAGGAGACCTACGCGATTACACCGGGCGATGCCGGCTCTCGCTATTTCGAAGGCGGCCAGTCGTTCCCCGGCTACACATCCGGCGACGCCAGCAAACTGAAGCGCAACGCGGAGTCGGCTTACATCGATCTCATCGCCAAGCCGGTGGACGCCTGGCTAGTCGATCTCGCCGGCCGGTTCGAACATTATAGTGACTTCGGTGACACGGTCATCGGTAAGGTCACGACGCGCTATGACTTCAGCCCGGCCTTCGCGCTTCGCGGAACCGCAAGCACCGGCTTCCGCGCGCCCGCTCTGGCGGAATCGGGCTATTCTTCGACCAACGTCGGCCCGACCAGCGCGACGCTTCAGCTCGCGCCGAGTTCGCCGGGTGCCACCGCCGCCGGCTTCGGTGCACTCAAGCCCGAGAAATCGACCAACTTCTCCGCCGGTCTGGTGTTCCGTCCCATTCCCAGGCTGGTCGTGACGCTCGACGGCTACTACATCAAGATCAGGGACCGCATTGTCTCCTCGGGCACCATCACGGGTCAGGATGCAGTTCCTCCGCCGGGGAACGCCATCCCGCGAACCAATATCATCAACGGCATCACGGCGTATCAGCTCGTCCAGAACGCGATCGCGGCGAGTGGCAAGAATCTCGATCCGACGGTGGTGAAGTCGGGCTCGCTCGCCCTCCAGACCTTCACCAATGGTATCGATACGCGCACCGTTGGTGTGGAACTCGCGGCCCGCTATCCGGTCAACCTCGGCTTCGGTAAAGTCGATCTGTCGCTCGGCGCCAACTACAACGACACCAAGGTGACCAAAAGCCGCCTGGGCGCGCTGTTCAATCTGCAATCCGAAGCAATCATCGAGCAGGCCAGTCCCAAGTTCAAGAGCGTGCTGGGGGCGCTTCTCACCGTCGGCGACTTCAGCGCCAACGCTCGTGCCACCTATTACAGCAAGACCGTTGCGCTGGTTACGCCCAATGCCTTTTCGAAAACCGTTCGGCCGATCACCGGTGATGGCACGCCTGGCTATTATGAGGGTATCGTGAAGCCTGCGGTGATCTTCGATCTGGAACTGGGCTATAAACTCACGAAGTTCCTGAACGTCGCGATTGGCGCGAACAATCTGTTCAACAAGACGCCCGAAATTCCGCCACTGGTGGCCGACTATGATCCGGCCGCGCCCGGCGGTTGGCTTGCCGGCCGTTCGCCTTACATCAATGGCGGCTCTATCAACGCCCCCTATGGCCATGGACCATATGGCACCAACGGCGGCTTTTACTACGCCCGCCTGTCGCTCGACTTCTGAGCAAAAAGGGGCGGCGAGCATCGGCTTGCCGCCCCTTCACAATATTCCAACCTGCCCTTCGAAGGAGACGGATCGATGAAATTCAAGCTCATGCTTGGAGCCGCCTTGGCGCTGGTCGCCACCACTGCAGAGGCGAAAGAGAAAGCCAAGCCACCGGTTGCCAAGCCGCAGATCGAACGCGCTGTTGCCAGCCCCACTGCGGTGATTTCTAGCAACGTTTCGATCCCGCCCGGCAGCCGCATCATCTATCTATCCGGCTCGACCGGCTCCCCGCTCGATCCGGCCAAGCCGGAGGAAGTCGGCGACACCCGGGCGCAGACGCTGAGCATCCTCACCAAGATGAAGGCGACGCTCGAGGGCATGGGCCTCGGCATGGGCGATGTCGTCAAGATGAACGTCTTCCTGGTCGCGCCGACCCCAGGGGGGCACATGGACTCGGCGGCGATGAACGACGTGTTCAAGACGTTCTTCGGCACGCCCGAGCAGCCCAATCGGCCAGCACGCACCACGGTTCAGGTCGCTGCGCTCGGCCGGCCGACGACGTTCGTCGAAATCGAGGCGGTGGTCGCGAAAGCGCCCTGAACGGGACCGCCGGGGGCGGGCTATCAAAACTTGGGGGCGCACATGACGAACAACTCGGGGCAGACTCGCCGTGACCTGCTGACGAAGATCGGCAAGGTCGGTGGCACCGTCGCCATGTACCAGGCGATGACTGCGCTCGGCTACGCGGCGGATTCGCGATTTGCCGGCCCCCCCAAGCTTTCCGGCGCGCGCAAAGGGGCGTCAGTGCTCGTGCTCGGTGCCGGCCTCGCCGGCATGCTGGCCGCCTATGAGCTGACCAAGGCGGGCTACAAGGTTCAGATACTCGAATATCAGAACCGGCCCGGCGGTCGTAACCACACGATCCGAGGCGGCGACAAGATCGTCGAGCTCGGGGGGGCGACGCAGAACGTTGCCTTTGCCCCCGGCAACTACCTCAACCCCGGCCCGTGGCGCATGCCGCATCATCATCGCACCTTGTTGCATTACTCCAAGGCATTCGGTGTCGAGCTCGAGCCGTTCATTCAATTCAATCACAATAGCTTCGTACATCGAACCGACGCTTTTGGCGGCAAGCCGCAGCGCTTCAAGGAGCTCGCGGTCGACTTCAAGGGCAATGTCGCGGAACTGCTCGCCAAGGCGCTCAACGCCGGCACGCTCGACGATAAGGTCACGGTCGAGGACAAGGCAAAGCTGCTCGAAGCGATGCGCGAATGGGGCGTGCTCGACAAGAACATGGCCTATTCGAGCAGCCTCGCGACTTCCGGTCAGCGGGGGTTCGACCGTGCGCCCGGCGGCGGTGTCAACGGCGCGCCGCTGCCATCGACGGTCAACGGTCTCAGCGACGTGTTGAGTTCGCACATCTGGACCGAGATGAATTTCTTCTTCAGCTACACGATGCAGACGACGATGTTTCAGCCCAAGGGCGGCATGGACATGGTCGGCAAGGGCTTTGCCAAGCAGGTCGGCCATCTGATCCGCTACAACAGCAAGGTCACCAAGATCGCGCAGGATGACAAGAGCGTGACGGCGAGCTGGGAGGACCCGGTCACCGGCCAAAAGGGTTCGTCCACCGCCGATTTCTGCGTCTGCGCCATGCCGGCGACAATGCTCTCGCAGATCGAAGTCCAGGTCAGCGCGGCCAAGATCGCGGCACTCAAGGCACTGCCGTACAGCAACCCGATGAAGATCGGCCTCGAAATGAAGCGGCGCTTCTGGGAGGAAGACGATCACATTTACGGCGGCCATAGCTTCACCGACCAGCCGATCGGACTGGTGTCCTACCCCAACTATAATTTCTTCACCGATAAGTCGGGTGTGCTCGTCACCATGTCGAGCGGAGCGGGGGGTTATGGGCTGATCGGCATGACGCCCGAGCAGCGGATCGAAGCGGCACTGGCGCAAGGCTCGGTCTTCCATCCTGCCGCCTATCGCAAGGAGTTCGTGACCGGCGCATCTTATCCTTGGTCGCGCATGCCCTGGATCATGGGCTCGTGCGCGCGGTGGACGGAAGAGACTCGCGCCCAGCATTATCAGAATCTGGTCTCGCTCGACGGCCGCATCGTTCTCGCCGGCGAGCATGCGTCCTACTATGGATGCTGGATGGAAGGTGCGCTGCTGTCGGCGCTCGATGCGATCTCGCGGCTCCACCAGCGCGCCTTGGCGGCCTGAACCATGGCCGAGATCACTTCCCCTTCACGCCGCGCGTTGCTGACGATGATCGGCAAAGTCGGCGGCACCGCCGCAATGTATCAGGCGATGACGGCGCTCGCCCACGCCGCCGACTCCCGCTTCACCGGACCACCTGCGCTCGGAGGCGCCCGTCAGGGCGCGTCCGTACTGGTGCTCGGCGCAGGTCTTGCCGGGATGGTCGCGGCCTATGAACTGACCAAGGCGGGATATAAGGTCCAGATCCTCGAATATCAGAACCGGCCCGGCGGGCGGAACTATTCGGTGCGCGGTGGCGACAAGGTCGTCGAGATCGACGGGACCACGCAAAATTGCGGCTTCGCGCCAGGCAATTATCTCAATCCGGGTCCATGGCGGATCCCGCATCATCACCGCACCTTGCTGCACTATTGCAAGCAATTCGGCGTCGAGCTCGAACCGTTCATTCAGCTCAATCACAACAGTTTCGTTCACAACAGCAATGCATTCGGTGGCAAGCCGCAGCGCTACAAGGAGCTCGCGGTCGACTTCAAAGGCCATGTCGCCGAGCTGCTCGGCAAGGCGCTCAACGCCGGCGCGCTCGACCAGAAGGTTACGAAGGAAGACAAGGAAAAGCTGCTCGAGGCGATGCGCGAGTGGGGCGTGCTCGACAAGGACATGGCCTATTCGAGCAACCTCAAGGCGTCGGATCAGCGCGGCTTTGCGCGTGCGCCCGGTGGTGGCGTCGAGGGCGTGCCCTTGCCCTCCACGGTCAACGGTCTTGTCGATGTTCTCAGTTCGCACATCTGGACGCAGCTGAACTTCTTCGACAGCAACGTCATGCAGACTACGATGTTTCAGCCCAAGGGTGGCATGGACATGATCGGCAAGGGCTTTGCCCGGCAGGTCGGCAAGATGATCCGCTACAACACCAAAGTCACCAGGATCGCCCAGGACGAAACCGGCGTCACCGCCAACTGGACCGACACCGCGACCGGCGGCACCGGTGAGGCCAAGGCCGACTGGTGCGTGTGCACGATTCCGCTGCCGGTGCTGAGCCAGCTCGACGTGCAGATAGGGGCTCCGCTCAAGGCGGCGATCAAGGCGGTGCCCTATGGCGGGCAGGTCAAGATGGGGCTCGAATTCCGCCGCCGCTTCTGGGAGGAAGACGATCACATCTATGGCGGCCACAGTTTCACCGACCAGGCGATCGGGCTGATCTCCTATCCGAATCACAATTATTTCGGGGATGGGCCGGCGGTGCTGCTGGGCGCCTTCGCGAACGACGCCGGCGCCTACCAGCTGACCGGCATGACGCCAGCGCAACGGATCGAAGCAGCGCTGACGCAGGGCGCGGTGTTCCACCCGGCGCAATATCGCAAGGAGTTCATGAACGGCGTGTCGTTCCCGTGGAGCCGCATCCCGTGGATCATGGGCTGTACCTCGCGCTGGACCGACCAGTCGCGCGCGACCCACTATCAGAATCTGGTCGCGATGGACGGCCGTTTCGTCCTCGCGGGCGAGCACGCCTCTTATTATGGCGGTTGGATGGAGGGCTCGCTCCTGTCCGGGCTGGATGCGATCACGCGTCTGCATCAGAAAGCGCTGGCGGCTTGAAGCACCGTCGATCTTCCAGCCTGTCGCTTGCCGCCACGACGATGCTGCTGTTCGTGGCGGCAATGGGCAAGGCGCAGGACCAGTCGGGAAGCAGCCCGGGCAAGGTCGCAATCCCCGCCGAGGGCAAGAAAGTCTATGAGCAGATCTGTCAGGCCTGCCATATGGCCGATGCCAAGGGCAGCGGTTCCGCCGGTGGGATTCCGGCACTGGCAAACAATCCGCGCCTCGCGGATCCCAAATATCCGATCACCATGCTGCAAAAGGGACGGGGCGGCATGCCCTGGTTCACGGATCTGCTGACGCCTGCACAGATGGCCGCGGTCGTCACCTATGTCCGCAGCCACTTCAATAATTATCCGGACCCTGTGACCGAGGCCGACGTCAAGAAACTCGCTACCAAGCCGCCGGTCTCTGAAGGGTGCGAGTGTACCGAATGAATTCGACGAAATGCCGCAGGACGATCCACAAGAACGAACATGTCGCTCGTGGCCGCGTCGCGAGGGAACGCGTCCCCGGCGGCGATGGATTCAATCCAGCACGCGCGCCTCGCTAAGCAGGATGGGATCCTCAATGGCGGCGCCCAACTTTCTCTGCGCACCTTCCTTGAGTCGGTTTCGGGCCGGCCGCCGGATGACTCTGCCGATGCTGATACTGGCGCTGTCCTTGGCGACGGCGTGCACTCGGCACAGCGATGCGGCAAAGAAGCGGCAACCGCCGCTGGTCGACGCCGTTCCCGCCACGCCGCACATCTTCCACGAACAGATCGAAGCGATCGGCACGGCCCGCGCCAATGAGCAGGTGACGCTCGCCGCCAACGTCACCGAGCGCGTGGACCGCCTTTTGTTCGACGACGGCATGATTGTCCGGCGCGGCCAATTGCTGGCGGTGCTTTCGCACAGTGAGGAGGATGCTGCGCTTGCCGGCGCGGTCGCCAGCGAAGTGCAGGCGCGCGCGCAATTGCGCCGCGTCGAACGGCTGAGCGAACTGGGATTCGTCACGCGTTCGCAGTTCGATCAGCAAACTGCCACGGTCGGCAAGGCCCGCGCCGATGCAAGTTCGATTCGCGCCCGGATCGACGATCGTATGATCCGCGCGCCCTTCTCCGGAAGCGTCTCGCTACGAACGATTTCCGAAGGGTCGATCGTTACCAGCGGTACGCCGATCGTCACCGTGAGTGATCTGTCGCGCATCAAGCTGGATTTTACGGTGCCGGAGACGAAGCTGATGGCGCTGCGTGTCGGTCAGACGATCACGGCGGTGGCCGCTGCTTTCCCCGATGCGCCCATCACCGGCACCATCTCGGTAATCGACCCGGTGATCGACTTGCAGAGCCGCGCCGCGATGGTGCGCGCCCTGCTTCCCAATCCCGGCGGCAGGATCAAACCCGGCATGTTGCTGACGGTGAAGATCGAAACCGCGCGGCGGACCGCACTCGCGGTTCCGGAAATCGCGATTACGAGCGAGGGGGCGAACCGATATGTGTTCGTCGTCGGCCCGAAAGGGAAGGCGAAACGGACCCCGATCCAGACCGGACTGCGCGACAATGGCCTGGTCGAGGTCAGCGGGCTCAGCGGCACCGCGCGCGTGATATCGGAAGGAGTCGTCAAGGTAACCGACGGCATGAAGGTCGGCCTCGTGAGCGGCAAGCGCAAGCCGAGCGCGTCATGATCCTGTCCGACCTTTCGGTCCGGCGCCCGGTCGTCGCCGCGGTCATGACGCTGCTCCTCACCATCGTCGGTATCGTCGGTTTCCTCGGTCTCTCCGTCCGCGAATATCCCGATACGGATCCCCCGGTCGTTTCGGTTCAGACGGTCTACACCGGCGCCAGTGCGGGCGTCGTGGAAAGCAGGATTACCCAACCGCTCGAAGACCGGCTGGCCGGCGTCGAGGGGATCGAGACGATCAGTTCGACTTCGACCGACGGCCGCTCCGATATTACGATCGAGTTCCGGCCCGGCCGCGACGTCGATTCCGCGGCCAATGACGTACGCGACCGCGTGGCCGCCGGCGCGTCGGATCGGCCAGCCGACGCATTTCCGCCCGAAGTGCGCAAGGTCGACTCGGATGCCCAGGCGATCATGTTCTTTGCGGTTCTCGCACCCGGCTGGGACCGCACCCAGCTGGGCGACTATGTCAATCGCGTCATCATCGATCGGCTTTCCACGATCGACGGCGTGGCACAGATTCAGCCGCTTGGGCTGGCCCGCCCGGCGATGCGCGTGTGGCTGAACACCGACCGGCTCGCCGCGTTCCGACTGACGCCCAAGGACGTCGAAACGGCGCTTCGCAACCAGAATGTCGAATTGCCGGCGGGGCGTATCGAGGCCAGGCAGCAAAATCTGTCGCTGCGCGTGCAGCGCGGTTTTACCACCCCGGCGGATTTCCGCACGTTGGTCATCGGCCGCAGTCCCGACGGGTATCTTGTCCGACTGGGCGATGTCGCGCGCGTCGAAGAGGGGCCGGAAAATCCCTATTCGCTCTATCGCTACAACGGCCAGACCGGCGTTGGCCTTGGCATCGTCCGGCAATCGGGCGCGAATACGCTTGCCGTTGCGCAAGCGGCCAAGAAGATGATGGCCGAACTCTCCAAGGAACTGCCGCCCGGCGTAACCATCGAGATGGGCGGCGACAGTTCGCTGTTCATCGACGAGGCGATCAAGGGGGTTTGGCACACGCTGATCGAAGCCGCCTTGCTGGTCACGGCAGTGATTTACCTCTTCCTCGGCAACTGGCGCGCGACGCTCATCCCGGCCGTCACCGTCCCGATCTGCCTGCTCGCGACCTGTGCCGTGCTCTGGGGGCTCGGATATTCGATCAATCTTCTGACTCTGCTGGCGTTCGTGCTCGCGATCGGCCTTGTCGTCGATGACGCGATCGTGGTCCTCGAGAATATCTACCACCGCATCGAACAGGGCGAGCCGCCGCTCTATGCCGCTTATGCCGGCGCGCGCCAGGTGGGCTTCGCGGTCGTTGCGACCACGCTCGTCGTCTGCGCCGTGTTCGTGCCGATGATGTTCCTGTCCGGTCAGACGGGCCTGCTTTTTCGCGAACTTGCTGTCGCGCTGATTGCAGCGCTGGCGATCTCGGGCGTGCTTGCGCTCAGCCTAGCGCCCATGATGTGTTCCAAGCTTCTGAAACACTCCGAACGCGGACGTCTGACCGCGGCAGTCGATCGCCTGATGGATCGCTGCGAGGCCGGCTATCGGCGCTCGCTTGACTGGGCGCTGCGCCGTCCGCTCCCCATCGTTCTGGGCATATCCGTCTTGCTCGCGCTCGCCACCTGGCAGTTCACGGGCATCGACTCCGAACTGGCGCCGCCCGAGGATACCGGGGCGTTCCAGATCCGCATCAATGCGCCGGAAGGGACGGGGTTCGCGCAGATCGATCGCTATACCGCGCAGATCGAAGCCATTGTCGCGCCGATGGTTGGCAAAGGCGCGGTGCGCGGGATGAACGCACGCATTCCCGCCGCTGCCGGCGTTTCCGAGGATTTCAACACCTCCAACGTCGCAGTGTTCCTGCGTCCATGGGACGAGCGCAAGTTGAGTGCGCAGGATGTGGCCAAACGCATCAACGCAAAACTTCTCGAAGTCGCTGCGGTGCGCGGAAATGCCACGGTGACCTCGCGGCTCAGCCGCGGCCGCGGACAGCCGGTCAATTTCGTCATCGCCGGCGCTAGCTATGAGGGTCTTGCGCGAGCCCGCGACCGGCTTCTGGCCGCCGCTCGCGACAATCCCGGCCTGTTGAATCTCGACGCCGACTATGTCGAAACCAAGCCCCAGTTGCTGATCGAAGTCGATCGGCAGCGCGCGGGCGACCTGGGCGTGTCCGTCGCGGATATCAGCCAGGCGCTCCAGACGATGATGGGGTCGCGTCGCGCTTCCACCTATGTGCGGGAAGGCGAGGAATATTACGTCGTCCTGCAGGCCGAAGCCAATAACCGCGACACCGAATCCAGCCTGTCGAGCGTCTACGTCCGCGCGGGTGGGGGCGGAGTGGTTCCGCTGTCGAGCGTCGTACAAGTGCGCGAGTCGGCCACGGCGCAGGCGCTTGGACGTTTCAACAAGATGCGTGCCATCACGCTGCAGGGCGGGCTCGCGCCAGGCTATTCGTTGGGCCGGGCGCTGGCTTTCCTGGAAGACAAGGCGCGGACCATGCCCGAAATCGAGGCGATCGGTTACCGCGGCGAGAGCCAGGGCCTCAAACAGACCGGCGGGTCGATCTGGCTGACGTTCGGGCTCACGATCATTGTCATCTATCTCCTGCTCGCTGCCCAGTTCGAAAGCTTCATCCACCCGGCCGTGATCATTTCGGCGGTTCCGCTCGCGGTGGCCGGCGGCGTGATTGGGCTGGCAGTGACCGGAACCAGCATCAACCTGTTCAGCCAGATCGGCATTGTCATGCTGGTCGGCCTGGCTGCCAAGAACGGCATCCTGATCGTCGAATACGCCAATCAATTGCGCGACGAGGGAGTCGAGGTCGACGTCGCGATCCGACAGGCTGCGGCGCGGCGCCTCCGCCCGATCCTGATGACCTCGATCGCGACAGTAGCGGGGGCCGTTCCCTTGGCGCTGAGCCATGGCGCGGGCGCCGGCGCGCGTTCGGCGATCGGCGTCGTCATCGTGTTCGGCGTCACCATTGCCACCGCAGTCACGCTCTATATCGTGCCGATGCTGTTTCGCTGGCTGGCGCCGCATACGTCTTCGCCGAACACCGTGGCGCGGTTGCTACAGACACATGTGCGGGCGCACCTCCGCATGCGTCCCGCCGCTCCGGCGGCCGTCGACAGCTGATCCAACAGGACAAGGCCGGAGCGCGATTGCGCTCCGGCCTTGTCGTTGCTTTGCGGGATGTCCGGTGCGCCGCCGCTTGGCGCGACGGCGAGCGCGGATCAGTTGCTGGCGAGAGCCGTGGCCGTGCCGCGCCGCCCGATGGTGCTCAGAGCTGCAGTTGCGCTGGCGCCCAATTCATGGCGGCACTGCCAATCCGGAGATGGCTTGGTATTGACCGGGTCGGCGGGCACGCAAGCCGTTTCGATCGCCTTGCTGATGTGTGCGCGCAGCCGCTCGACGCTCTGCGGATTGCTGAGGTCGAAACCGGCGGTGGACACGCGGAGCTCGATGCGCTCCCGGGCGTGCTGCGCCGGCGCAACTGCGACAACTTCGTCGTCATTCTGGGTCGTCGGCGTTGCGGCCATCGCTATTGACGGCACGACAAGCGACCAGGCCGCCGCAAGCGCGACGTTCAGGGTCTTCATGGCATTCTCTCCTTCCGTACGAACATTCTTTTTTGCTTTTTGCCAGCCGGGCCGGGGTTTTCCCGGTCCCGTTCTCGCAGAGCGCCGTCCTAGACGCCCTACCGCATTTAGCGCCAGCGGGCGCCAGAGAGCAAGTCTAGCGCTCGCGGGTTTCCGAACCGTAAAGCCTAGGCCATCCGGAACCGACGGTTCGATGCGTTGCCGGACCGTTGCCATCGCGGAGTCACTGGCCGGCACTGCCTAGAAATGCGCTCTTCCGCGCATTTCCAAACAACCTCTCACACCCGTTTGAGCATCGCCGCATCGATCGGAAGCGCGCGCACGCGCTTGCCGGTGGCGGCGTGCACCGCGTTGATCAGTGCGGGCACCACCGGCGGCAGCGCCGGCTCGCCCAATCCGGTAGGCGGATAGTCCGTTCGCACGAACTCGACCTGGATGTCGGGCGTCACCGGCATCCGCGGCAGCGGATATTCGTGGAAGTTCGACTGGTTGATCTTGCCGTCGTCGAGCGTAATCGCCAGCGCCAATGCCTGGCCGATGCCGTCGATCACCGATCCCTGCACCTGGTTGATCGCGCCCGCCGGATTGATGATCTGGCTGCCGACGTCGCCCGCGACCCACACTTTGTGCGCGGTCACTTCGCCATCGTTGCTCACGCTCGCTTCGACCACTTCGGCGAAATAGCCCGCGTGGCTGAAGTAGAAGCCGAGCCCCTTGCCGCGGCCGGGCGCCGACGCCTTGGGATAGCCGGACATCGCAAGCACTTTCTCGATCACGCCGCGCGCGCGCCCGGTGTGGAACGCACGTCCGCCGGCGCCCGGCAGTTGCCGCGGCTCGCCGAGGATACGGAACATCAACGTCGCGAGATCGGTGCCGCCCGCCGCCGCCACTTCGTCGAGGAAACATTGGTTGACATAGGCAAGCGCGTTCGACGACGGCGCGCGCAACGGCCCAGTCGGTACCATCGTCTCCATCATCGACTGGCCGACGCGGAAATTGGATACCAGCCCGGCCGGGAACTCGCTGCCGTTCATCCCAGCCGACTGAGCGACCTTTCCCTTGCGGCTGAACGTCGCGATATGGTTCTCGTACGCGATCAGTTTTCCCTCGGCGTCGAGTCCGGCGCGCAGCCGATGCCAGCCCGCGGGGCGGAAGAAGTCGCTGCGGACATCGTCCTCACGGCTCCACAACAACTGCACCGGCGTACCCGGCACGCGCTTGGCGATGGCGGCAGCCTGCACCATGAAGTCGTTCATCAAGCGCCGCCCAAAGCCGCCGCCCATCCGCGTGATATGCAGCGTGATGTTCTCGGCGGGGATACCGAGCGTCTTGGCACAGCTGTCCATGCCGGGCTGCGGCAGCTGCGTCGGCGCCCACAGCTCGAGCTTGCCGTCCGCAGTATAGAGCGCGGTACAATTCTGCGGCTCCATCGGCACGTGCGCGATGAACGGATAGCTATAGTCCGCAGTCACCTGTTTCGCCGCGCTGGCGAGCGCGGCGTTGACGTCGCCGTCGTTGCGCGGCGTAGCGGCCGGACCCTTGTCGAGCATCGACACCGCTTCGGAGGCATAGCGCGCGGTGGCGTGATTGCCCCATTCGCCGGTGTCCCATTGGACCTGCAGTTTCTCGCGCGCCTTGTTGACCAGCCACCAGTTGGTGCCGAGGATCGCCACACCGTCGATCAACGCTTGCGGATCGTCGCTTCCCTTGAGCACGAACGCCTGTTTGACGCCGGGCTGCTTGAGCGCTTCGTCGAGATTCGCCGACACCAATCGCGCGCCATGCACCGGGGCGCGCTCGTACACGGCATAGACCATTCCCGGCAGCCGCGTGTCGATGCCGAAAATCGGTTCGCCGCGCACGATCCTGGGGCTGTCGACGCCGCCCTTGAACTGGCCGATGATCGTGAAGTCCTTGGCGTCCTTCAGCTTGAGCGTCGCGGGGGCCGGAGGCGGCAGCGTGGCCGCGCGGTCGGCGAGCTTGCCGTAGCTGATGCTGCGCCCACTCGCCGGATCGAGCACCTTGCCCGCCGACGTCTTGAGCGACGCCGCAGGTACCGACCATAATTGCGCCGCCGCTTCGACCAGCATTGCGCGCGCCGCGGCCCCGGTCTGGCGCATCGGAAGCCAGTGGGTAGGCGTAGCGAAGCTGCCGCCGGCAACCTGCATGCCATAAAGCTTGGCATTGGCGTCGGCCTGGCGGATGTCGACCTGGTCCCAGCTGACGTCGAGCTCTTCGGCGATCAGCATCGGCAGCATCGTCTTGATGCCCTGGCCGACCTCGGGGTTCTTCGCGACGATCGTGACGCGGTCGTCGGAACCGATCGAGACGAATGCGTTGAGCAGTTTCGGCGCGGCGGCGCCGGGTTCGGCCGCGAGCGGGATCGCAGCACTGAACGCCATCCCGCCGCCCGCGAGCGCGGAGACCTTGAACAGCGTGCGGCGATCGAGCCGGCCATTGGCGAGCCGGGTTTCGGCAAGCGCGACGTCAACCATGCTGCGCCTCCTTGGCCGGAGTGGCTGCCGCTTCGAAGATCGCGACGCGGATCCGCGTGTAGCAGGCGCAGCGGCAGATGTTGCCCGCCATCGCCGCGTCGATTTCCTCGGGCTTGGGGTTGGGCGATTTCGCGAGCAATGCGCTCGCGCTCATCAGCTGGCCCGCCTGGCAATAGCCGCACTGCATGACGTCCTTGTCGAGCCATGCCTTTTGCAGCCGCGCTCCCACCGCCGTGTCGCCCAGGCCCTCGATCGTGGTGACGGCCTGCTTGCCGACGCTTGCGATCGGTGTCTGGCACGCGCGCACCGCGGCGCCGTCGAGATGGACGGTGCACGCGCCGCACATGCCGACGCCGCAGCCGAATTTGGTGCCGACCATGCCGAGATCATTGCGCAGCGCCCAGAGCAGCGGCATTTCGCCGGGTGCGTCGACGGTTCGAACTTTGCCGTTTATCTTGAGACGGTAGGGCATGGACTATGCTTCCCTGATCGCGGGGGCGACCCCGGCCTGGCTTCCGTGACGCGCCGCCATAGCACGAACTATCGCCGCACGCCGCCACAATTGTTTCAAACCTATCGACTTCGGCATGGTCGCAGGGCCGGCATCACACCGAGGTTGGGCATTGCGTCTCCCCTCCAGATGCCTCTCGTTGCGGCTGGTCGATTATTCCGCGGCGATTGCCGGCGGCTCGAACGCGTCGACCGTTCGCCAATCCTTGTCCTTGGGATAGGCGAACGAGATCGCTCGGATGCGCGCGAAGTCGATCTCGGGCGACATGAAGCTGATCGTGCCGCTCTCCTGGTACCGCTTGACGGCGTCGAGGATCAACCGCCGTGCGCGATAGATCACGCGGTCACACGTGCCGAGATACTCCTGGCTGCGATCGACGATCGGGCCCATCGATTCCTGGACGGCGAAGTCCTCATAGGCGTTGCCGCGGCCCGTGATGCCGCTCCAGTGCCCGGCTTTCATCGCTTCGCGGTCCTGGCCCCATTTATTCTCCCAGCCGCCCATGTCGGCGTTGAAATGATCGGGGTCGCCCGAAGTGGCGCCGAAGCTGCGGAGGATGTCCATCTCGAGCGGCGCGTGCGGATTGTACGCGATATACCATTGTGCGGTGGTGACGTCGTCGATCGGGATCGAGCAGCACACAATGCGGGCGCCGCCGTACGCCGAGGGTATGAACGAGAAGAAGGGCAGGGCGACTTCGCGCACGCGTGCGTAGGACATATCGCCTTCGTCGCGGATCGCGCCTTCGCGGAAGCCATAGGGCTGGTCGATGAATTCGAAGACGGGCGCGCCGTCGTTGAGCATGAAGTCGGACTCGTCCTGGAAGATCTCGCGCCCGAGCGGACTGTTGAGATTGGCCGAGTGCAGGAACGTGACGTGCGCCGAATCGAGCAGCGCCTCCAGCCCCTGCAGCCAGTTGGTGCGGATGATCCCGCGCGTCGGCTGCAGATGGGTGTCGGGCAAATGGGTGAATTCATAATCCGGGAAGCGCGGCGGCGTCGCCTGCTTGCCCATATAGACCCACACGATGCCGCCCGCTTCGCGCGTCGGATGGCTGCGCACCGGCACTGTTTCGGCGAAGCGGGCGCGCTGCCGGGGCGGCTCGGTCGGTGCGTCGACGCACGTGCCGTCGACGCTGAACTTCCAGCCATGGAAGATGCAGCGCAGCCCATTTTCTTCGTTGCGCGCGAGCGCCAGGCTCGCACAGCGGTGCGGGCAACCCTCCTGGAGGAAGCCGACGCGTCCGTCGGTGGCGCGGAACACCACGAAATTCTCACCGAACAGGCGCGCCCTGAACGGCGCACCATCGGCCTCGACCGACGCCGAGCGGCACGCCGGCACCCAATATTCGCGAAGCATGTCGCCCATCGGGGTGCCCGGCCCGATCCGAGTCAGCAGTTCATTGTCGGCGCGATTCAGCATCGACCATGATCCTCTCGGTCGCGGTGGTCGGTGTCCCGCCGCCGTCTGCGATGCGATCATATCATGTTGCTAACCGATAGCATTGCACTTTGTTTGGCGGACGTCGATGCGGATAGGCTGTTCGCACCGAATGGCGATTTCGGATCATGAGTAGGGCGTACTGATGCGCCGTTATCCGAATAGATGGTCCGCCTGTTGGACATGCCAGTCGGTGGTCACATTGGCAGTGGCAAGGGGATTGCCGACAAACCCGCCATTGCTCGCCGTCAGCCACTCCGCCAGCTCGCCATTGTCCTTGCGCCACAGGATGTCGCTCAGCCCGTCGCCGTTG
>Ga0207675_100000082_pt1 | contig 74689 bp, 81 predicted proteins | sample KBSSwiS42_FD_184305 | JGI IMG/M metagenome (GOLD analysis project Ga0207675, IMG submission 184305) | Switchgrass rhizosphere microbial communities from Kellogg Biological Station, Michigan, USA - KBS Switchgrass S4-2 (SPAdes) (version 2) | ecosystem: Host-associated > Plants > Roots >...
GGCCCGAGCGCGGGCAGCATCGGATAGGCGAGCAATGTGATGACCGCAGCCAGCCAGAACCCCGCGAGGAAGCGATAGGCCGCGGCGCGCTGGCGATTCAGCGCGAAATAGCCGAGCAGCAGCGCGGGCGAGAGATAGATGCTGCGATAGGCAGCGGTGCCCGCGATCTGCAGCCAGCGATGCTCGGCGACCGTGCGGTACCAGGCGAGCCAGTCGAACCCGAGCGCTTCATCGACGCGCTGCAGCGTCGCATCGTGCATCCCATGGCTCAGGCCGGCGATCGGATAGGTCGCAACTGCGCCCATCAGCGCGATCAGCCCGAACACCGTATAATATTCGGCGCCGGCGCTCACGATGTGCGCGTGGCGCCAGCGCGTTGCCGGTAGCACGAAGCGTAGCAGGCCCATCACGCCGGCGGCGATGGCGAACGGGATCAGGCTTTCCGACGCAAGCCGCAGGTTCGCGGCGAGCAATAGTAGTGCGACTCCGCCGGCGCTCGCCAGCAGCGCGTAACCGAGCAGCGACGCGATCGCCGGTGTGGGCTCGCCTTGGGTCTCGGGCGGGGACTCGAACAGGCGGCGCGCGACGGTACGAAGACTGGTCGCGCGAGACGGTTGCGGCTGAATCTTGCTCTTCCTCTTGTGGCGCTTTTGGACGGCGCATGAGAGGGATAGCGCAAAGCAACGGCGCTGGCTCTCGCTATTTTTGCGGAATTGTGACCGTTTCGCTCCAGTTTTATGACTTGGACCCGCTCATGCCGCGAGGCCGGGCATCGGTCCGACATAGCGTGACTGCGGACGCAGCAGCCGGCCGGTGAGTGCCTGCTCGCGCGCATGTGCGAGCCAGCCAGTCATGCGTCCGGCGGCAAAGACACCAGTGAAAGCATGCGGCGGAAAGCCAACCGCTTCGAGCAGCAGCGCCGTGTAGAATTCGACATTGGTGTCGAGCCGCCGATGCGGCTTGTGCTCGCGCAGCACGTCGAGCGCCACGCGTTCAACGTCCTCGGCAAAGGCGATGCGGCCGCCGCCGAGCGGTCGTAGTGCCGCTTTGAGCGCGTCGGCACGCGGATCGCGCACGCGATAGATGCGATGCCCGAAACCCATCAGTCGTTCACCCCGCCGAACGCGGTCGACCAGCCATGCGCGCGCGTCGCCCGCCGCGGCGACCGCATCGAGCATTTCGATCACCGGTCCCGGCGCGCCGCCGTGAAGCGGGCCCTTGAGCGCACCCAGGCCGGCGAGTGCCGAAGACATCAGTCCCGCGCCGGTCGACGCGACCACTCGCGCCGCGAAGGTCGAGGCGTTGAGACCATGGTCGCACACCGTCACGAGATAGGTTTCGAGCGCGTGTGCCTGGACCGGCGTTTCGACGCCGCTAAGCATCCGATGCATGTCGCCGGCGTGTCCAAGCCCGGCGCGCGGCGCGAGCGGCACTTCCCCGCGCGCGATGCGCAGGATCGCGGGCAGCAGCACTGCAGGGGCTGCGATCAGTCGGAGCGCGTCGTCGAGCGTGTCGCCGTCGGGAAGCAGTGCGATTCCGGCGCGCATGCCGTCATAGGCGCCCAAGGCCGAGAGCTGCGGCAGCAGTGCGGCAATCCGCGCGTGCACATCGGCCCGCGCCTCGCCGAGCATTTTGCGCAACGCGCGCGGCTCGGGCAGATCGTAAAAGCCATCGAGGAGCAGCGCGATCGCCGCTTCGGCACTCCAGTGGCCGGACAAATCGGCGAGCGCATGGCCGCGGATCGTCAGCCGGCCCCCGGCCCCGTCGACATCCGACAAGACAGTCTCTGCTGCCACCACATCGTCCAAGCCGCTCGCCATGCTCTCACCTCCTTGCGTGCCGGTGGAGATGGTGCAATGCATGAAGTCAATCAATCTTGATCAAGTGAATCAACTATGGCGAAATGGATCGGCCGGAATGATGCGCTGACGCGGCTCGGCGTCCGCGCACAGACGCTATACGCCTATGTCAGTCGGGGCCGCATCGGAGTGCAGCCGGACCCGGCCGACCCGCGGCGCAGCCTGTACAATGTCGACGATATCGAAGCGCTGGCGTCGCGCCGCCGTCGGGGGCGCAGTGCGCAGGCGATCGCCGCGAGTGCATTTGCCTGGGGCGAGGCCGCGATTCCGACGCGAATCTCGACCATCGCGCACGGCCGGCTGATCTATCGCGGGCACGATGCGGCAGCGCTGGCGGACACGGCGTCGCTCGAAACCACGGCGGCACTGCTGTGGGATGCGGGAGGCTCGGTCGCCTTCTCGATGCCGAGCAAGGCGCCCGCCGGCGCCTATGCCGCGCTCGCCGCGCTCGCCGATGGCGCGCCGGCGACGATCGGCCGCTCGACCGACGCGCAGTATCGCGATGGCGCAATCGGCGTCGGACACCTCGCGGCGGGTTTTGGGCTGGCCGCGGCCGATGCGCCGCTCCACAAACTGCTTGCACTAACTTGGAGTCAGGATGACGCAGGCGCTGCGCTGCTCCGGCGCGCGCTGGTGTTGATGGCCGATCACGAGCTCAACGCATCGACCTTCGCAGTGCGCGTCGCAGCATCGACTGGCGCGCCGATCGCCGCTTGTCTGCTGGCCGGCCTCGCGACGCTATCCGGACCGCGCCATGGCGGTGCCGGCGCGGCGCTCGGCATGCTGATCGAAGGTGCGGAACGCTATGGGGTAGAGGCCGCGCTCGCGCAGTGGCTCGGACTCGGCGTTCCGGTGCCCGGCTTCGGTCATTCGCTCTATCCCGACGGGGATGTCCGCGCACATGTACTGCTCGAGCATCTTCCGCCGGACTCGCTGCTTAACGCCTTGGCGAAAGCGGTCGGCGAAGCCACCGGCGCGCTCCCGAATATCGATTTCGCGCTCGCCGCGCTCCAGCGTCACCTCGCGCTGCCGAGCGACGCGCCTTTCGTGTTGTTCGCGCTCGGCCGCAGCGTCGGCTGGGTTGCGCATGCGGTCGAACAGGCGGGGAGCGGCACGTTGATCCGGCCGCGTGCGCGCTATGAGGGGCTGACGTCCTAGCGAAACAGCTTGAGGTCGATCGACGCCGCTGTCGCCTTATAGCCAGCATCGTTGCCGTGGAGATGGTCGCCCGAGTGATAATCGGCGCGCATGCTCTCCGGGTCGTGCGGATCGCGGATCACGGCATCGAAATCCAGCACCGCGTCGAATTCCTTCGACGTGCGGATGAAGCGGTTGATCTCCTGCCGTGCCGCCTCGCCCCTGTCGGACCAATAGCCCGCGCCCTTGTAGGGCGCGATCGTCGCGCCATAGATCTTGATGGCGCGGGCATGTGCGCGCGTGATGATCTGGCGATAGCCGTTGATCACGTCCTTCGCAGTGATCGACGGCGGCGCAGGGCGCGCAGAGGCTCCGGCGGGGGCGGGCCGCTGCGGGCCGAAGCCGACGCCGAGATCGTTGACGCCTTCGAAAACAATCATCGCCTTGACGCCCGGCATCGCGAGGATGTCGCGGTCGAGGCGTGTCACTGCGGCTTCGCCGGCGCCGTCGTTGAGCACTCGGTTGCCGCTGATTCCCTGGTTGGCCACACCCCACACGGTACCCTTGCGCGCCGCGAGCCGTGCGGCAAGGAAGTCGGGCCAGCGGCGGTTGGCGCCACTGGTCGATCCGATCCCATCGGAAATCGAATCGCCGAGCACCGCCACGGTCGCCGCGCCCTTCGCTGCATCGACTTCGACGCCCGCGATGAACGGCCGGCTTTGGATCTTTGCCTCCGGCGCGAATTCCTTGCCGGTGAAATCGCCCTCGGGAGAGACCAGCACGGTGTCGAGTCCCGCCTGGTGGCAGGTGCAAAGGCCGGTCGCTTCAGGGAAATAGAGATCGAGCGAGACGCGCGCGAGCGCGGGCAATTTGAGGTTCACAGCGTCGCTCACCATCGGCGCGCCTCTTGGGATCGTCACGCCGCCGGCCCCGCCGAAGCGCAGGATATGCGCACTGCCGGGAATTTCCTTGCCACTGTCGTCGAGCAGCGCAATGCGCGCAGCGCCGACCTTGAGCGGCGCCGCGCCGAACGCATTGGTCAGCCGCACGCGCAACGCGGTCCCGCCGGCGGAGAGGCGGAGCGTCTGGCGGATCGTGCGATTGGTCCAGCTCGGCGTCGCGAACGCCCCGGGACCCGGGTTCGGCGGCAGCGGCGCCGCGGTCCAACTGGTGATCCAATCCGCCCGTGCAGGAACGGCTGAAAGCAGCGATAGCCCGATCGCTGCGGCAAAGAGCCTGTTCATGGTCCCTCCTGCGAAATTCGTCTTTCGATGACCCAGCCATGCCAGCCACCCCACCGGCGGGCAAGACGATAGCGACGCGCGCGGTCGGCGCGCCCACCGCAGGGCACTCGCCAGGGGGCCTCCACGCTATCCGACGCGCCGGACCCGCCCGACCGTTTCGGCGAGTTTCGTCGCATCGATCGCCCTTTCCCAGCGCGCGACTACAAAGGTTGCGACACAATTGCCGATCACATTGGTCGGTACCAGCGCGACGCCGAGGATGCGGTGGATGCCGAGCACCAGCGCGATGCTCGCGACCGGAATCGAACCCACCGCGCCGAGCGTGCCGGCGAGCACCACGAATGCCGCGCCGGCGACGCCCGCTGCGCCCTTCGAGGTCAGCAGCAACACCGCGAGCAGTTCGATCTGCTGCGTCAGGCTCATCGGCGTGTTGGTCGCCTGCGCTAGGAAGATCGCGACCGTGGTGAGATACAGGCAGGTGCCGTCGAGGTTGAACGAATATCCCGAGGGAATCACGAACCCGACCACGCTTTCCTCGCAACCTGCCGCCTCGAGCTTCTCGATCAGCCGCGGCAGCACTGTCTCGGAGGAGGCTGTGGCCAGCACCAACACCAGTTCGTCGCGAATGAAGCCGATCAACCGCCAGAAGCTCACGCCCGCCAGATGCGCGATCGGCCAGATCACTGCGAGCAGGAACAACAGGCAGACGAGGAAATAGGTCGCGATCAGGGCGCCGAGCTGGACCAGCGATCCCGCGCCGAACTTACCGACGGTGAAGGCAATCGCGCCGAGCGCGCCGAGCGGCGCGAACCACATCACATAATGCACGATGCGGAAGAAGATGTTCGACAGCGCGCCGATCAGCGCGGTCACTGGCTTGCCGCGATCGCCTGACGCAGCGAGCGCGCTGCCGAACAGTACCGACACGAGAAGCACTTGCAACGTTTCCCCGTCGCTGAACGCGCTGACGAACGTCTTGGGGATCAGTCGCAGGAAATGCGCCCACACGCTGTCGGCCTGCGCGCTATGGACATAGTCGCGGATCGCATGGGTATCGATCGCATGCGGATCGACGTTCATGCCGGCACCGGGTTGAAGCAGATTGACTGCCGTGAGTCCGATGATCAGCGCGAAGATCGTGATCGCTTCGAAATAGAGCAGTGCCTTGAGCGCGACCCGGCCGACGCGCCGCATGTCGCGCATTCCGGCGATGCCGTGCACCACGGTCAGGAAGATCACCGGACCGATCAGCATGCGGATCAGCGCGATGAAGGCGTCGCCGAACGGCTTCCATCCGTCGACCGCACTCGGCCAGCCGAGCCCGATCGCTATGCCCGCGAGGGTTCCGAGCACTACCCAGAGCCACAGCTGGCCGAAAATCCGCAGTCGCGCCATCCAGCTCCCCTGACGCCAAGCGTGGTTGGCGTCAGGGCTATGGCATGCGGCGCAGCAGTGCAACGCCTCCAGCCAGCGCCGCCGCCGCAGCGCGGTCCCTGCGACGTTGCGTGACGAAGTCCTGGAATCGTTGATAATGTCCGTTTGTGCGACTGGCTTCGCACGCTAAGGATCGATATAGCGGCCGGCGAGATCGCGGGTTGGACAGCGCCGCGGCCAGTCGAACAGCAATGGCAGGGAGGGTCTGAATGAAGCATCTCAAATTGGGCGTGGTCGGGTTGGCGGCTGTCGCTGCGAGCGGCGCTTTTTGTGCCGCGCAAGCGCAGTTCGGCGGCGGGCCGACCGATCCGCCGCCCGCCTATGTCGCGATGCTGATCGACGGCACCGGCACCACGCTCGGCCCGGCCGGCGTATGGCAGACTCCCGAGGGACTTGCAGTCACGGTCCGCGTCGAATTCCTGCCGCCGGGCAAGCATGGCATCCATGTCCACACTGTCGGCAAATGCGTCGGGCCGGATTTCCAGTCGGCCGGGGGGCATTGGAATCCGACCAGCAAGCAGCACGGGTCTATGAACCCGGCCGGTCCGCACCAGGGCGACCTGCCGAACATCGAGATCAACGGCAACGGCTTCGGCTTCGTCGATTTCACGATTCCTGGCGCGACGCTCGACAGCCTGATGGATGCCGATGGCGCCGCGGTCGTGATCCACGCGGACGTCGACGACCTGAAGACCGATCCCTCGGGCAACAGCGGCGCGCGCATCGCCTGCGGCGTGCTCAAGAAGCCCGTTGCACTCGCACCCCGCGCCGCCCCGCGTCCGCGTCCGCAACAATAAGGGACGACCAACCGCCAGTCCTTCGCGCCTTGCGCGCGGAGCGGCAATTCTACTGAAAATCAGAAGCCTTAGCCCGCGGCGCGCGCCGCAGCCGCGGGCAGCCACGTCAGCGCCCCGCTGCACCGTCGCGAGCGAGGTCAACCCGTGGCGGCTGCGACGCCGTCGAGCGCCGAGGGCAGCCACAAATGGAACACCGCGTACCAGGTCGCCAGCGCGAGCAGCGCGCTCGTCGCGAGCAACGTGCCGCTGGCGGTCCAGCGCAGCGCACCGCCCATTCCGCGCCGCGCGCGAATGAACATCTCGGCGACCGCGAGATTCGGCAGATAGAAGAACACGTCCATTACGAGGTCGAACCCGCCGCGGAAGTCGTTGGTATGGCCCCATTTGCCCATCGTCAGGAACCAGAAGCCATATTCCATGCGATAGAGCCACGATCCGATCGCGAGCGCGAACAGTCGGATCGCCCAGGCACGATGCACTTCGAACCGGCGTGCGCGGGCGTTGGCGAAGGCGAGCCATGCGCACGCCATCATCGATGCGCCGTAGAGACCAAATCCCAGGCTCATCGCCGGACCGCCGATGGTCCCCTTGGCCAAGATGAATCCGAGGCCGCCGAACCCCGCAAGCGCCGCGGCGCCGACATATAGTCGCCCGCACCAGCGGTGCACCGCCGGCCAGCGTCGGCGCACGCCGCCGATCAACTGGATGGGTCCCAGCAGCAGCAGGATTCCGCCGGTCACGAAATGTGCGCCGATTGCCAGCGTCGCGCCCGGCGTCGCCGCTTCGTGCAGCCGCGGCAACGACTGGTTCCACCGCCCGGGAGTCCCGCCGACTGCCATGCCGCCGAAAAATGCGAGGATATACGCGCCGAACAGGCCGGCGCTGATCCAGCTCATCGCGACCAGCAGCGTAGCGCTCCAGCGCAACGCGCGATCGGCGAGCGGGTCTCGGAACGGTTCCGCGGTGCTAGCCATACAATCCCCTTCAGCGTGGGAGATAGCAGGCGAAAAGCACGTTCCCAACGATTCGGCGTGGCGCCTTGCAGGGGCGGGCAGCGAGGCACCGTCCGGACTTCGTGCGCTCATGAACTCAGCGGATAGCGCGCGACCGCTTCATAGCTCGCCCCTTCGCGACCGAGATGGCTCTCGAACAGGATCACGGCATCGCAGCGGAACGGCTCGCTGGTCAGCGCGGCGTGATCGGCGAGCCAGCGGTCCGCTGCCCCTGCGGCCGCGTTCATCCGCGCCAGCGTGATATGCGGCAGATAGGCGCGGCGCTCCGGCTCGAACCCGACGCGCACCAATGCCTGGTCGACCTTGCGGTGCAGGCGTGCGAGCTCGTCATGCGGGCGGACCCCGGCCCAGATCGCATTCGGCCGCCCGCGCGCATCGAACATGCCGACGTCGGCCAGCGCGATGTCGAACGCCGGGAATTGCACGCCCGCCAGCGCGAATGCGGCATCCTCGGCCTGCGGGCGATCGACTTCGCCGATGAAGCGCAGCGTCAAATGCAGCTGTTCATCGCTCTGCCAGCGCGCGCCGGGAAATCCACCCATCATGCCGAGCAGCTGAGTACGGATCGGCTCGGGCGGCCGTAGCCCTACGAATAGTCGGTGCATGGCCAGCTCCTTAGCTGCCGGCGCGCCGCGGGGACAATCTCCTCCCGCGGCGGGCATATCGCCTCGCTTCGCTGGCGCGCCGTTCACTTATGTGAAAGCCCGGCGCGCCTAACGCAGTTTAGCTTGAAATGCGCCCGCTCTGGGCCGATATTTGGGCGACGCCGGCATTGGGTCCGGCAAAGGAGTTTGCAATGGCCAATTGGTCTGATCCACGGACGAGCGGCACGCCTTTCGTAGCGGCCGGTACGCGCACCGCCGCGTACGACGCGGGTCTTCGGTCCTACATGCTGTCGGTTTACAACTATATGGCGTCGGGGGTGCTGCTCACCGGCATCGTCGCGCTGCTATTCTCCTGGGGTGGTGAGACGTCGCCGGCGGCGCAGGTGTTCATCAACGGCGGGATCCTGAAGTGGGTCATCGTGCTGTCACCGCTCGCGATCATCTTTGCGATGAGCGCAGGCATGGCGCGCATGTCCGAGATGGCGATGCAGGGGCTCTATTGGGCCTTCGCGGTGCTGATGGGCCTGTCACTCTCGACGATCTTCCTGGTCTATTCGGGCACGTCGATCGCGCAGGCGTTCTTCGCCACCGCCGCGGGTTTTGCGGGCCTGTCCCTGTGGGGCTATACCACCAAGCGCGACCTGTCGGGCTTCGGCACTTTCCTGATCATGGGGCTGGTCGGCCTGATCGTTGCGAGCCTGGTCAATCTGTTCCTGCAGAGCGGTCCGATGCAGCTGGTGATCAGCGTGCTCGGCGTGCTGATCTTCGCCGGGCTGACGGCCTATGACACGCAGAAGGTCAAGAGCATCTACGCCTATGTCGCGGGCACCAGCATGGTCGGCAAGGTTGCGATCCAGGGCGCGCTGACGCTCTACCTCGACTTCATCAACATGTTCCTGTTCATTCTGCGGCTGTTCGGCAGCCAGCGGAACTAGCAACAGCGCAGCGAGAAACGATCGAGGCCCGGAAGGCAACTTCCGGGCCTTTTCGCTGTCATTTGATTCACTCGTCGCTCGCCAGGGAACGAGCCAGCGGGGGCGTTCGTTTTAGATCGCCAACGCAACGGAGTTTTGACTCATGGAACGGATCGACGAACGCGCGCCTGACGGCAAGACCGCGGCGCCGGCGCATCCGACGAAAGACCGCCCGGCGGTCGGCTCGGCCGACGCGGGCACCGACGCTTCGATCGCCGAGCGGCTCGAGCGCAACCCGGAGAGCCGCGAAGCGCGGCTCGATCGCGCGCTCGACGAGTCGATGGACGCTTCGGATCCGCCTGCCTCGGTCCAGCCCGTGCACTCGCACGAACCGGTGGCGTCATCGGGTTTCGACCCCAAATACGAGCGCAAGCTTGCCGCCCAGAAGAAGGGCTTCCTCGGCCGAATTGCCGCGCGCCTCGGTCTGGCCTGAGGCCAGTAGCGCGTGACGCAGCACGGCGGCTGGCGCGATAACCTCGTCGTCGTCGCGGCACTGCTCGCCAATCTCGGAATCGCCGTCGCGAAGTTCATCGCGGCGGCGATTTCGGGTTCGTCCTCGATGCTGACCGAGGGCGTCCACTCGCTGGTCGATACCGGCAATCAAGCCCTGCTGCTCTACGGGGCGAAGCGCGCCAAGCGCCCGCCCGACCCGGAGCACCCGTTCGGCTATGGCCGCGAGCTCTATTTCTGGAGCTTTGTCGTCGCGATCCTGATCTTCGGGCTCGGCGCCGGCGTGTCGGTCTATGAGGGCTATGTCCACATCGCCGAACCGGCGCCGCTCGAAAGCGCGACGGTGAACTATGTCGTGCTGGGCGTCGCGCTGGTGCTCGAAGGCGCGAGTTGGACCATCGCGATGCGCGAATTCGCCAAGGCCAAGGGCGACAGTGGCTGGTGGCAAGCGATCCAGGCGTCGAAGGACCCGGCGAGCTTCATCGTGCTGTTCGAGGATTCGGCGGCGCTCGCCGGCCTGGGCGTCGCCGGCGTTGGCGTCTGGGTGAGCCACGCATGGCACGACCCCCGCATCGACGGCGCCGCTTCGATCGTGATCGGCCTGATCCTGGCGGTCGTCGCCACCTTGCTCGCGCGTGAAGCGAAGGGCCTGCTGATCGGCGAGCGCGCCGATCCCGGCGTGATTGCCTGTGTCCGCGCCATTCTCGACCGCGAGCCGCGCATCGTCCATATCAACCACGTCCGCACCATCCATACTGCGCCCGAGCGAGTCTTCGTCGCGATCAGCGCCGATTTCGACGACACGCTGACGATGGGCGAGGGCGAGCGGCTGATCGAGCGCATCGAATGCGAGCTCAAGGCGGCGATGCCGGCGCTCAGCTCGATCTACATCCGCCCCGAACGCGCCGAGGACGCGCAAGGCGTCGTGGCGGTCGGCTGAACTCCCGGCTAGAAACGCCGCCATGCAGGCCAGGGAACCCAGTCGCACCGCCTGGGGCGCGGCGCGCCACCGCGCCGTTCATCAGCTGATTGACGGCGGCGCGATCTTCGCCGACCCGCTCGCCGTGCCGATTCTCGGCGGCGACGTCCGCATCGCTGCCGACGGCAGCGACGCACTGGTGCATGAGGACGATACCCATCCCGGCAGCCGCGCGATGCGCTTCTTCATCGTCTCGCGCAGCGCCTTCGCCGAAAGCAAGCTCGCTGAAGCAATCGCCGAGCGTGGCGCCGTGCAGCTGGTGGTGCTCGGTGCCGGGTTCGACACCTTTGCCTATCGCAATCCGTTCGGCGAGCGGCTGCGTGTGTTCGAAGTCGACCATCCCGCCACTCAGGCGTGGAAACGCGAACGGCTTGCGACGATGGGAATCGCTCTGCCGGAGTGGCTCAGCTTCGTCGGCGTCGATTTCGAGCATGAGTCCTTCTCGGAAAGGCTAGTCGAAGCGGGGTTTGATCCCGCTCGGCGGAGCTTCGTCTTCTGGCTCGGCGTGTCGATGTACCTCAGTGCCGAGGCGATCGACGCGACGCTCGCCACTGTCGCCGGCTGGCCTGGCGGAGGCGAGATCGTGTTCGATTATGCCGAGGCGCCGAACGACCAGATGTCCGAGGTCGGTCGCGCCGCGCGCGCGGCGCTCGAGGCGCGCGTCGCTGCGATCGGCGAGCCGTTCATCGGCTGGCTCCAGCCCGACGAGCTCCATCCGCGGCTCAGGTCGCTGGGCTATATCGAGATCGAGGACCTGGACGGAATCGGCATCGCGGAACGGTTCCTCGGCCCGGCCGTCGCGGCCATGGCGAAGGCCGCGGGCGCCGGCCGTGGCGGCGGCCATGTGCTGTTCGCGCGGACTTAGGGTGGGGGCCCGTCCTGGGCGGGTTCGACCGGTTTCGCCGGAGCGGCGAGCGCCTCTGCCAACAGCGCTTTGCGCCGCCGCTCCAGCGTCCGATACGGCACGTTCCACAGCCACCGCCGGCCGGCGACATACAGGATCAGTGCGATCATCGCGATCAGCGCGAGCTTCACTTCCGACGCAAGCTCGAGCATCGACAGCAGGATCGCCGTGGCGACCACTTCGATCGCCAGTCCCGCCGCGAGCGCCATCGTCACCGTCTGCCAGGCGCGCTGGAAGTCCTCGATCATCGCCGCGCGCTCGTCGGCGTCGACCAGGAGGCCGGCAGGCTTTTCGTGGCAGCGGAACAGGAACTTCGCCCCGCGCGGCTCGAACTGGGTCTCGAGCTTGGCAAGATCCCGGGCGAGCAGGTTCATCGCACTATCTCTTCAGCAAGTCCCACGCCGCCGCGGTCAGTGCCTCGGTCGCCGTCGCGATCACTGCTTCGGCGTCGGGCGCCCATGCGGGGCTGTGCAGCGAGGGCAGCTTCGCGCCGCTCGCCTGTGCTGCCTCCCACTTCGCCTTGGGCACGCCGCCCACCCAGAAGATGGTGCTCTGAATGGCATTGTCGGCGAGGTAGAAGCGCCCGAAATCCTCGCCTGCCATCACCGCCGGCACGTCGAACACGCGTTCCTTGCCGAAGCGGGAGGTAAACAGCGCCGAGAGCCGCCCGGTCAGCGGCTCGGTGTTGTAGGTCGAGGGCGTGAATTCGTCCTTCACGGTTACCACAGGCATCGCGCTCTCGGGGAAGCCCGAGGCGATCGCTTCGCCGCGCGCCACGCGTGCGATGCCGTCGAGCAGTGCCTTGCGCACCTCGGGCTTGTAGCTGCGGACGGTGAGCAGCAGGGTCGCCTGGTCGGAGATGACATTGTGCTTCGAACCCGCATGGAACGCGCCGACGGTGATCACAGAGGGATCCTGCGGGTCGGTCTCGCGGCTCACCAGCGTCTGCAGCGCCATCACGATCTTGGCGCCGAGTACGATCGGATCCTTGGTCATATGCGGATAGGCGCCGTGCCCCCCGACGCCATGGATCACGACATCGACCGAATCGACGTTCGCCAGCGCATAGCCCGATCGCATCCCGATCGTGCCGGCGAGCTGGCTCGCGCTGTCGTGGAACGCGAGCGCGTAGTGCGGCTTGGGAAAGCGCGTGAACAGCCCGTCGTCGAGCATCGCCACGGCGCCCTTGCCGCGCTCCTCGCCCGGCTGACCGATCATCACAACGGTGCCCGACCAGCGATCCTTGCTCGCGGCTAGGTTGCGCAGCACGCCCACCCAGGCGGCCATGTGCGTGTCGTGCCCGCAGGCGTGCATCACGCCGCTCTCATTGCCTTCCTCGGTGGTGGCGCGGACCTTCGAGGCGAACGGCAGACCGGTCTCCTCAACCACCGGCAGCGCGTCCATGTCGGCGCGGATCAGCACCACGGGGCCGGGTCCGTTGCGCAGGACCGCGACCACGCCGGTCCCGCCCACTTTCTCGGTCACTTCGTAGCCGGCCTTGCGCGCCTCTGCGGCGAGCTTCGCTGCAGTCTGCACTTCGGCCATGCTCAGCTCGGGATGCGCGTGCAGGTCGCGATAAAGCGCGACCAGCGACGGCAGCTCGTGCTGAGTCAGCTCATGTGCCGGGTCGGCGGCGACTGGGGAGGCGAGAATCATCAAGACGCCTGCTAGCGAGAGGAGCTTCATTGCACCCTAGCTAGCAGCAGTTGGCGCGCTGGCCAGCCCCCCGCCGTACGGCAGTTGGCGAACGTGCAGTGTCGCGCGGCGGATTCAGCCGGTCAGCGCGGGTTGCGACAGTGTCGCCGGCCGCAAACTCTCGCGTTCGTTCGCCGGCACCGGCGCCGTCGGATCGGGCCGGAACGCCTCGGGTGCGCGGTGCTGCGCATCGGGGCGCGGCTGGTCGAGCGCGAGGTCGGGCGCGGCGTGCTCGGCGTTGCCGGAGGCAGACGCGAACCGCAGCAGATAGCCGACGAGCGCGACGCCCGCAGCCATTCCTACCGCGCCGAGCGCGATCAGCACCCCCGAACCCTGGCGTTCGCGCGCGGGTTTCCCCGCGCGCTTCGCCCGCGGAGCGCTGGCGCGCTTCGGCGCGCGTGCGGTCCGGGCGGCACTCACCGGCAACTCACGTCGCTGTTGTCTTTGTCGACCGCCGAGCCGATAGCGGCGCCGCCGGCCGCTCCGAGCACCGTGCCGAGCAGTTCCGAGCCGCCCGGGGCAATGACGTTGCCGAGCACGCCGCCGGCAATTCCGCCGACGATCAGGCCCGTGGTGCCGTCTGAACGGCGGCAATAATATTTGCCGTCCTGGCCGCGATAGATGCGGTCCTCGCGACGCAGCCGATATTCGCGGTAGCTCGGGTCGTCGCGATAATAGCGATCGGCATAATAGCCGTTATACGTCGGATCCGGGCGGTTATAGTCATAGTCGCGGTAGTAGCGCGAGCTGGCATAGCCGCTTCGCCCGCTATCGTAGTCGGTGCAGCCGGCGAGCAGCACGGCTGCGCTCGCGGCCGCAAGGCCAATCATGGTACGCATGGTACAAACTCCTCTCCATTATGATACGGGAATGCCCCGCGACGGGCATAGGTTCCGCCTTGCTCCGCGATCCGCGGCGGCGCATCACCGGCACGGGAGGGGCGCATGGCCCGTTATGTCGAACCGCGCGCTGCGCGGCACCGCGTCGAACTCGTCGATGGCTGCGAGCAGTTGCGCATCCCGGTGCGGCGCAACTGGGCGTTCACCTTGTTCCTCGGATTTTGGCTAGCGCTGTGGAGCGTCGGCGGCGTCGTGGTGATCGTCGAGCTCATCCGGCACTTCGACCCGTTCCTGCTGCTTTGGCTGACCTTCTGGGCGCTCGGGTGGCTGTTCGCCGCGGCCACGCTTGCGGCGCTGGTCGCCGGCTCGGAAGTGGTGCGCGTTGTCGATGGCGATCTCGAGCTGTCGGCGGGCGTCGGCTTCATGCGCCGCGCCTGGCGGTACCGCGGTAGCGCGATCCGCGAACTGCGGCGCGCCGAGACGATGGGCTGGGGCCCGTGGTTCGCGCGCAGCCAGCCGATGCCGATCTTCCTGCGTCCGCGTACCGGCGCGGTGCGGTTCGACTATGGTGCCGATACCGTCTATTTTGCGAGCGGAGTCGATGGGCCCGAGGGCAGCCAGATCGCCGCCTGGCTCGCCAAGCGCCTGCCGCCAGCTGCGAGCGCCTCCTTCGCCCAAGGCGTAGTCGAATGATCCTGCTCGTGCTCGCGCTCCAAGCGCAGCCGGTGCCGCTGCCGCATGTCTCGACGCACCCGGGCAATCCCGCGGCCGCCGCCGCTTATCCCGCGCGTCGCCAGAACCTCGTCACCGACGGTCGCGCGCTGATCGTTCGCAGCCAGGTCGCGCGGACCGGCTACAAGGCTGCGCCCGGCCGCCCGCGCAAGGCCGAACTCGACGCCGCCACTGCCGAGCTCAAGCGCGCGCTCGACGCGATGAACGCTATGCGCGAGATGCAGTCGCTGCGGCTGCAGATGGCGATGGAGCGCGTTTCGAAGTCCGAGGAAGTGCTGTCGACCCTGCTCAAGAAGCTCGGCGACACCGACAAGGGGATCGCCCGGAAGAAGTGATCGGCTTGCTGCCGGCTACCAGCGAAAGCCCTTCGCGGCGGCCAGCCGTTCGACTTCATCAAGCAATGCTGTCTTGCTTGGAGTACGGCGAGTGCCGGCGTTCCGGGGCGCAGTCAGGGATTCGCCTGTTTCGGCTTCGAATGCCGCACGCCGGCACGCTAATTCGCGGGCGTACTCCGCGAACGTAACGCGGCGTCCGGGCCAGTCGTCAGTCGAGATCTTCGATGCCATGGTCGCCAATCGTTTCCGTCCGGATGCGCCGCTCTAGATAATCGCGATCCAGCGAGAGCGGAAGGCGGTACATGACGCGCGCCTGGTCCCGCATGTCGGGTGCCGTGCCACTGGCAAATTGCCCCATGCGATCGGCGATCATGTCCTCGACCGAAAGCAGCACAATGTCGCCCTCGCCGGGGACGGCTTCGACGAGCATCAGATGATCGGCAGACGCGCTGCCACCCATCGGGCTGCTGCCGACCACTTCGAAACCCAGGCCGATTCCGGGATGTACCCACCCCCGTGTCGCGCGCCGGGGCCCGAGGGCCGAACGAAGCCGAGCGTCCGTAATTCTTCCTCCAACTCCTGCTGCGCCGGTGAAGTGACATCGATGTCGCCGGTCATCACGGCGCTTCCGGTATAGAATTCTACTGCACCGCCGCCCACAAGCACCGGGCGCGGGAGTCCCCGCGCCGCCATTGCGTCGCTGACTCTCGCCAGCATCCGCAGCGCCTCGACGAATTCGGGTCGCCAGGGCAATTCCGTTGCCACGCCCGCATTATCGAGGCGTCGGACAACGCTGGCAATGCCCGCGTCACGCCAGCGTATAGCTCAGTGTCACTTCCGCCTTCATCAGCTTCGACACCGGGCAATTCTCCTTCGCGCCCTGCGCCAGCGCGGCGAACTGTTCTTCGTTGATCCCCGGCACGGTCGCGGTGAGCGTCAGGTCCGAGCGCGTGATCGCGAACCCGCCGTCGACGCTGTCGAGCTTCACTGCCGCCTTGGTCTCGAGCGTGCCGTCGCTGAACCCGGCGCGCGCCAGCGCAAAGCTCAGCGCCATGGTGAAGCAGCCGGCGTGCGCCGCCGCGATCAGCTCCTCTGGATTGGTGCCGGGCGTATCCTCGAACCGCGTGTTGAAGCCATAATATTGCTCGCTGAGCACGCCCGATTGCGTCGTGAGCGCGCCGCGCCCTTCCTTGCCGAAGCCGGTGTAGCGAGCAGTTGCGGTGCGCGTGGTCATGGCCTGGAACTCCTGTCGGTTGGGACGCGGCAGATATGGCGAGCCCGTCGGATTGCGAAAGGGGGCGAGCCGCGACCAGATGCCATGGTCATCCGCAACTCCGCTGCGATCGAAGTTGACATGCCTTGGGGACCATGGTGCCACAAGCGCATGCCGATCGAACGCCTTGTGCTCGACATCCGATGCAACAGTGCCGCCAGCAGATCGATCGGCTGAGCGCGCGATGGAGCTTCCGCCCTTCCTGCTCGATCAATGGCTGACGGCGCATGAGTTCGCCGATCCCCCGATCGCGTTCAACCTGGCGGCGAGCACCGGCCCGCGGTTCGCCGTCGCGGAACTGCTCGCGCTCGGTGGGAACTGCGATATCGACGGCGTGGCACTGACCTATTCTCCGCCGGAAGGCGATGCCGGGCTGCGCCGCGCGATCGGCGATTTCCTGGGTGTCGACCCGGATTGGGTGGTGGCGACGACGGGCGCTTCGGAAGCGCTGTCGATCCTGTTCTGCCTCGCGGCCGGACCCGGCACCGAAATATTGCTCCCCGACCCGCAATTCGCCGCGTTCGGGGCGATGGCCAATGCGTGGGGCGCAAGAGCGGTCGGCTATCGCTTGCGCCGCGAGGAACGCTTTGCGCAACGCGCCGCGTCGATTCTCGCCGCCGCCGGGCCGCGTTGCGCGCTTGCGCTGGTCAACACGCCGCACAACCCGACGGGCGCGGTCATGGAGCCGGCGGAACTCGCGGCGCTCGCCGATGCGCTCGGTGCCCGCGGCGTCCCGCTCGTCGTCGACGAAGTCTATCATCCGCTCTATTTCGGGGCGCCGGCCATGTCGGCGGCTGCGGTCGACAATGCGATCGTGGTCGGCGACCTGTCCAAGGCGCTGTGCCTCCCCGGACTTCGTACCGGTTGGATCGTCGACAGCAACCGCGCGCGGCGCGCGCGCATCGTCAATGCGCGCAGCTATTTCACGGTCAGCGGGTCGCCGCTGCTCGAGGCGCTGGCGGCGCATGCGCTGCGCAATTCGGCGGCGATCCTGGACCGGCTGCAGCGCGTGGCCGGCGCCAACCTCGCAGCGCTCTCCGGCTTCATGAGTCACTCGGGCGACTTGCTCGACTGGGTCGCCCCGGCGGGTGGGCCGGTCGCATTCCCATGGTTCCGAGACGGCCGCGACGCGCGCCCGTTCTGCGAGGCTGCCGCAACTGCCGGCGTCTTGATCGCGCCGGGCGATTGCTTCGACGCGCCCAGCCATATCCGCATCGGCTTCGGCGCGCAGGCGAGCGGCTATGACGAGGCGCTGTCGATCCTCTCGCATGTGCTCCGCAGCTATTGACCAGGATCGAAGCGACGCAACCCGTCACCGCGTCTTCTTACCGCCAAGCGGCAGCGCCCGGATCACGGTCGGCGCGAGCGGTGCCTTGCCGATCAGTTTGCCGTTGAAATCATAGCGCGGTCCTTGGCCATCGACGTACAGCAGCTCGTCGTCGCGGATCACGCCGTTGGTCGGCTCGCCCCAGCCCGGCGCCTCGCTTTCGAGCACGTCGACGCGTTGGATCCTGCTGCCGGCGGAGTCGAGCACCAGCCGTAGGATGCGGCGCGGGCTGGTGCCGTTCTGGATTGCGATGAGGTCGCCGCGATGGCCGACCAGGCCGTCGACTCCGTCGAGCATCGTCCTTGCGGTCGAGGGAAGCGGCGCGACGCTGCCGTCCGCGAGGTTCACTACCATCACACCCATCGCATAGTCGGCAACATAGAGCCGCTTGCCGTCGCTCGCGGGCACCAGTCCTTGCGGGCTGGTCAATGCGCCGCGGCGGACCAGGATCGAAAGCGACTGGTCGCCGAGGCCGAGCCGATAGACCAACCCGCGCTGCGATTCGCTGGCATAAACGGTGCCGTCGGGACCCACGGCCAGGTCGAACGGCGAGCCCTCGTTCGTCACTGCCACGCGCCGGACTTCGCGCAGCGTGTCGAGGTCGAGCGCGACCAGCCCGCGGAACGCGGTGAGCCGGTCCGGCGTCTGCCTGGTCGAAGTGGACGACAGCCAGAGCAGCCGCCGGGGTGCGTCGATGGCGACGCCTGACAGGCCGCCGACGTCGAGGTCCGGCACCTTGCGCCATTGCTGGCCGTCGCTCACCAGCAGCGCCCGCCCGAGCACAGCGGTCGCGAACAGCCGATGACGCGGGGCATCCCAGGCGACGGCTTCGACCAGCGCCTGCTCCGGGCCGATACTGGCGATCGGCCGCGCGGCACTGCGCACCAGCCGGTTCGCCACGAAGCGGCGGCGCAGCGCCTCGGCTTCGGAGGCGGGCAGGCGCTGCGCGATCTGGGCGAGGGTCCGTGCACGCGGAACATAGCCGAGCTGGGCGAGCCGGTTCGCTGCTGCCGCCAGCCGTGCAACATCCATCGAACCCAGCGCGGCGGCGATCTCGCAGCGCAGGAAATAGGCGCTGTTCGGGAAGCGCGCCGACGTCGCGACCGCTTCGGTGGGCGCCGGTTGCGGCGGCGGGACGGGGGCGATTTGTAGCGCGACGATCGCCAGCAGAGACAACATCGCACCCAGCCCCACTCTTGCGCAGCCACACTGGCGTTCTGGCTCGTTCGGTGCGAACCGGCAAGGCGCAAGAGGAGGTGGGCGGCCGTGTTCAGCCCTTCAGCGCAGCCGGCACCTTCCCGCCGCTCTTCTCGAGCTGTTCCATCACCTTCTTGTGCAGCCAGATGTTCATCTCGGCCGAGCCGTCCTTTGCGCCGGTGTAGCCGAGCTCGCCGGCGAGCTCTTCACGATTGTGCAGGCTCGAGTCCAGGTCCAGCAGTTTCATCAGGTCGACGATCGAGTGGCGCCAATCGAGGTTGGGATTGCCCTTGCTCGTGGCGATTTGCGTCAGCACCGCTTCGACGTCGACCGGCTGCTGCGGCGTCTGCATTTGCGGCATCGCTGGTTTCTGCGCCGGCTGCGCCTGAGGAGCCGCTTGCGGCTGCTGCTTCGCCGCGGGATGTCCGAAGATCGCGTCGCGGATCGTCGAGAAAATGCTCATCTACGCCTCCTTGAATCCGGCGCCCGAGAGGACGCCGATTGGAGTTAGAACGCGTGAAGCCGCACGAGTTCAGCGCGCTGTCGTCGATTTGCGACGAATGGCCGAGAAATCTCCGCCTGGGGCGACCGGGACCGGCCGGCGCGGGCGGTTGCCCCAGCTATTTATTGATCCTGAGGTGCGTCTTCCCGTCCTCACCGATATGCTCGCGATTGTCCTCGCAGACATATTCTTGCAGCTTGTACCCCTGCATCCGCTTGTACGAGTAGCTGTAGGTCCACGGCTTTTCGAGATAGTCGTCCTCGATCGTGATCCGGTCCTGCAGGATGTCGGGCGCGATCAGCCGGATGCGCTCGGTGATCTTCATTGCCTCCGAATGCGGCGTCCAGCGGAAGGTGACGTTCTGCTTGATGCCGGTGGTCTCGATCACCAGCGTATCGCCTTCCCAATGGCCCACCGCGGTGCCGTAGAAGCCGGGATCGACTTCGTCCCATTTGGGCAGTTTCTGGTTCATGTAGATGCGGCGTGTCTGGGAAAAGGCTTCCTGGGTGATGTTGATCTGCTCGCCGCGCTGGAAGATCTCCATCGGAAACATGCCCATCATCATCGCCGGCATGCCGTCGGGGATGCAGTGGACGTAATTGTCGCCGGCCGGCTGGCTTTCCTCGAGCCGTTCCTTGAGGATCTTCTGGCCCGCCTCCCATGCCGCGCGATATTGCGGCTTGAGTAGCGGATCGGGAATCCCCGAGGGCGCGTAGCGCGGATCGGCCTTGGTCCCCGGCGCGGGATAGCGTTGCCAGGTGCCGCTGAAATCGGGATGCCGCTCCGGCGCCGCCGCTGCGACCCCGATCATCCACGCCCCGGCGAGGCAGGCGCCGAGCGCCCAGCATCGTACAGCCATTGTACCTCTCCCCCTCACGACGTGATCTTGTAGCGTTCCGCATTGGGTACGCCGGGCAGCATCTCCTTGCCGTTCGGAAGCGTCAGGATCAGCAGCAGTCCCCCCGGCTGCCCATCCTTCAGCGGTGACATCACGGCCTTCACCATGTCGCCGACCTTGACCGTCCGCGAGGTCCAGCCGCCGCGGCTCATCATGTTCGGGCTGGTACATTCGAGCGTGTAATGTTTGGTCCCGCCCTTGCCGTCGTCGGCGTCGAGCTCGACGAAGGCGTGCGGATTGGTCCAGCGATATTCGGTGACCTTGCCACTCAGCGTCACCGACCGCGTATTGTCGAACATCGCGAAGCTGTGGTGCGCCTGCGCCGGAAGCGCCAGCAGCGCGGTACAGGGCAGGACGACACGCAACCCGAGCTTGAACGGCATCCAGGCTTCCTCTTCCATGGCAGCCCGTTCGAACGGGCACCTCGTTGACGGCCGCGAGGCTACGCCGGGGACGCTGGCGTCGGCAAGGGGCGGATTTCGGCGCGGGCGGCGACTGCCGCCAAATCCAACGAAGTTGACTAAGTTGACGGCCGCCATTCGTCGCCGCTGCCCTTCGCGCCGGCGACGCCGATCAGGCGCGCCGCGCGTGACGCGCGCACGATCGAGCGAGGTGCGGCTGCGGTCGAATAGCAACGTGTTCCCTATATGTTCCATTGCCTTCGCCTAATCGGAATAGTCCAACATCGCAACCCGTGGTCGCGGTCGCTGCGCCGGGATACGCGCGCCCACCTCGCGTGGAACGACCAGCGAACGGCGCCGTTTCAAGCCAGATGAGGATGGCAATTATCCTGGCATTGGTGTTGCTTGGCGCTTGCTCGCGCGGGGGCGAGGCGGACCTGCCGGCGATCGTCGCGATGCGCAGCGCCGCTGCCGAATGGGCGCTGGTCAATCGCGAAGCGTTGCGCGGCCGGCTGACGGCGTCCTATGCCGCAGGGATGCGCGCGGCGGCGCGTGAGGCAATCGCGACCGAGGCGCGGGGGCTGCGCGACAATGCGGCAGCGGCGCGCGAAGGCGCGGCGCTGCAGGCATTGCCGGGGGACGCGGCGCCCGAGCAAATTGCTCGCCACGCCGCGGCGCTCGAACGGATCGAGAAGGCGCTGTGAATCCGCTCGAGCTGATGCTCGGTATCCTCACCGCCGTCGGCGGTTTCGTCGATGTCAGCGAGCTGGTGTTCGCGGCGCAGGCGGGTTCGGGCTTCGGCTATGCGCTGATCTGGGTGTTCGCCATTGCCACCATCGGCATCATGGTGTTCGGCGAGATGAGCGGGCGCGTCGCCGCGGTCGCCAAGCAGCCGGTGTTCAATCTGATGCGGCATCGGCTCGGGCTCGGCCTCGGGCTGGTGACCTTGAGCGCGTCGGTCGCGAGCAATCTGATCACCTGCGCGGCCGAAGTGGGCGGCGCCGCGATCATCCTTCATTTGCTCACTGGCGCTTCTTATGCGCTGATGGCGCTGGCGATGACCGCGGTGCTGGTCGCCAGCATCTGGGTGCTGCCGTTCAAATGGATCGAGCGTGCCTATGGGCTGCTCGGGCTGGTGATGATCGTGTTCGCCGTCGCATTGGTGAAGATCGATCCACCCTGGGGCGCGATCGCGAGCGGGTTCGTGCCGCAGGTGCCGGAGGGACTGTCGGTGCGCGAGCTCACGCGCTTCGCCTATTTCGGCGTCGCGATCGTCAGCGCAGTGATGTTCCCTTACGAAGTCTATTTCTATTCGTCGGGCGGGATCGAGGACGAGTGGGGCGTCAAGGACCTCGGCGTCAATCGCCTCACCTGCATCGTCGGCTTCGGGCTGGGCTCGCTGCTGGCGATCACGATCCTATCGAGTTCGGCGCAGCTGTTCGGCCCGTTCCATATCGACCCGCAACTGCCCGGCTCGGCCGCGCTCGAAGTCGAGCTGCCGATGGGACGCACCGGGCTGCTGCTCGCACTGCTCGGCATGTTGTTCGCGATCTCGGGGGCGGCGATCGAGACCTGTCTCGCCAACGCCTATGGCATCGCCCAGTTCTTCGGGTGGAAATGGGGAAGGCGCAAGAAGCCGTGGGACGCGCCGCGCTTCACGCTGGCATGGATCCTATTGTTCGCGCTTGCGCTCGCGATCGTGCTCACCGGCATCGACGTGATGCGGCTGGTCGAATTCGCCGTGCTGTTCTCGATCCTCGTGCTGCCGCTCACCTATCTGCCGCTGCTGCTGCTCGCGTCGGACCGGCGGTTCATGCGCGAACACCGCAACGGCTGGCTCGCGAACGGGCTCGGCTGGGCCTATTTTGTGGTGATATTGGTCGCGGCGGTTGCGGCAATACCATTGTTCGTGCTGACCTCGGGAGGGCAGGCATGACCCCCGCGGACGAGATCCAGCTGGTCGGCGGCCTGCTCGACTTGCCGATGCTCGACTGCGACGGACGCTATTGCGGGATCGTCGACGACGTCGAGTTCGCCGACGCGCCCGGCGCGCCGCGCGTGACCGCGCTGCTGGTCGGTCCGGGTGCCTATCGTGGGCGTCTGCCCGGCTGGGCGTTCGCGGTGATTCGCCGTCTCGTCGGCGCGCATATCACGCGCGTGCCGTGGAGCGCGGTCAAGACGATTGCCAGCGCAGTCGAGCTCCGGGTTTCCGCCGAAATGCTCGGGCTCCACGCCTGCGAGGACCGTGCTGGGCGGCTGCTCCCGCGTGGGGGAGCCTTGTGATGAAGCTCAGCGCGCTGATCGGACGGCCGGTGGTCGACACCGCCGGCAAACGGCTCGGTCGGCTGGAGGAACTCCGCGCGGTCGATGGCGTGGTCAGCGAACTCGTCTATGGGTCAGCCGGACTGTTCGAACGGCTGACCGGTCGCGCCCAACCGGTCGCGGTCGCCTGGTCGCGCGTGGTGCGCGTGGGCGACGCGATCATTGTCGATTAGCGCAGACAGACTTTGGTGCTCGGTACGGCGTCTCGGCCGTGTCTCGACCAGGTTGCGATGAGTCGCGTTCATCGCAACCTGGTGCGAGTTCGGTGTTCGATACCCGTGGCGTCCCACGGGCCCGGCATAGGGTCAGGCGGCGAACGCCACCTTGGTGCTGCGGCGGCGATACGCCGCGCCGGCCAGCCCGAAGCCCGCGATCATCATCGCCCAGGTCGCCGGTTCGGGCACGGACGCCGGGGCGAGGAACAGGACGGCGTCGGAGGTACCGCCCGGGTTTTCCGCCTTGACGGTCAGTGAGGTGACCGGCGACTGCAGCATGAGCTTGTAGATCGCATTCTCGCCGCCGCCGTGACCGCCCCAGTGCATGCCGACAAAGATGGTGCCCGAAAGCGTCGGCGCACCCGACCAGCTGAGGTGCGTCGCGCCGGTGAGGTTGCTCAATTTCAGCGGCGACCCGTTGGCGTAGAGCGACGCGAAATTGATCGAGCCGGCATTGACGAAGCCGAGGCTCGTCAGCATCGACGTGACCGTCGCGACGTTGCCCGAATTGTTGTTGAAGATCGTGGGTCCGTCAACGTAACCGGCGCATGCGGTCGCGGCGGGCGTGAAGTCGCTCAGGGCGCACGTCGTCGCCTGCGCAGGCAGCGCGAAGATGGTTGCCGAAGCTGCGGCAGCAATAAGCATGGTTACTGGCTTCACGATGTTTCCTCCTGTTCGGTCGGACGCCGGTATAGACCGACATTCCGCCTTTATTGTCGTGGGGAAAGCATAGCGAAGTTGGCGAAGTATTCATTACTGAATTCAGGTGTGGTTCCGCGACACAATGTTCCGTCTTGAGACGCGCGAAGCAGTTAACCAAATTTCTGTCGCGTGCGAATCGCTTGACCAACTCCAGCGTGAATCTTCGCACGCCGAACGTCGGACCCCCGGAGTCCCTCGAATACGGATTAGTGGGGATGATCCTCGAAGATCGTGCCAGCGGGACTTTGATGCCGAATAGGTCCTGGGCGATGTCGTATTGAAGTGATGATCCTCCCCGGCACGGGAGGGGGACCGCCGAAGGCGGTGGAGGGGCTCTTCGGCTGGGCGAATCGCGTGTGGAGGGCCCCCTCCACCATGCTTCGCATGGTCCCCCTCCCCGTTCCGGGGAGGATCCTTTCCCGCGAGAAATTGGCTTGCTCAGACCACAAGTTAGCCCCTGGAGGACCAAGCCGGCACGTCGATCTAGTTGCAGCCCTCGAGACCCCTGCAGCCGATTAACGCCTGTCCACCACCACTTTACCCGATCGCAGCACCAGCCTCACCTTGAGCGTCGCGAGCATGTCGGCGATCGGGTCGCCGTCGAGCATCACTACGTCCGCTGACTTGCCCGGTTCGAGCGTGCCGGTTTCGTCCGCGACGCCAGCGGCGATCGCGGCATTGCGCGTGAGCATCGCGACCACGTCAGCGCCCGAAAAGACCGAGCCGAGCGCGAGCAATTCATGGCGAAGCGATTCGCGCGGGGAGAAGCTGGTGTCGGTGCCATAGGCGAGCGTCATGCCGGCGTTCCACAGCAGTCGCGCATTGACCGGGCCCTGGCCGGCGCTGTGCAGCGTGGCCTCATAGGGAAAGGCATGCATGTCGCGCATCACGCCGTCGCCCTCGGGCCCGAAATAGGGCGTGAACACGCCGAGCGTGGTCAGGATCGGCAGGTGCGATCCGGCGATCTTCGCGAGTGCGCCATTCTCATCGACCCAGCCGATATGCGGCATGTGCATCAGCACATCGGCCTTGCCGGCAATCGCGACCAAGGTGTCGTCGACCGATGTCGCATGGACGATATAGCGCAGGTGGAGCTTGTGCGCTTCGTCGGCGACGGCCTGCATCGTCGCGATTTCGGCGCCGTCGGGACTGGCGATCAGCACCGTCTTGATGTTGTCGGCGCCCTTGGCCGCCGCGGCGCGGACCATCGCGCGCGCCGCTTCGGGTGCGATCGGCGCGATCGGCTTGCGCTGGCCGATCGGCACGCGTGCCGGGTCGGCGCGCGCGGCGTCGGTCACGCCCTGCGGCATCGCGATAGTGTTGACCGGCACGAACCCCGAGATACGCAGCCGCGGACCTGGAAATTCCCCACGCTCGATCTTGTTGCGCAGCGCGGCGAGCGCATCGACGTTGCTGAGCGCGTCGAGCACGGTGGTGAAGCCGGCGTCGAGGAACGCCTGCATGTCCTTGGCCGAAGTCGCGGCGTTGAGATGCCGGTGCGCATCGATGAAGCCGGGCATCAGGGTGCGGCGGCCGGCGTCGATGACCTTGCTGGTACCCTTCGGCGCGGGCCCGGTGCCGATCGAGACGATGTGCCCGCCGGCGACGACCAACGTGCCGTCGTCGATCACTTTGCCGGTACCGTCGACCAGGCGCGCGTGCGTGATGGCGAGATCCTGTGCGCGCGCCGCGCCTGGCGACGCCAACAGTGCCGCCGCAATGACGAACGCCCATGCCGATTTCATGTCTCTGCCTCCCCGATCGATTATGAAAGCATGCTAACAGTCGTGCAGCGGGCGGCAAGGTCAGGTGCAAAACCCGCCTTCAGCCATGAACCCGTCGCTGCCCATGGATCGCGTTCACGCTGTCATATTCTTCGGATATGCACGCAAGGGATGTAGTGCGGGACAGCGGTTCCTCAGAAACCACTTGTCTCGCATCCCCTTTTCCCATCATGGATCGCGTGCAATGCAGCAGAGCGGGTGACAATGGCACTTTCAATCTCGGAATGGATCCGCGACAATCCCCTGCTGGTGGTGCTGATCGGCATCGGCCTGATCCTATTGTTCCTTGTCATCGTCTTTTTCAGGAAATTCCGAATCAGGCGGCCGTCGAAGGCGCTCCGCAAGGACAATTATTTCAACGACGAATTTTCCGGCTCGGTGATCCCGGGTCGAAAGCTGGTCAAGCGCCGCGTGACTCAGATCTTTCCGCTGATGGCCGCGGAAAATCCCGATTGGCCCAGCTATTCGGGACTGGGAGGCTGGCGAATCGAGCCTAGCCTCGCCGCGCAGATGGAAACGGATCCGCTGCGCGCGGCTATCGTCTATGCGCTGTTCTTCGATGCGTCGGACTATCGACATCGCATGAACGACCCGACCTTCAGCTATGAGACGATGCGCGGGTTCATCTCCGAGGCGATGTTCCTTTTCCGTCGCGAGTTCACGCTCGCCGAAATCGATGTCGCAGTGAAGGACGCGCTGGCCAAGGAAGCTGCGGCGCAGGCGGCAGCTCCGGACCCGTCGGCCAGCCGTTGGACGGTTCGGCCCGTCGGGTGACCTGACGGCGGGATCAGGTGGCGGCTTCGGCGGCGAACCGCTGACCGGCCCTCCGCCCAGTCCGATCGGCGGCGCGATGGGAACCCAAGCGGCCCATAATGGTTCGGCCGCCATGCGCGATCTGACGGTCCAAGGCGCAGAGAGCGAACTTGCAGCCTCGTTCGATGGCACGGGCGATGCACTGCCGGTGCTGCTGCTCCACGCCGATTTGGGCAATCGCGACCAATGGCGGTCCGTTTTCGATCTGCTGGCCGCCGAGCGCCGAGTCGCGAGCTTCGATCGTCGCGGCCACGGGTATTCGCCAGTACCGGCCAGTCGCCATTACGACTATACGGCCGAAGTTGACGACATTGCCGCCGTCGCGGATGCCGCGCAGTTCGATCGTTTCGTGCTGGTCGGTCATAGCGGCGGCGGCGCGGCTGCCTTTCTGTTCGCCCAAACCAATCCGCAGCGCGTCGCCGGACTGCTGCTGGAGGACCCGGCGCGGTCGGGAAGCGCGACGCCGCCGGATCGGCAGGCGGCCATGCTCGAGCAGATCCGCCGCAACCCGAAGCAGGAAGCGATTGCATTCTATACCTCGCTCGCCGGAAACGACCCCCAAGTCGTCGAGCGCGTCGTTGCGGACATCGAGTCGACACCCGATGAAACGATCGTGGCGATGGTTGCGGCGCTGGGCCGTTTCGATCCTGCGGGCATCGATCTGCGCTATTCGGGGCCTGCGCTGGCGGTGGTGCAGTCCGCGGACAGCGCGCCGACGCTGCTCCATTGCCTCGCTTCCTATCCGCATCGGGTCGTGGCCGATGCCGGCCATTGGATTCATCTCGCGGAGCCGCAGCGCTTCCAGGAGATTCTGCGCCAGTTTCTTGCCGAGGCGGAAGTCCACGCGCCCTTCGCCGAGGCGCTGCGAAGCTGAGGCATCTCGCATCGGATCGGTGCTGACTGCACTCGTCAGGGGAAGCGTTTCCCCAAAATCCTACGCATTTGGCCACGCCGGGCGCGCCTGGTCCATACGCAGTTTGCAGTATTCCGTCCGCGGTCGTCGCACGCTCTGACGTAGGTGGCTTTCCAGCCAGATTCGGAGTGATCCATGGAAGAACCGGTCCCCTCACGTCGCCAATTCATGGCGGCGATCGGCAATTTGGCGAGCGCGAGCTGGATCGCGATGAACTGGCCGCAGATCGCAGTCGCCGCCGAGCATGTCGGTCACATGGGCCACGAAGGCCATGCCATGGCCGAACCGCCGAACACGCTCAAAACGCTGACCGCCGCCGAAGCGGCTGAGGTCGACGCCATCGCGAACCTGATCGTCCCCGGCGGCGCCACGCCAGGCGCGCGGGATGCCCGGGTGATCTTTTTCATCGACAATGCGCTCGGCAGCTTCTTTGCGGCGCAGCTGCCGGCTTTCCGGCAGGGCCTCGCCAAATTCTCGGCTGGCTATACTGCGCGCCACGGCGCCGACAAACCCTTCTCCGCGGCGTCCGAGGTAGCGCAGACTGCCTGGCTGCACGAAGTCGACAAGACGCCCTTCTTCACTGCGGTGCGCCGCCTCACCGTGCTCGGGCTGCTCGCCTTGCCCCAGTACGGCGGCAACCACGACTATGCGGGCTGGAAGCTGCTCAACGTGGTCGACAACCATTATTGGGAGCCGCCCTTCGGCTATTACGACCAGGATTATGCGGGGTTCGTCCCCTATCCCGGCACCAAGCCCTACACCGCCTGACGGAGCCGCCGCATGCCGAGCAAGAAATACAAGATCAGCGAGACAGTCGATTTCATCGTCGTCGGCTCCGGTGCCTCGGGCGGCATCGTGGCGCGCGAACTGTCGCGCGCCGGCAACAGCGTGATCGTGATGGAGCAGGGCCCGCGCATGGCGCCCTCGGACTTCGAGCATGACGAGCTGAAGTACCGCAACCTTTCGGGCATCACCAACAACCCGGCCACCAATCCGCAGACGTTCCGCAGCAGCCCGGACCAGAAGGCCGAACGGGTGGCCGGCCGGAACCCGCTGACTTATGCGCGCATCGTCGGCGGCAGCAGCGCGCACTTCAACGCCAATTTCTGGCGCTTGCACGAGATCGACTTCATCGAAGGCAGCCGGCTCGGCCCCATCCCGGGCGCGAGCCTGGTCGACTGGCCGATCACCTACGCCGAACTCGAGCCCTATTACACCAAGGTGGAATGGGAAGTCGGCGTATCCGGGCTCGCCGGCGCGAGTCCGTTCGATCCGCCGCGCAGCAAGCCTTATCCGATGCCGCCGCTGCCGGTGAAGTCGTCGGGCGTGCTGTTCGAACGCGGCGCGCGCAAGCTCGGCCTGCACCCCTATCCGGCGCCGATGGCCATCAATTCGGTACCCTATAAGGGCCGCCCGCCGTGCGCGCAGTGCGGCCTGTGCGGCGGTTTCGGCTGCGAAGTGATGGCCAAGTCATCGTCGGTGTGGACCATGATCCCAGAGGCCGAAGCGACCGGCCGCTGCGAGGTGCGCCCCGAAAGCTATGTGTTCCGCATCGGCATGAATCGTGCCGGCCGCGCCACCGGCGTGCATTACTATGATCGCGACCGCAAGGAGCAGTTCCAGAAAGCGCGCGCGGTGGTGGTATGCGCCAACGGCTCCGAGACGCCGAAGCTGCTGCTCAATTCGGCGACCAGCGGTTTCGAGCATGGCCTGGCCAATTCCAGCGGAGCGGTGGGCCGTTATTTGATGTTCAACAAGGGCGGCGGCGCGGCGGCGCGGTTCGAGCACCCGCTCAACGAATATAAGGGCGCCAACGTCACGCGCGTGCTGCACGACTTCTACGATTCGGATCCGAAGCGCGGCTTCTACGGCGGCGGCGGCTTCGATGCGCGCTCCGGCGGCCCGCTGACCTGGGGCCAGTCCGTGCCCGAAGGAACGGCGACCTGGGGCCCGGGGTTCAAGGAATATCTCGAATCCTACACTTATTGGATGACCTGCTCCGGGCACGGCACGTCGCTGGCGCAGGAGACCAACCGCGTCGACATCGATCCGGAGCTGAAGGACGATTGGGGCGTGCCGGCGATGCGCGTCACCTACAAGGACCATCCCGACGACATCAAGCACGCGAACTGGCTGGTCCAGCGCGCCGTGGAAATCATGGACGCGGCCGGCGCCAAGCAGATCGATCCGGGCGATGTCGGCGCGGCGACCGGCGGCGTGCACCTGCTGGGCACCTGCCGCATGGGCAACGACCCGACCACTTCAGTGATCGACAAATACCACCGCACGCACGACGTGAAGAACCTCTTCCTGTGCGACGGTTCGAGCATGGTGACGTCCGGCCGCGGCCAGCCGACGCAGACGATCGAAGCCCTGGCGTTCCGCGCCGGCGACTTCATTGCCAGGTTCGCGCGCGCCAACGAGATTTGAGCTGGGCTGAAGGACGGGATCAGGTTTGAGGGCTTTGCCTTTTCAAGCCTCTCCCCTGAACGCTTCGGCTTTGATGCATCTCGATCGGCGCCAATTTGGGGCCGAAGAGTGCCTGCGCAGGAGCATCCTACTACCGTCATCCCCGCGAAAGCGGGGACCCAGGGCAACAAAGGACGCCGCTCGCGACCCTGGGTCCCCGCTTTCGCGGGGATGACGGGTTAGTTTGATCTCATCGCACGCTATTTCAGCGGCAGGAACAGTTCGGCGATCACTTCGTGCACCGGCACGTCGGGGAAGAACGACAGCCGGCGCTGGCAATAGACCGGGAAGTCGCGCGCTTCCTCGCCGCTCGCCGGCAGCCAGTCGCCGTACAGGAACAGCGCTTCGGGCTCGAGATTGTGCGACGCGCCGTTGACGCGCAGCACCGCGCAGCGCCCGCCCGGGATCACGCCGGGCTTCATCACCGCGTCGTCGGTGGCGATCGGCAGGTCGGTGACGGTGCACAGGTCCATGGCATAGTCGGCCGGATTGGCGGGTTCGCGCTCCGAGCGGAACACGGTGATGGTCGGGTTGGTTTCGGGCGACAGGCCGGCCGCCTTGCGCCAGGCGATGAACCGCTGCGTGGTCTCGCCGAACGTGGCGCGATCGCCACGGTGTTCGAGGATTGCCACCGGCGTTGGCGGCACATCGCGGATCGTCACATCGTCATAGGTATAGATGGTCTGCATGATCTTGCTCCTCGCATTGTCGAGCGACCCGGAGGCCGCCAGCCACGGCACCCAATCGGGTGCCTTGCGGAACGACGAAGGCGATTGTCCGAACCGCCGCCGGAAAGCGCGGGCGAAAGCATCGGGCGTGTCATAGCCGGCATCCATCGCGATGTCGGTGACGCTGGGTGCGTCGCCGCCGGCCAGCTGGTGCGACGCGCGCTTCAGGCGGGCGAGCTGGACATAGCGATGCACCGACAGCTCGAACGTCGCGGCGAACTGGCGATGGAAATGGAATTTGGAGAATGCCGCGACGCGGCTCACCGTTTCCAGGTCGAGATCGCCGTCGAGATGCTGGTCGATATAGTCCAGCACCCGCCGCATCCGGGCTCGATAGTTTTGCAGCGCCGCCGTCATCGTTCCTTCCTTCGTGGCGCGAGCAGCTAGCCGCTGCGGGCGACACCGCGCTCGACCGATCTTGCGGTTTTGCGATTGGATAGCGCGTCTCGCCGGCGCCAGGCCAGCGGGTGACGGTCGGAAGGAGATGGACGGCGACCGCCGGTTCTGAACTTCGCTATCGGGAAGTGTTTCCCGACAGCCGGCTTTGTGAGGTCACGGGCAAGTTTTCGACGACGGTCATGCGCTGCAGCTCACTTGCACGCCGCTCGAATTCCTTGGCCAGCGCGTAGAGTCGCTCTGCATCGTCCGGGGCCATATGCGGCGCCAGCCAGCGGCATTTGCGTGCCTGTGCGCAGAGTTTTTCGAACTCGTCCTTCAATTGGCAGCTCCGGCGACGCGGTTGTTGTCCCACGGACGCGGCGAAGCGATGGCGGATCGGAAGGGCCGGGCGGCGTTGATCCCCGACGCCCGGCCTCCGACCCGAAAGGCTTGCCCCCTCGGAACGACGTGCATGTCGCGAATTTTGCGCGTCCGATCTGTTCGGAAAGTGCCCATCCGCAAAATTACGACTGGCGTTCGGTGGGAAGCTCCTGCGCTATCGCTGATCGCCCGGGCGCGGGTCGCCTCCTTCCCCGAGGATCAGCGCGGGAGCGCGAGCGGCGGCGAATAGTCGGTCATGGACATGAAAATGCTGTCGACCTTGGTCACCAGCTTGCCATCGGCTTCCGACACTGCGGAGACCTGCCGCCATTCGGGATCGCTCGCGAACCCCTTCCATGCATCATCGCGCGCGGCGCGGCTGGGATAGGCGAGGACATAGACGACGCGTCCTTCGGGCGCGGCCGGCGTCGGCTGCTCGATCCAATAGGCGACGCTGCGCATGCCGTGGCGTGCGAACAGCGTGAGCGTATGCTCGCGAAACCGCGTGTTGAGCGCGGCGAGTTTGCCGGGGGCCGGATAATAGATGCGCAGCTCATAGATTGCCGTCCGTGGATGGAGCGCGGCGTCCTGCGCGAGCGCGGGTGCGGCGATGACGGCCGGGGCGAGGCAGGCAAGCAAGGCTTTGCGCATAGGCGACTTCGAGGCGATGGCACTGCGCTGTTGGCACGGCTGGGGAGAGAACCGCCAGCGAATAGCGTCGATCCCGAACATCCAGCGCGTAGCCCTGGCGCATATTCCCCGCGGCCGAGCTCTGCATTGGCTCGTTGGGGAATGATCGATCAAGCCCTGTCGGGCGGCTGCTTACGAGTCAGTTCCGCACGGGCTACCTCCCGCACACCCTCGAATAGCACCAGACGAGCACCCGTTCGAAAGTGCGGGTGGGCGCCCGGTGACATTTCGAATGCTATCCGCCACACCGATTGTTCCGAAGCCCGCGTCAACACAACCGGATAGGTTTGATCTTGAGATTGGGCGTCCTCGAAGCGCGCCTTTGCCCGATATTCTGCACCTCCGCCTGAATGTCGCGAGCCCTTCCAACTCGACCACTCGACCCTGGCTTCGAACACTGGTCGGCCGATGAGACCGAACCGATAGAGCACGTCGTCAGGCTGTTCTGCCGACCCGCCTTCGAGGGCGCTTCCGTCATCCAGGATGATGAGGGGCCCTTGCCCGACCAGGCCGAGTATCGCATTCCCCGACGCCACTGCTTCGGCTGTGTTCCAGTAGAACACCCAGCCCTGTTCGATGCGCTGTGTGGCCGCATCGGCTATTGCCAAGGATACGTCGGCGCTTGCCTCGTGCGCGTCGACGATGCGCTGCGCGAGTCTTCGCGCCTCTATGATGTCCATTCTACTTCAATCCGTTCGTGCCCGGCGTGGTCCGCAGCGGTACCATTCAACTAAAGGCTTTTCCCGAATTCGGTATAGAATAGTCTCATGCGCGCGCTCGGCGGAAGAAGTACTCGTAGAATTGCCGCGGGTGCGGCGATCGGACCAGAGCGTGGGCACCGTCGCCGGCCGCGACCTGGATCCCGAGCAGCGCCAGCCACACGAGCGGGAGTTCGGCGCCGCCCTGGGTGAAGAAGAAGCCCTTGCGAACCAGCCAGTATTGCGCCGCCCCGATCATCATGGGCATCGCATAGATCGCGACATAGCGCGTCAGCACGCCCGGGATCAGCAACAGCGCGCCGAACAGCTCGGCCGACAGGACATAGGCGGGCACGAACGCCGGATATCCGTTGGTGCGGAGATTGCCCCACCAGGCGGTCAGCCCGCCTGGCAGGATAGCGAGCTTCCAATACAGATGCGCGATGAACAATGCTCCGAGCAGGAGCCGCAGGGCAAGTACGGCGCGTGCGGTGCCTGGCGCGCTCGGTGTCGTGGTGGTCAAGTCCGGCTCTCCCCGCGCGGCTGGTTTGCTGTCTGCGCGCGACATGGGTGCCGCTTCCATCCGGCTTTTGCTATCGCTTTCCTCGGGGAACTTGCGAGGGCCAGCGATGCCGAAAGAAACTGCAGCCTGGTTGCGCATGGCTTTGCTCGCCGCGCTCTCCGCGGCAGCGATCGCAGCGCCTGCGGGCGCCGCCGGTCCGACCGCGCATCTGACGCCGGCCGCCGCCGTCGAGGGCCATTGTGCGGCATGGAACACACCCGACCGCGAAGCCCGTGATCGCCTGCTGCGACGCGTATTCGCGCGCGACGGTGTCTATAGCGACCCGACCCCAACCTACGCGCGCGGCCGCGTCGGATTGAGCAATGCGATCGCGCAATTTCAGCGCGAATATCCGGGTGCACGGTTCCGCTGCAGCGCGCCACAGACGCACCATAACGCAATGCGCGTGAGCTGGGTGTTGCGGCGACCGGACGGGAGTGTGGTGACGGAGGGGACCGATTTCTACGAGCTCGTGCCGGACGGCCTTATCCGACGTATCACGGGTTTTTTCGGTCCGGCCCCGGCGCTTGACCCGCCCCGATGAAGCACTTTGAGGTCCCGGACTTCTCTGCTTGAATCTGCGCGCCAAATTCGGCGATCGACATGATGTCTCGGAATTCGAATAGCAAACAGCAGGAATGGAAGGTGCAGATGGCTGGGGACGACGGTTTGCGGCTATGCTTGGAGCATGATCCTCTACCCAAAGATACAATTATTCCGCCTACGCGAAATCGGCTGGAAACTTTGGGACCCGATCGGATTGGCGGATGACAAAGGCTCGCCCGACGAGAAGTGCGCAGACGAATACGATCAATACCTGCTATATGTCGCCAGCATGATCTGTCGGGGCGCCTTGACGGATGAAGCTACCGCCTACCTCACCGGCATAGCGTCCGAGCACATGGGGCTGTCGGTTGTAGACCCCGCAGCAGCAGCGGCGACGGCCCGCGCGATCGCCGATTATATCGCGTCGCTGCAGGAGGGACCAAAGACAGGCCGCTGATTACGTTTATGCGTTCACGGCCAAATGTGCGATCTGCGTATCGGCGACGAGCTCGGGCCAAAAGAATGGAGTGTCGCCGATATCTGTCGCTCGAACCCTATTCGGACGGCAGGCTCACGGACATCGAAGCCCGTAAACCCCGAAGATGTCGGTGATCGTGCCGCCGGTCGCCTGCCAGCGCACTGACCAGAGAGTTTGGCAGATGCCGCCACGGCGAATCAAATCGGCACCCCGTCGCGTGTCGGGCAATGGCGGTCCGATTTCAAAGCCCTGGCTTGCGAGCGTCGCAACCATGTCGCTTTCGCGGGAGCCGACTGGAAAAGCGGTTTTGACTCGCTGGTCGAAGACCGCATTCGCCTGACGGACATCGGCGGAAAGTCCGTCAGCTAGGGGCGGCAATGGCAATCGTGTGTCGCCACTGCAGGAGGTCGATAGCAGCAAGGCAGCAGGAATGATCCGTAGTCGCATGGCGGGCAGCTTACCCTTGTCCATACCGTCCGCCAGCGCATTGGCTGCTGACGCGCCGAGCCGGCGAGATTGATAAAGCGACCCGGCGAATAACCAGAACCTGTAGAATTCGTGCACCAAGAATTGCGGGCCGCAATTCCTCGATCTTACCGAATCTCCCCGACGCTCAGTGCGGAATCGCCAGCGGCGGCGAATAGTCGGCCATTGTCATGAAGATGCTGTCGACCTTCGTCACCAGCTTGCCGTTGGCTTCGGAGGCTGCTGCGACGGCTCGCCAATCGGGATCGCTTCCGAACGCCTTCCAGGCCTCGTCGCGTGCCGTCCTGCTCGGAAACGCAAGAATATAGACGACGCGTCCCTCAGGTGCCTCCGGGCCAGGCTGCTCGTTCCAATAGGCGACACTGTGCATGCCATGCTTGGCGAAAATCTCGAGGGTATGCTCGCGAAAGCGTGTGTTGAGCGCCGCGAGCTTGCCGGGCGCCGGATAGTAGATGCGCAGCTCATAGATCGCCGTGCGCGGATCGAGTGCCTTTTCCTGCGCGACTGCGGATGTCGCGATCAGGGCGGGGATGAGGCAGGCGAAGAAAGTTGGGCGCACGAGCGACTCCCGCGATAATGGTCCGGCTTTGTTGCCCAGTTGCGATCGGTCCGCCATTGCATAATTGCATGGTCGCAAGGTCGGACTGAGTCCCGGTCCTAGCGCGCGCGTTCAGATCGATGTCCCGGATCTCCTGGCAAATCCGCCATCTGGCACATTGGCAAATGCAAGACCTTGACGTGACCCGCGCACCGCCCGACCTTGGGACGGACGGGAGCGACAACATGGTCGAAGCACGATGGAATGGCGCGCGGATCGCCCATAGCGACGACACGGTGGTCGTGGAGGGAAATCATTATTTCCCTGTGGAGTCGGTTGATGCCGTGCTGCTCCAGCCGAGCGACACCACGACGGTCTGCCCCTGGAAGGGAACCGCGCATTATTACAGCCTGCACGTCGATGGTGCCGAGAACCGCGACGCCGCTTGGTACTATCCCGACCCTAAACCCAAGGCCGCGCATATTCGCGGTCGTATCGCGTTCTGGAAGGGCGTGGACGTCGGTTGATGCTGGGAACTGCTCGGGACGGCACCTGTCCCAAGCGTTGCGTGCGTGGAAGATCGCTAACGGCGTTCACGGGACGTTTCGAAAGCGGATTCGAGGGGGTTCTGGATGGCCATGCTTGCCGACACGATCGAGGTTCGTGACATAGCGCGCGCCGATGCCGTGGCGCTCGCCGAATTGCTCAATGCTGTCATCGCGAAGGGTGGGACCACGGCGTTGCAAGAGCCGTTCACGCCCGCGGCGCTGGAGCGCGCCTATTTGTTGGGGCCCGACGTGCTCTGCTGCTTCGTAGCAGTCGATCCCGCGAACGGGCACATCCACGGCTTTCAGACACTCGGCCGACTTGCGAGCTTGCCCGACGATGTCGGCGACATCGGCACTTTTACCAGACTTGGCGGCACGCAACGCGGCGTCGGATCGAGGCTGTTCGCTGCGACCCGCGCCCGCGCCCGCGCGCTCGGCCTTTCCGCGATCAATGCGACGATCAGGGCCGATAATTTGGGAGGTCTCGCCTTCTACCGAAAGCAGGGATTCATCGACCATGACGTCCTGAAGGACGTGCCCCTCAAGGACGGTACGCGCGTGGACCGGGTGGTTAAACGCTATGATCTTTGCCGGCCGGGCAGTTAGATGTCCGCGAAACTCCCCGGTTAGCGTGCGCATCACGGCTCTTGAAGGAAATGCGATGGAAGCGACGGGCGTGATAGTCGCCGGGGAGTCGGCAACTGCGCTGGCCTATGTCAAGGCGCGACGAGGGCTATCGCCGCGTCAGATGAAGGCCATCCTGTTCGCTTGCATCCTCACCGTCGGCATCCCCGCGGGAGCATGGGCGTCGGGATCATGGCTCGCAGGCGCCCTGTCGGTCGAGTTCGGCTTCGTCGGAATGGGCGTGGGTGTGCTGATCGTCCAAAGGCTGGCCGGGCCGCTGTCGCGAAAGGCGCTCGTCCAGCGTGGACAGGCGTATGAGCAGGTGCTCACGTTCCGGCTCACGCCGGAGGCCCTTGTCTACGACCTGGCGGACGTGACGATGACCGCTCGCTGGGCCTGCGTCACGGACCTTTATCAAACCCGTAAATATTGGGTCTTTCTGGTGCAAAGCAGCGCGATGGTTCTTCCGCGGCGCTTCTTCGCCACGCCGGAGGCGGAACGCGATTTCATTGGTGAAGCGATGTCGCGGATGCCGGCGGCGGCACAGGCGCGAAGCCCTGATGCTGTTAGGGTTGGTCGAAGGTAGCGGGGAACTCGGTGTCGCCGAAGTTCACCGCTGGCGAGGCGATCGGAGCGGTCGTGGCTTCGAGTTCAGTATGATGTCCCCGGAATTTCCCCCACCGTCGCCGCGCCCAGCAATCGCTAGGCGTCAACGCGCCTTGATATGCTCCGCTATCATGGGCGTCAGGTCCACCTGCGGTCCGTCCTCACCTTCGCGCCAGAAAAAGCGGTTGAGACTCTCCTGCGTAGCCTCGCCAGCATATTTCATATCGTCGGCCACAAAGCGCTGCATGGTGGCGTTGACGCGAGCAAGAGCAGGGCGAGCCTCAATGCGATCTCGCCACGCTCTAAGATGCGGCAGTTCCTCCCAATCCATGCCGTGCCGTTCGACATAGAGTGCCCAGGGGTAGGTCGCGATGTCGGCAATCGAATAATTGCCTCCTGCAAGCCACGGGACATCGGCCAATCGCTCGTCGAGGAAGCGATACAAGCGGGCAGCCTGTTCGCGATATCGACGCGCCGCATAGCTCGTCGCGTGGTCCGGCGTGATGATGAAATGATTGTGCTGGCCAAAGATGGGGCCAATATTGGCCATCTGGAGCATAAGCCACTTCATGACCGCGTAGCGCTCGCGGCCAAGTGCCGGCAGCAGGTCCTCACGACCATAGGCCTCTGCCAGATAGATGAGGATTGCGCCGCTTTCGAAGACAGGCTCGCCCGCGGGCCCATCGGAATCGACAAGGACGGGCACTCGCCCAAGCGGGTTAAGCGCCAGGAACGAGGGTTCGAACTGCGCTCCGTTCATCACCGCGACGAAGCTGATTTCGTATTCGAGCCCCAGTTCCTCCAGCATGATCACGACCTTGCGGACGTTCGGACTGCCGCAGCCATATAGCCTGATCATTCATCCACTCCCGGGATTTCTATAGTCGATCAGCACTTTCATGCAGTTGGGGCTGCGCGCCAACTGGTAGTACCGTTAGAAGATCGACATTGTCGGACCTGCGAAACTCCGGCGTTTCGGGGTGGCGCGACGTGGGAAGTGACTCGGGGGGGGGAAGCGAAAATGCGCGTTTCGAAAATGTTCGCGGCTTTGTCTGCCGGGAGTTTGTTGTTCGCCTCACCGGTATACTCGCAGGCCCAGCCCAAGCGGAGTGACCTCGATACCGCGCGCGAGCTGCTCAAGACCGATGCCGCGCAATCGCTGAAGTTGGTCGATCGCATCATCGACGAAGCGTTGGCCAAGGATCCCGAGGCGATCTGCCCAGGCGCGGCCGCGGCGTTTCTGCAAAGCTACATGAAGGGGAACTTCACGGTGACGGTCACGGTCGAGAACGATTGGTGCGATGCGCTCCTGGTCAAAGGCTATGCGTTGAACGAGCTGAAGCGCCCGATCGAAGCGGAAGCGGCGCTCAAATTGCTGGTCGGCCGTGCCCCGGCCAATGCGCAATATCAGATCGAATATGCCTATACGGTGCGCGTCAATGGCGATCTGCCGCGCGCGCTCGAGGTCTATCTGCAGGCCGAGAAGCTGGCGTCGAAGCTTCCGGATAAGAACGAAGGGTCGCATCTCCGGGCAATGGCGCTGCGCGGGCAGGGCTTCACCCTGAGCGACCTGAAACGCTGGGACGAGGCGGTCAAGGCGTACAAGCGCAGCCAGAAGTACGAGCCCGACAGCGAAATCGCGCGCAACGAACTGCAGTATATCGAGCAGAACCGTCCGCATTGAGCGGCGGGCGGAAAAGGCGGCGTGCAATGAGGCGGGCACCGACCCTGGCCCGCCAAGTTCCCGCCCGCTTCCGTCGTCACGCGCAACAACGCAAGTTTGGATGCCGTTCTGCGCGCTCGCGAATTTCGGCGCAGATCCGGGATGCGGGATCGCGACCTGGTTCGGTATTGTGTCGCCGGAGCTCCGCGACGTGAGTTCAGTACTGTGTCCCGGAACTCAGAACTCGCCGAATTTCGAGGGCGCCTTCTCCGATCAGCAAGAACCGGAGATGAGGGTTAATCCGTGTTCCAAGATCGACCTCTCAGGGCCAGAAATATAGAAGCGACCCCCTCTTATCTGTGTCGAGATTACGGGGCTCGCGACGACATCGCCACCTACGCGGAACGCAAGCCGAGCGAACGGCGCTCGCCTAGTGAGGGCCTCAAGCGAGGCCGATCCATCGGAGGTCAGTGCGATTGAGAGGATGGGCTGCCCTGTTAGAGGGTCTTGACCGATTTCCGCCTTTTCGATGGTGGCTTGGCAGAAACGGATTGGGCCGAGCCAAACGCCGCCACCAAATATGCTCGTCTCTCGTGCGACGCGCCGTTCAAGCTGGTCGAGAAACGAGTCCGCCTGTTTCAGAAGCGCGGCTAGCCGGTTCGGCTGGCAGAAGAAGCCGCGTCTTTCGATTGTCGGCGCGGCGCGAACCTCCACGCCCCAACTTTGCTCAACGAGATCCTTTGCAGCGTTGTAGCGTACTTCACGCGCCTCGATCTGGTTCTCCAGGCCAAGCGATGGACGGCGATCAACGCATCCCTCGACGTTCGCGATCGGGGCCGCGGCGGCGTTGAACGCTTTCGAGAGTTCCGGCGGAGGGACGAAACTGTTGGGTGTGGAAGCCTGTAGCGAGCCCGTCAGCAGGAGGGCGAGAATTTCGGAAGGCATGCGGCTAGATAGCTGTCATCGGCCGGAAGAGCCAAATGCGGGGAAGAGAGTGGAGGTCAGAGGCGCGGTCGCGACTTGGTTCGGTATTGTGTCATCGGAACTCATGCGTATCTGGTGGTCCGCGAGAACTGGGCTTAAGAGTTAAGTATTGTGTCCCCAGAACTCCAGCCCACATCAGCCAGTTGGGACGAAAAATCGTGGGCTATTGCAGGCGGCACCGTAACCCCCTGTGGGGTGTGCTGTTTTCGTTACCGTTGTTGTTTGGGTGAGAGCGGATAGAAGTTGAAACCGCCCGCTTCGGGAGCGGATCGCTATCACCTGTAAGCAAGGACGCAAAAAGGCATCACAATACTGGCATTGACGCCGCGATTAATGAATCGCGCCCAAGTCTATCAAACCAGCCTCACGCGCCGCGGCTAGCGCTGCATTGGGTGTGCCGCCGCGGTTAATTGCGACCACGACGCGAAATCTGGCCCGCGACACACTGAGGTAAATCTCTCGAAGGACCTGCTGCTCGAGCGCTGCTGCCAGGGGCGGGTTGTTAACCACACGAGGCGGCATAATACCTTGTTCCAGCCCAACTAGGATCACTGCGTCAAATTCCTGTCCGCCCACGAAGGAAGGACGACTCAGGATCACCAGAGGTTGGTCGGGTACGATCTTTTCACCTCTTTGTGTTATCACATGCAAGGGAAGCTGGGACGCCGTAAATGTGTCAACTAAGTCTTTCCAATACGTTTCCGCGTGACAGATTACGGCGATCTGTCGGATATTTTTCGCCCTCAATTTTTGAACGGACTTCACCACAAATTTTGAAAACGTCTGGTCTTCATTTCTAACTATGATGACGGGAGGGCTCGCGAGCGGATGCTCCGAAGGCACTGATGCCTCTCCGGTGTTGGTAAAGTCAGGAAAATCACTTCTGAAAAGATCGGTAGTTCTCTGAATAACGAAGAAAGCCAGCCCGATTATCTCGATAGTAGACCGATGATTGGAGGGAAGATTTTCGTTTTCGACATCTGTGATGCCCAACGATCCCAAGCCGGCCACGGATAGACCGAATGGTTCCTGCGCTTCATCCAGCGCAAGTGCAATAGGGACGTGTTTAGACGTTGCGGTCGAAAGTAGCGGGAATACCCGCCTTTCATTCTCGTTGAAAAGCTGCGCTTCATCCACAAGAACTAAGTGAAAACCTTCCGATTTGCGCTTTAAATCCCAAACGGGAGTACGTAGCCGGCCGGCCAGAGATAGAGCAATATCGTCGGAATCCAACATCCCAAACTGCTCAAAAACAACATGGTGATATTTTTCGAAGCAATCAAAAACAACTGACCGCTCAGATTGTGAAAGAATCTTGTGAAAGCGACTAAATGGTACCTCAGCATTTATGTATCTATCCCGCTCATCCGTGAGGCCGCGCCCCTTGATGACAGCAGAAATCTCAGACATCACAAGAATCGAGAACGCTCTAAATAACTCTTCTTCGCGAGAAACCTGATTTAACAGGCCACTTTCTTCGAAAAGGCTTGGTTGATTATCAAGAACCTGTCGCAGCGCCTCGCCTACTTGGGCAAATTGAAACTCCTTGGTCTTCTGGGCGTCGCGGTCAATGACCATTTCCTCATCCAGTTCGATGCGTCGACGGCCGTATTCACCCAAGGTCGTGACAAGCAACTCCTGAACTGAGTCGGTCAAGTATTCCTCTCCCCCAAGCGCTTTGAATCGATCGATTACAGTCGCTGCCATGGCGGCATTATGGACAATATATGCAACCTTTAACGGAGCGCCGGCGTTTCGATGCTCATTCAAATATCTCAGAGCAATCAGCTGCATCAACAAGGTCTTACCCGAGCCCGCTGGGCCTATGATCCTAACGGGATGAGAATTCAGCACGTCGACGGAAATAGCGCGACGTTGAGCTGGATTTAATACACCACTAGAGAGCCAATCATCAAATGTCCAATACAAAGTTGAATAAGAGTTGGGAGATTTTTCTCCTGCGCGGTGATCCGCACCAAAATTTATTGTACTAAGAAAACCAGAGTCGATATCAACCGGTGCAACGGCAGTTCGTAACCGAGAAAATTGTTGATCCTCTAGCGCGGGCCGGCGAATCTCTTTGTCAATCAACTTGTTGCACTGATCGACCAGATTCGTAACTCGCGCCATTTCGGGCTCAATACCGTTTGTGAGTTCGTCAAAATCGTGTTCCGGCCCTATACCAATAAGTGCCCTCGACGTTAAATTACTAAATCCCGGCGCTGCTTCAAAATAACATACTGAGTACCTGCGAGCGTCAGCTCCTCGACCGGCTAGGCAGGTATGAGATCCATTTGGCCTTGCTCGATGAATAAAGTCCCCTTCTATCATCAGCCCCTGCAATCTCTGGTTTATTAGGTAAACAAACCGCTCTATAACTTGCGGGGCGATATCTGGCTTTCCTTTAACGGAAAGAGGTCCATTCAGTCGAAATATTCCCCAGCTTTCGCTGCCGGTATTTGATAAGTACTCTGCGTTCCAAATAGCCAGAATTCGTTTGTCCGCAGTACCGGATAGCCTGAGGGGGCCGGCGATCAAATCCGCACGCGCGAGGCCAGACAGGTCTGCAGCGAGAAGCGCATCTATTAGTGCGTTCAGCGCCTCATGATGCGACAATAGCCAAGAGCATGTCTCCTGAGTTATCCCCACGTATTCCATCATGTGTCCACTTCAGATGAATACATATTAACAGTATGCTTAGTGAAATCCGGAGATCCAATACGGTTGTATAACGCGGCGAACCGGGTCAATAAATCCGACAAGAAGGATGCTTTGAGGGACAGGAGTTTGATTGGTTGTTCTGGTGAAACGGCGGTTTTGAGTGAATCCGGAGTGCTAAAAGTAGCTACCTTATCCGACCAAGTACTGTCAAACGTCTCCTGGGCATGATTTAGTATCTTAAGAGGTATCGTGACTGGATAGCGAAATAGAGCAACGGAATGAGCGGGGACACCGCTAAAAACATTATCTTGCGTATCAAAAGGCAAGAAGTGCAGCGCCGAAGAATAGCTGTTAGTTATAATCTTCTCTTTAATTTTTGCCCATTCGGAACCAAACAGGTTCATAAGAACGTCAGTATCGATTGGGTCTATGGCTTGATTATTTATCAGTCGAAGGACAGTTGTCCCGGCGATTACACGATCCAGGGCCGTTAGAATTCGTGCCGGGTGCTGCTTTGAAGCCCGGAATTGCTCAACTGTGCTTTCTAAGGCGCTCAATTCCGTCTCGTCAGGTGAAACGTAGGATTGGGCGGACCACTGCGGAGAAGGTGCGCAACCAGAAACTTGTAAGGCTGTAGCTACCCGATCGACAACTACGGGCAAGGCAGCATCGGTCGCGAAATATGATCTGATAGGTATGATGGGCAGATATGTTAAAGTGTCGGACTTCTGCCATGAAAGATCGCATGCCGGCGTTATAACGATGCCGGAACAATGCTTAGGTCCCAGCAGACCAAACGATGGGAGATTTCGCCAAATGTCTCCGCATTGGTGGGCTAAGCCGGGTAGCGTATCGTAATAGGATCCGGCGTCGACTCGCATTATCCTCGCCATGTGGATGTCGCTAAGCCCATGCGAAAAGAAACGCTAGGCCGCGCGAAACGGCGCGAAATCTTCAGTTCGATCACCTACCCCTCACCGCTTGCGGGCTCCCGCCTATGACCTAATCGCGATTGTGGAACCTCGCAATGCTTAGAGAGGTGTGCGGAGTGCCGCCCCCACACGACATCTCTGGTACGAAGGCGTCTCGCACGGTTTGCCCGTCCCAATCGATCACAATCATACACTACTCCGCCGCCACCCGCTCCCGCCCCTTCTCCAGCAACGGCGCCAGATACTTCCCAGTAAAGCTCCGCGACTCCTTCACCACCTGCTCAGGCGTACCCTCCGCGACAACCTCGCCGCCCTTCACCCCACCCTCAGGCCCCAGGTCCAGGATCCAGTCCGCCGTCTTGATCACATCGAGGTTATGCTCGATCACCACCACCGTGTTGCCCTGCTCGACCAAGGTCTGGAGCACTTCGAGCAGTTTGCGCACATCCTCGAAATGCAGGCCGGTGGTCGGCTCGTCCAATATGTACAGCGTCTGCCCGGTCGCCCGGCGCGCGAGTTCCTTGCCGAGCTTCACGCGCTGCGCCTCGCCGCCCGACAGCGTGGTCGCCTGCTGGCCGACCTTGACATAGCCGAGCCCGACTTCGTTGAGCATCGCCATCTTGTCGCGGATCGGCGGGACGGCCTTGAAGAACTCGACCGAGTCCTCGATCGTCATGTCGAGCACGTCGGCGATGCTCTTGCCCTTGAACTTCACTTCGAGCGTCTCGCGATTGTAGCGCGCGCCGTGGCACACGTCGCAGACGACATAGACGTCGGGCAGGAAGTGCATTTCGATCTTGAGCAGCCCATCGCCCTGGCACGCCTCGCAGCGGCCGCCCTTGACGTTGAAGCTGAACCGGCCGGGCTTGTAGCCGCGCGCCTGGCTTTCGGGCAGGCCGGCGAACCAGTCGCGGATCGCCGTGAAGGCGCCGGTATAGGTCGCCGGATTCGATCTGGGCGTGCGGCCGATCGGCGACTGGTCGATGTCGATCACCTTGTCGCAATGTTCGAGCCCGGTGATCTTGTCGTGCTTGCCGGCGAGCACGCGTGCGCCGTTGAGCTGGCGCGCGGCAGCGGCGTAGAGCGTGTCGATCGTGAAGCTCGACTTTCCCGAGCCCGACACGCCGGTGATGCAAGTGAAGGTGCCGAGCGGGATCGAGGCGGTTACGCCGCGGAGATTGTTCGCGGTGGCGTTGTGGACGGTGACTTTCTTGCCGTTGCCCTTGCGCCGCTTCGCCGGGACCGGGATTTCGCGCGTGCCGTTGAGATAGTCGGCGGTGATGCTGCCCTGGGTGCTCAGGATCTCGTCGAGGCTGCCGCGTGCGACGACTTCGCCGCCGTGCACGCCGGCGCCGGGCCCCATGTCGATGATGTAATCGGCGGTGCGGATCGCGTCCTCGTCATGCTCGACCACCAGCACGGTGTTGCCGAGGTCGCGAAGCCGCTTGAGCGTGACGAGCAGCATGTCGTTGTCGCGCTGGTGGAGGCCGATGCTCGGCTCGTCGAGCACATAGAGCACGCCCGACAGGCCCGAGCCGATCTGGCTGGCGAGCCGGATGCGCTGGCTCTCGCCACCCGACAGCGTGCCCGAGGTGCGGTCGAGGTTGAGATAGTCGAGCCCGACATTGTTGAGGAAGCCGAGCCGCTCGAGGATCTCCTTGAGGATACGCTCGGCGATCGTGCGCTGCTGGTCGGTGAGATGGCCGGGCAGCTGGGTGAACCAGGCAAGCGCGTCGACCACGGACAGGCGCGTGGCGTGGCTGATGTCGGCGCCGGCGATCTTGACCGCGAGCGCCTCGGGCTTGAGCCGCGCGCCGTGGCAGACCTCACACGGGTGCGACGCCTGGTATTTGGCGAGCTCCTCGCGCATCCACGCGCTTTCGGTCTGGAGCATGCGGCGGTTGAGGTTGCCGATCACGCCTTCGAACGGTTTGCGCACATCGTAGGACTTCTTGCCGTCGACGAAGGTGAGTGTGACCGGCTTGCCGCCGGTGCCGTGGAGGATGATCAGCTGGACTTCGCCGGGCAGGTCGCGCCACGGCGTCTCGAGGCTGAACCCGAATTCGCGCGCGAGGCTGCCGAGCACTTGCATATAATAGGGTGAGGGCGGGTTCGACTTCGCCCAGGGGACGACGGCACCCTTCTTGATCGAGAGATCATGGTTGGGGACCACCAGGTCCTCGTCGAATACCAATTTCTCGCCGAGCCCGTCGCACGCCGGGCAGGCGCCCTGGGGGGCGTTGAAGCTGAACAGCCGGGGTTCGATCTCGGCGATGGTGAAGCCGGAGACGGGGCAGGCGAATTTCTCGCTGAACACGATGCGGTTGGGGGGGATGCCGGCGCCTTTCATGGCGCCGCCTAAACTTACTAGCCCCTCCCCTTCAGGGGAGGGGTTGGGGTGGGGCATGTGGCTAGTGGATGCCGATCCAAGTTCGACATCCCCCACCCCAAACCCCTCCCCTGAAGGGGAGGGGCTAAGGCCGTCGGCCCCCTCGAACTGGAACGCCTGCACCATCTCCTTGACCCGGCTCGGCGTCACTGCCTCAACCGTCGTATCCACCAGATCCACATACGCCAGCCCTTCGGCCAGCTTGAGCGCGGTCTCGAAGCTTTCGGCCAGGCGCGTCGCGAGGTCGGGGCGGACGACCAGCCGGTCGACGACGACTTCGATGTCGTGCTTGTACTTCTTGTCGAGCGCCGGCGCATCCTCGATCAGATAGGCTTCGCCGTCGATGCGCACGCGCTGGAAGCCGGCCTTTTGCCATTCGGCGAGTTCCTTGCGGTACTCGCCCTTGCGGCCGCGCACGACCGGTGCGAGCAGCAGCAGCCGCGTGCCTTCGGGCAGCGCGAGCACGCGGTCGACCATCTGGCTGACGGTCTGCGCCGCGATCGGCAGGCCGGTCGCCGGCGAATAGGGCACGCCGACGCGCGCCCATAGCAGGCGCATGTAATCGTAGATTTCGGTGACGGTGGCGACGGTCGAGCGCGGGTTGCGGCTGGTGGTCTTCTGCTCGATCGAAATCGCCGGCGAGAGACCCTCGATATGGTCGACGTCGGGCTTCTGCATCAGCTCGAGGAACTGACGCGCATAGGCCGAGAGCGACTCGACATAGCGGCGCTGGCCCTCGGCATAGATGGTGTCGAATGCGAGGCTCGACTTGCCCGATCCCGACAGCCCGGTGATCACCGTCAGCGTGTCGCGCGGGATGTCGACGTCGACGCCCTTGAGATTATGCTCGCGCGCGCCGCGTACGGAAATGGTGGTGAGTGCCATGCCGTAGTTCTAGCTTTGTTCTAAAGGGAGTTCCAGTAGGGAGATAGGGTGGGGAGCGCGGCTTCGCTAGCGCCCCTTCGGCGCCCGATCGCCGACTTGCCCTACGATATTCACACATTCTCTTTTCCTTCGTCACCCCGGACTTGTTCCGGGGTCCACCGGAAGGCACGCGAGAAGCTTGAGGCTCCATGGATTCCCGCGTGGAGGGGTGGATGCCGGAACAAGTCCGGCATGACGATTCCATGTTAAACATCTGAATAGATACTACAAAAATCGATCAATAACGAAGCGTGAGTTCGTTAGCCTGACTTGCATGGGTTGTCATTGCAGCGGCAATGGTAGAGGGGCGTCGCGAAGTGGCGTTGCGCGCGTTTTGCTCTCGGAAGCCCGCTTCGCGCGTTCAATCAGCTTCGGTGGCAGGTGAACTATCGGCATCTTTCCCGGCCGGTGGTCAGGCGCGGTGATCTTCGATTTCAAGCTTGCCGACTACGATGCACTGGCCAGCATTCGGCCTGTCGGGCACGACCGTGTCTCCTTCGGCAACAACCACGTTTTCGATGGTCCACCGATCGCCGCAATCCGGAACAAATTCGAGCGTGTAGGTTCCGGCTGGGATATTCTTGATCTTGTAGCGTCCGTTATCCCGCACCGTTGCGCGAAACGCATTGCCCGATGCGTCTGTTGCCACGACTTTTATTTTGAAGCCGAACGTGGAAGTTTGGCCAATGATGGCGCGTGCGGGATGCTTCTCCCTCGCCGCAACAGGCTGACTAATCAACAAGCCCGCTGAAGCGCCAATGGCAATCACAATTCGACGAATGCCGCTCTGGGCACCAGCCTTGGTTTCGACCACCCCAAGAGAATCTATGCGCGCGCGAACGCAAGTGTCGGGTGCATCGCGGAGCAACGCTTCGATTTCGGATGCTTCATGTTGAGAGAGGTCATGAACGACTTTGTCGCACGTTGCGCAGGTTCGATGGCAGCCCGTCGGCACCATCTTTTGCCATTCTTCACCGCATGGCCTGGGAAAACGCACGCGCAAGTCGGTCATCGGCACCTTCTCCTACACGAAGCACGAACGTGGTAGCACGACAAGGCGGAGACGGTTAGCTTTCCCCTCAGTCTATCAAGTAGCGAAAACTGGACGAACCAGCACTTGCCGGCATTGGCGATGGCTGGCGGGGTTGGTCTGGCTGTTTCGCCGCACCGCACCGCGGGCGGGCGATGTGCACGATCCGCGGTGACGGGCAATTCCGCGTTTTCGGTTTCGCTGGATGTTCCCGGCGCAACGCCTTCACAGCTTGGCGTTCGAGGGCGCCCATTTGACAGACAGCTCGATGCCGCTTCCGATCGGCAGCAATACGGTCTGCATGTCTGGAAGCGCGCGGACCGCGGCGCGGTATTCGCGGGCGGAGTCGCGGAACACGGCGGGCTCGATCATATTGTCGGCGGCGATGATGCCTTCGTCGGAGAGCTTCGGGTAAACCGCCTTCAGGCACGGGACATAGAGTTCCTTCCAGATGTCGAGCAGCACCAGGTCGAACGGGCCCGGCTCCGCCGCTATCAGCGACACGGCATCGCCGAGCCGGAAATCGACGACCTCGGCGAGGCCGGCCTGCTCTAGCATCGCTCTGGCTGCGGCCTGCTTATAATCGGCGAGTTCCATCGTAATCAGCGTGCCGCCGACCTGGCGCATGGCGTCGGCCAGGAACAAGGTCGAATAGCCATAGCTGGTGCCGAGCTCGAGCACGCGCTTGGGGCGCCGCGCCAGGACCAGGCTGTGGAGGAACCAGCCGGCTTCTGGACCCACGGGCAGGAGGAACTCGTCGCGACGCGCCATCATTTCGCTGCCGATCGCCGCCTCCTTGATCACCTCGTCGGCGAGGCGCTGGCTGTAAGAGGCGAATACGCGGTTCGCGGCGTCGGTCGAGAATTGCATGTTTGCTTCCCCGGGCAGTCGTTGACGCGGCGTAGCATGGACGCGAGCCGCCGGTCGAACGCCTCGACACCGTGCGGTCGAACGCTGCCCAAGGGCTCGGATTAGTGGCATTAGACGTGGCGGCCGCTTGCGGCTGGGGTCTGCCCGGGGAAGCGCATGAGCGACATCGACATACGGCTGGATGGCTTACTGCTCGGACTGCTCCTCCTAGTCGGGACCCTATTGTTTCTCGCCATCACCCTCGTGTTGGCTGGCCGGACGCTGTTGGCGGAGCCGGTCGGTGCCCGCTCGTGGACGCGTGCTCTGCGCGGGTTGGGCCTCGCGCTGGCGCAAGCGGCGGCGTTGCTGGTCCTGCTGCTCTACCTCGATGCGGCGGGCAGCGCGCAAACGGGCCCGGACTGGATCGACTGGCTCGCGCTACCATGGGTGGCCCTGACGCTGGCCGGCCTGGTCTGGCTGTTCCGAAGCCGCGCGCGCCCGCCGCGGGCGGACGCGCGCGATTCGCGATAGGAAGCGATCTTCGACCAGCCCTTGGGCGTCATCGGCGCTCGCGAACCTGAAGATATGCGTTTTGCTCCGCTGCTTCCGCAGCGGTGTAGACGTGATCGAGCACACCCTCCGTCGGGAGATACTCGCCGTATCCGAGCCGCTCGTGGTAGAGCCGCATGGCGTGGTGCCAGGATGGCGCCATCAGGCTGAACACGAGCTTGGCCCCGGGTGCGATCCTATCCCGCCGCTGGTCGTTGTGCTCGCGCACGGGACCGAACTCGCCGTCGCCGTCGGCATTCTCCCAATATTCGTGCAGCAGGTCCGGCATCGCGCGCCTGATACGAGAGACGCCAACTGGTTGCTACTGCGCCAAAGGGATCGAGTTCTCGTAATCCGGTGCGTCCACGAACCCGCTATTTGCCTCCCGATCTACTCCCCTCCCTGCAAGGGAGGGGTTGGGGGTGGGTGCGCTCAAGCGCGCATCTTTGGGCTGAGGAACTCGCTGACGCCAACCCACCCCCAACCCCTCCCTTGCAGGGAGGGGAGTCGGCCTGCCCTTCTGAAAGGCGTCTGGAATGCGAAAGATAATGACCAGTTCGTCCCCAGGCTCCGAGCAGCAAAGTTTGTGACTTCCTCCCCGTCTTGCTGTATAACGCCAACACAAGCAAAAATCGTCGAACAGAAAACCCTTGGTGAGAATCGGCCCGAACGGCCGATCCGAAGGTCGCGCCTGTCGTCCAATTGGGATCAGGGGAGGATAGCATGTTCGTTCGCACCAGCATCATTCCGGCCTTTATGCTTGCAGCGGTCTTCGCACTACCGGTCGCCGCGCGCGCCGCGCCCGAAGAGGGTGACGTCTCTACTGCCGCCACCCGCGCCCGCGACGCGCGGATCGATGCGTTCTTCGCGCGTGCCACCACCGAGCTGCGCGCTGCCGCCGCCGATGCGCTCGGCGACGCGCTGGTGCTTGCGCCGCCGCCGCCACCGCCGGCGATGCAGCGCGTGTCGATCACGTCGCTGACCGCGGCGCAGCTGCTCAGCCTGCGCAAGGGGTTCGCGCAGATGCGCGCGTGGAGCTCGCAGCCGCACGGCAGCGCCAATTACAAGCGCAGCCTGGTCTATTGGGCGAACATGCACGCCTATATCGGCGGCGCCTGTTCGGCGGCTTCGGGAATCAACAACCAGGGTATGAGCGGGCTGTCGGCGCAGAACGCGACCACCCCCGACGAGCTCGCGACCTGGTGCACCTGCGAGCATGGCACCAGCCAGTTCCTCACCTGGCACCGCATGTATCTCTATTATTTCGAGCAGGTGCTGCGCGCGGCATCGGGCGATGCGTCGCTGACGCTGCCGTTCTGGGACTATGAGACCGACGGCCATGTTCCGCCGGCCTATCGCGCCGCGCGCTATCGGGTCGGCCGGCTGCTTCGCGGCAATCCGCTCTACGAGAAGAACCGCCAGGCGCAGCTCAACGCCGGCACCGCCGCGCTCGATCCGGCAGTGACTTCGCCGAGCAACGCCATGTCGAAGACCAGCTACGGTCCGTTCAACGGCGCGATCGAGCAGACGCCGCACGGCGCGGTGCATTGCGCGACCGGCGTCGCGGGCTGCCCGACCGGCTATATGGGCTATGTCCCGTCGGCCGGGAACGATCCGATCTTCTACAGCCACCATGCCAATATCGACCGGCTCTACGAATGCTGGCTGCGGGTGAATCCGTCGCAGCGGCTGCCGACCGGCGCGATCCTGACGGCGCAGTTCAGCTTCATCGACGGGACGGGGAATCTGGTCACCCGCACGGTGAGCGACATGCGCACCACGCAGCAGCTCGGCTATAGCTATGCCGGCGGCGGCGGCTGCCCGCTGCGTATCCACTTCCCGATCAAATGGCTGCTCGAGGAGAAGCCGATCCATATCTATGAGCTTGCCGGCCCGGTCCGGTTTGCCCCCGGCACCACGCGCGTGCCGATCCGCATCACGCCCGACGCGCGCAAGGCGATGCTGACCGCGATTCCCGAGCGGGGCGCCCCGCCGCGCCCGCAGCTGGTGCTCGATGGGCTGGCGTTCGACGCGCCGCCGGGCGTGCTGTACAAAGTCTATCTCGAAGGCGCGGGCGGAAAGCGCGAGCTGGTCGGCGTGCTCAACTTCTTCAACGCCACCGCGCCGAAGCACGATATGCCCGGCATGGACATGAAGGCCGAGCCGCCGAGCTTCGACGTCACCGATGCGCTCAAGGCGCTCGGCACCGCCGACGAGCTCAAGCTCGCGCTCGAGCCCTCGACCGGGCTTACCGGCGTGTCGCCGGAAGTGGCGGCGCGGCAAGCCAATCCGAAAGCCAATGTCCGCATCGGCGCGGTGCGGATGGAATTGCACTAGGAGCGCCCCCTCCCTTTGGCGCTCCAGCAGCGCCCGGCCCCTTGGGGCCGGGCGTTTGCGTCTTGACCAAGAATTTTTCGCTCAGAGATGCGGAGACGCAGAGAGCGGAAGTAGCCGCTGCAGCGGCAGGTCTCCTCCCGATGGTCGAGCGAGCGACATGCGTGGGGCCATTCCGACGCTACGTGCCAATGCGGACATCTCAGCGTCTCCGCGCGAACCAATTTCCTTCTTAATCGGCATCCCCCGCCACCGCCTGGCGCACATAATGCGCGATGGCCGCGGCATCGAAATCCTCCGGCCGCCGCAGCAATAAGGTCCGCGAGGCATTGCCGGCGCCGCCCAGACGTCCGAACGGATCGTCGAAGCGCGCGCCCCCGCGGAACGACAGCGTGAGCCCTTTATTGCTCGGGCTCACGGCGATGATGTCGTGCACCAGCCGGAAAACCGGCACGCCCGGATAGCCGCCCGACCCGCCGCGCATCGCCGCGCGGACCTCGGGAGCAACTTCGGCCACCAGCGCGCGGAACCGCTCGAACAGCGCGCGATGCTCGGGAGACAGCCTGGCTTCGGCATAAGCGGCAACGGCATCATCGGCGTCGGGCATGCGACTCTCGCGGTTTCCCGCAACCTTCGCGCGCGGGAGCAGGCGAGGCAATCGCGCGATTTGCTGCGGCGGCCGTAAGCCTGGGTTCAGCCGTCGCCGCCGATTCGAGCCGCTCGCAATGCGGAGGGATCGATGGCGAAGTGGATGGTGGGTCTGGCGCTGCTCCTGCTGCCGGTGCCCGCACTGGCGCAGATGGGACCGGGCGGCGGCATGCCAGGGGGCGGCGGACGACGCGGCGGCGGCGGCGCGGGCGGCTTCGGCGGGATGCACCGCGGCGGCCAGGGCTTCGCCCAGATGCGCGACATCAAGATCAAGCGTGACCGCTATGACAAGACCGTAGCGGCGCTGTTCGCCGAGGCCGACGCCAATCACGACGGCACGATCACCGACGAGGAAGTGCGCGCAGTGATCCAGGCCAAGCGCGACGCGATCCTGCGCGCGCGGTTCGACCGCGTCGACGCCAACCACGACCATGTCATCGACGCGGCCGAGTTCCTCGCCTGGCAGCACAGGATGGGCGACGATGCGCTCGACGAGAACCAGCCGCAGACCGACGACGGCAGCGCGCTCCCCGATGCGATCGACGTACCGGGCAAGGGCGAGAGCCTGCAGGACCGCGCGATCCAGCGGCTGATCGGCTCGCTCGACGCGCTGACGCTGAGCAAGGCCAACACCAATTACGACAAAGGCGTCACGCTCGACGAACTGCTCGCGTATGAGAATGCCAAGTTCGACGCGGCCGATGCCAACCATGATGGCGAACTCGACGGCGAGGAATTGCGCGCGGCGGGGCTTGGCGGCGGACCGCGGCGCGGGGCAGGCGGTCCGGGCGGCTTCGGCGGGCGGCGTGGCGGCGGTGGTGCACCGCCCGAGGAGGGTGAGTAGTCGCGGCGCAGCCGCCGACACCCCATGATCGTCATCCTCGCGCGGGGGCCAGCGCCGACGCGGCGGGCATGCGGACGCCCTGCGCGCGCCGCTCTTGCCGTATCCGGCGGCCGGACGCCATCGGCGACAGGATTGACAAGCCGCGCCGCGGCGGCGCAACCGGCCGCGCATGCAGGAACCGCAAGTGATCGTGGTGGGTGCCGGTCCCACCGGGCTCGCGCTCGCGCTGGCGCTCGGCCTCGAAGGCGTTTCGGTCGTCGTCCTCGAGGCCGCGGCCGAACTCCACCGCGAGGCGCGCGGGGCGGCCTATCACCCGCCGACGCTCGAGATCTTCGAGCGGCTCGGCGTGATCGATGCGATCCAGGCGAAGGGCATCCGTGCGCCGGTCTGGCAGATCCGCGACCGCATCGACGGGCTGGTCGCCGAATTCGACCTGGGGCTGATCGCCGACCGCACGCCCTATCCCTATCGTCTCCACCTCGAGCAGAGCCAGCTCACGCGCATCCTGCTCGCGCGCATCGCCGAAGCCGCCCCGAGCGTGATCGTGCGGTTCGGCGCCGAGGTCGTCGAAGCCGGACAGGACGCGGACGCGGCATGGGTGACGCTAAACGATGGCGAGCGCATCGCCGGTGGGTTCGTGGTCGGGTGCGACGGCGCGCGCAGCGCAGTGCGGCGCTCGGCGGGGATCGCATTCGAAGGCTTCACTTGGCCCGAGCGCTTCCTCGTCTCGGTGCTCGACATGGACCTAGCGCGTTTCGGCCTTGCCAACGCGGGCTATGTCGCCGATCCGGAGCGCTGGGCGGCGATCTTCCACCTGCCGGGCGACGGCCCGCCGGGCGTGTGGCGCGTGGTCTATCCGATCGCGGAGGAGGCCGACGAAGCTGAAGCATTGTCGCCCGCGGCGGTGCAGGCGAGCCTGGCGACGATCTTCGCGCATACCATCGTGGCGCCGCCGGACGGCGTGTTCCCGCTCCAGTCGGCGATGGTCTATCGCGTCCACCAGCGCGTTGCCGAGCGCTTCGTCGCCGGCCGGCTCGTGCTCGCCGGCGACGCCGCGCATCTCAACAATCCGCTCGGCGGGTTCGGGCTCAACGGCGGCGTGCAGGAAGCCGAGAATCTCGCCGCGAAGCTGGTGCGCGTGCTCCGCAATGGCGAACCCTATCAACCGCTGTTCGCGCATTATGAGCGCCAGCGGCGGCCGCTCAACATCAAGGCGGTTCAGGCGCTGAGCATCCGCAACAAGCGGTTGCTCGAGGAGACCGACGCCGGGGTGCGCCGCGCACGCCTCGACGAATTGCACGCGACGGCTGCCGACCCGGCCGCCGCGCGCGCGTTCCTGCTCAACAGTTCGATGATCAACGCCGTGGAGGAGGCGGCGGCCGTCGCCTGACCGCGCGTCAGGGCTCCATCAGCACGGCTTCCTCCGCCACGCCCGCGCTCTGCCGTGTGCCGAGGCGGACGTGCGGGATCAGCAGCCCGATGGCTAGCGTGAGCAGCGCGAAGGCCAGCACGCCGCAGAAGGTCCAGTGCAGCGCCGCTCCGAGCGCGACGCGCGTGGTAGCGTCGGCCGCCGCCGGATGGTTGATCAGCTGGCGGACATGCTCGGCGCTGACCGGTGCCGGGCCGCTCGCGAGCCGCCAGTTGAGCAATGCGCCGAGCATCGCCGCACCAAGCGTGCTGCCGAGATTGCGCGCGAACAGGTTCGACGCGGTCGCGACCCCGCGTTCCTCCCAGCCGACGCTATCCTGGATGATCACGATCGCGGCCGTGCCGAAGAAGCCCAGGCCGAACCCGAGCACGAGCGAGCCGAGCCCCGGCACCCAGGGCGACATGCCCGGCCCGAGCAGCACGAACACGCTCGCGCCCGCGGGTATGAGCACCGCGCCGATCATCGCAGTGCCACGCAGCCCGAAGCGTGTGAAATTGTGCGCGGCATAGGTCGCCGCGATCGGCCAGCCGAGCACGGTCGCGGTGAGCGTCATGCCCGCGACGAGTGCCGAACGGCCGAGAATTGCCTGGACGTACATCGGCAGGAAGGTGATCAGCCCGATCATCGCCATGCCGCTCAGCATCGTCGCACCATTGACGCTCGCCATGATCCGGCTGCCCCACAGCCGGAAGGCGATCATCGGCTCGGCCGCGCGGCGCTCCTGCCACACGAAGGCGAGCAGCGCGGCGGAGAAGACTCCGGCGGCGATCAGCGGGGTATGGGCCTTGCCGTTGCCTGCCTCGGTCAGCGCGACGATCAGCGCCGACACCGCGAGCGTGAACAGCAGTGCGCCGGGCACGTCGACGCTGCGGCGCTGGTGCTCGAGCTTCTCGCGCAGGAACAGGAAGAAGCCGGTCGTGGCGGCGATGCCGACGGGGATGTTGATCCAGAACACCCAGCCCCAGCTGAGATGCTGCACGATCAGTCCACCGGCGAGCGGACCGAGCACCGACGACACGCCCCACACGCTCGCAAGATAGCCTTGCACGCGCCCGCGCTCCTGCGCCGGATAGAGATCGCCGACAATCGTCATCGTCACCGGGGCCACCGCGCCTGCGCCGAGACCCTGGACCAATCGGAACAGCACCAGCGACAGCATCGACCAGGCGAAGCCGCACAGCAGCGAGCCGAGCAGGAAGATTGCCATACCCGCGAACAAGGTGCGCCGGCGGCCGAAGATATCGGCAAGCTTGCCGAACACCACCGTGGCGGCAGACTGCGCGAGCAGGAACGCGGCGAACACCCAGCTATAGAGCTGCAAGTCGCCGAGCTGACCGACGATCTGCGGCATCGCGGTCGACACGATCGTCGTCTCGACGGCGATCATGAAGCTCGATGCCATGACCGGCGCAAGGATCAGCCAACGATTTTGCGGCGCAACAACGGACATGCCGCGGCCCTAGAGGATCACCCTGAGGTTTTAAACTCCCGCCTGCGGTGCGCTGGACTCGCGGGTATTGCATGCCTATGTATGGGTTATTGTATGGTAACAAACGAGTCGAGGGTCATGCAAACGGCAAGCAAGGAGAAATTCCGCTGGATTCTCGACACTGGCTGGCGCGGGCGCTGCCCGCGCTGCGGCCAGGGCCATATGTTCCAGTCGTGGCTCAAGGTGTCCGATCGTTGCGAAACCTGCGGACTCGACTATCGTTTCGCTTCGCCCGACGACGGTCCGGCATTCTTCTCCTTGTGTTTCGTCGCCTTTCCGCTGACCTTCCTGATTGTATGGATACAAGTCGCCTTCGATCCGCCGATGTGGGTGCATCTGTTCGGCTCGGTTCCGCTGATCCTGCTCGGCTGCGCGCTGCCGCTGCGCCCGATCAAGGGGTGGCTGGTCGCTTCGCAATATGTGAATCGCGCGCAGGAAGCGGGGACGCGCCGGCTCTGGGCGAAGCTCGACGGGCGCGCGCAGGACGAGAGCAGCTTTGACGATTGACACCTGGCTTCCCGATCTGACGCGCAGCGCTGGCGCGAAATACCAAGCGATTGCCGACGCGCTCGACACTGCGGTGGCGGAGGGTCGGCTGCGACCGGGCGACCGGCTGCCGCCGCAGCGCGAACTCGCCGCACGGCTCGGCGTCGACCTGACCACCGTCACCAAAGCCTATGACACGGCGCGGCATCGCGGACTGATCGAGGCGCGCGGGCGCGCGGGCAGTTTCGTGCTGCCGGCGCGTTCGGCAGTGCTGCCGCCACCCGAGCCGGTCGACACCGGCATGAACACGCCGCCCGAGCTGCCGATGCTGGCGCGCGCGATCGGCGAGGCGCTGCCGGCGCTGCTCGCACCGGGGGGCAACGTCCGGCTGCAATATCAGGCGGTCGGCGGCGCGCCGCAGGATCGCGCGGCCGGCGTGCAACTGCTTGCCGGGCTCGGCCTGGCGTCGACCGAAGCGCAGCTGGTGGTTGCCGCCGGAGGTCAGAACGCACTGCATGCGATCGTCGGCGCGGCGCTGCGGCCAGGCGACGCCGTGGCATGCGGTCGCTACGTCTATCCCGGTTTCACTGCGCTCGCCGCGCGCAGGGGCCTGCGGCTGCTGCCGTTGCCTGCCATCGACGCCGCCGCGCTCGACGCCTTGTGCCGGCGCGAGGCGGTGCGGGCGCTGTATCTCGTGCCGACCAACGACAATCCGACCGCCGTGACGCTGGATCGCGAAGCCCGGGCAGCGATCGCCGCAGTGGCGCGACGCCATGATTTCCAGATCATCGAAGACGATGCCTATGCCCTGCTCGCGAGCGACCCGATCGTGCCGGTTGCCAGCTTCGCGCCCGAGCGCAGCTGGTACGTCGCGAGCATGTCGAAGATCCTCTCGCCTGCGCTGCGCGTGGCGTTCGTGCGCGCGCCGAGCGTCGGCGCGGCGCTGTGGTTGACGGCTGGCGTACACGAAAGCGCCGTGATGGCGCCGCCGCTCAACGCGGCTATGGTCAGCCTGTGGCTCGCCGACGGCAGCTTCGCGCGGCTCGTCGCGGCGATGCGCGCCGAGGGTGCGGCGCGCCAGATCCTGGCCGACACCGTGCTGGGCGATCTCGCGCGCCAACGCCATCCGCAAGGCTATCATTTCTGGCTGCCGCTGCCCGACGGCGGCGGTGCCGACCTCGCGACCGCGATGCACGGCAGCGGCCTTTCGGTGGTGCCGTCCGAGCGATTTGCAGTCGTCGCGGGCGACGACCAGGCAGTCCGCGTGTCGCTGGGCGGGCTGCTGAGCCGCGAACGGCTCGAGCGCGCGCTGGAATTGCTGCACGCGCATCTCGGCGCAGGCGGCGCGCGGCCCGGCCTGCTGATCTGAGCGCTGGTCGCGACCATCCGCGCTCAGCGGATTTTCGGGTTCCGGTATCGGCAGAAATTGACGCCACCCACCGGCGAAATCGCCTTCGCAAATCTCGCATAAACGCGCTAGCGTTGACTTTGCCCGAAATCGATGTGCGCCGAGCGTCGGGCGACATGGCAGAAAACAGAAGAAGCGCTTGGAGGAGAGGATGCGCAAATCGACAGGGGTGATGATGGTGTTCGCAATGCTGGCGCAGGCGGACGCTGCGTCGGCGCAGTTCCAGCTGCCCCCGCCGCCGCCTGCACCGCGGTCGATGCCCAGTGACCCGATGCAGCCAAGCACCAAATGGGCCGCGAATTTCGGCGATAACAGTTGCGAGATCGCGCGTGATTTCGGCGCCGGCAAGCAACAGGCGGAGCTGGTGTTTCGGCCGCTCACCGGCACCGGCCAACTGCAGGTCGAACTGCGGTACCACGGCACGGCGCCGAAGCAGTTGGGCGGCAATGCGCGATTTGCCATGTATCCGGCGGGCAGTTCGGCAGTGGGCGGCTATTTCGATACAGCGCTCGCCCCGGAAGAGCCGTTCGAGCGACTGACGATGATTACGCTGCAGCGCAAGGACATCGCGGACCTGGCCAATTCGCAGGTGATCACGCTGGTGTACGGGCCCAAAATGGCGTCGCTGGCGCCCGGCGTGCTGGGCGATGTGGCGAAGGTGCTCAAGGAGTGCGAGGACGATCTCGTCAAGTCCTGGGGCTATGATCCGAAAGTGATGAACAGCCTCAAGAGCCCTCCCGTGCCGGTGACCCCGGAAAAATGGTTTACGGCCAAGGACTTTCCGTCGAAGCGCGACGCCAAGGACAGCCGGCCGTCCAGTGTGCGCTTCACGGTCGGCACCGACGGCGTGGTGGGCAACTGCGCCGTCGTGTTCAGCAGCGGCTCAAAGATCTTCGACGACAGCGCGTGCACGCTGATGACGACCAAGGCCCGCTACAAGCCGGCGCTCGACGCCGCCGGCCAGCCGGTCGCCGCGCTGACGGTAACGCCGGTGATGCGGCCGTTCGGCTCCTGATCCCGGCATTTCCGGGATGGCGTCGACCGCACGCGGTTACGACGTCAGGGTCCGAATGGCAGCAACTGCTCGAGCTGTCCGAGGTCGGGCGCCCCTGGCAGCCGTGCGACGCCGCGCAGGAGGAAGGCGTGCCGGACGATCTCGGCCTGCTGCTCGATGCCGTAGCGGCGGAATGGCCTGCCTGGCACGAGCTTGTAGCGGTAGCGGCAAAAGGGATGGCGTCGCAGCGGCAGGAACAGGCCCTGCTGGTGCTGCCAGACGTGCACCATCTCATGGATGAACAGCCCCTGGAGATCGAGCGGCGCCTCGGCGAAATCGTCGCGATAGACTCCGCCCTTGGGATGGAAATGGATCGTGCCGAGCGGTGCCATGGTCACGTTCGCCGGCTGGAAGAATGCCCATTTGGCATGCGCGATGCGGGCGCGATCATAGTCGATCGCGTCGCCGAACATGCTGCGCGCGAGCGCTATTTCCCCGGAAGTGAGCGGTCGTCGGTGTGCCATCGATCGATTTGTTCGATACGAGCAGCGTGCTATCGACACAATACACAGGGAGGCAGAAGATGACGCGACTGGTGGACCTCGGCGATCGGCGCGTGCTGCATCCCGGACCGCTGCGTTGGCTGCGCGCGCTCGGGTGGCTATTGGTCTGCGGCCTGGCAGTTATGCTGATGTACGTCATCGGCTATTTGATCACGCTGCTGGTCGCCTCGACATTCGTCCCCAGTGTGCACATCATTCCCAAAGTCACTGCCCCACCGCTCGTCGAAATCGCCGCCAGTCTGGTCGGCGCGGTGAGCGTGCTGACCGGCTATCCGGCACTGGTGCGACTGGGCGAGGGGCGTCCGGCGAGCGAACTCGACTGGAGCAAGGCGCTTCCCGAACTCGGGATCGGGCTCGCGCTCGGTGCGGCGCTGATGCTTGCCACAGGCCTTCTGTTGTGGGTCACCGGCTGGGCGCATTACGCGCCAAGCGCGATCACCGGCGGCAGCCACGCAGCCAGCGTGTCGGTTCAGTCCAGCGTGGTCGAGGAAGTCATCTTCCGGCTGGTGCTGTTGCGGCTGGTCTGGCGTGCCGCCGGAATATGGCCGGCGCTCGCGGTATCGGCGCTGTTCTTCGGCTGGGCGCATCTGCACAACCCCGGCTCAAGCTGGTTCGCAGCGCTGTGCATCGCGTTGGAGGCCGGGGTCGTGCTTGCCGCTTTCTATATTCTGACCGGTCGATTGTGGATTTCGATCGGGCTGCACGCCGGTTGGAACTTCACTCAGGGCTGGCTGCTCGGCTCGCCGGTCTCGGGCACGCGCGACTTCATCGGCGGCCCGCTCAAGATGACTCCGACACCAGGCGTGCCCGACTGGATGACCGGCGGGGCGTTCGGGGCCGAGGCGTCGATCGCCGCGCTGCTCGTCTGCACCGTGGTGGGGCTGTGGGTGCTGTGGATGGCATGGCAACAAGGCCGGCTCGACAACGCCGGTTGACCGGCGTCGGGTGACTTGGGCGAGCGGGTAGCTTGCTCGGGCCACTCCTGTCCCAGGTCGCTATTTCGGCTCCGCCTCCCCCGCTCCGACCACTTTCGCTTTCACCTCGATCTTCCTCCCATCGGCAAACTGCAACGTCAGCGGCACGGTGTCGCCGCTCTGCACGCGCGGCGCGATGTCGAACAGCATGACATGCTTGCCGCCCGGCGCGAACGCGACGTTCGCGTTCGCGGGCACGGCGACGTCCTTGACCGGCGCCATCGTCATCGCCGACCCCATGCCGTGATCCATCGGCATCGACATGTCGGGCATGCTCTCGTGCATCTCGGCGCGGATCGCGAACGGCGCGGAGACCGCGACCAGGGTCGTCGGCTTGGCGCCGCCATGGATCGTGAAATAAGCCGCACCCGGTCGGCCGGCGACGCCGGGCAGGCGCACCCAGGCGCGATCGGCACCGACTTCGCTCGCTTGTTGACAGCCAGCGAGCAGCGCCATTGCCGCCACTCCCGAAACGATACGCAATACCGGTCTCCTAAACCCGAATATAAAGCCTGCGCCTCCTAGGAAGGCTCAGTTCTCGCGGCAAGCTTGCGGGTCGGCGAAGCGCACCTATATCGCGTGGCGAGACGTCGTGCTGCCGCTCATGGGGCACGGCTGGGATGCAATTTGAACACGGGGGCCACTGAGAGGACCATGGCTAAAGTAATCGGCATTGATTTGGGTACGACCAACAGCTGCGTTGCGGTGATGGAGGGCGGCAAGCCCAAGGTGATCGAGAATGCGGAAGGTGCGCGCACCACTCCGTCGATCGTCGCCTTCGCCAAGGACGGCGAGCGTCTGATCGGCCAACCGGCGAAGCGCCAGGCCGTCACCAATCCCGACAACACCGTCTTCGCGGTCAAGCGCCTGATCGGCCGCCGCTTCGACGATCCGGTGACCAAGAAGGACACCGAACTGGTCCCTTACAAGATCTCGCGCGGTCCCAATGGCGACGCGTGGGTCGAAGCGGGTGGCAAGGATTACAGCCCGTCGCAGATCTCGGCGTTCATCCTGCAGAAGATGAAGGAAACCGCCGAAAGCTATCTCGGCGAGACCGTCACTCAGGCAGTGATCACGGTCCCGGCCTATTTCAACGACGCGCAGCGCCAGGCGACCAAGGATGCCGGCCAGATCGCGGGACTCGAAGTGCTCCGCATCATCAACGAGCCGACCGCTGCCGCGCTTGCGTATGGGCTGGAGAAGCAGGACGGCAAGACGATCGCGGTCTATGACCTCGGCGGCGGCACGTTCGACATTTCGATCCTCGAGATCGGCGACGGCGTGTTCGAAGTGAAGGCCACCAATGGCGACACCTTCCTCGGCGGGGAAGACTTCGACTCGAAGCTGGTCCAGTTCCTTGCCGACGAGTTCCGCAAGGCCGAAGGCATCGACCTCACCAAGGACAAGCTCGCGCTGCAGCGGCTCAAGGAAGCCGCCGAAAAGGCGAAGATCGAGTTGAGCTCGGCACAGACCACCGAAGTCAATCTGCCGTTCATCACTGCCGACCAGAACGGGCCGAAGCATCTGGTCAAGACGATCAGCCGCGCCGATCTCGAGCGCCTGGTCGACGACCTGATCCAGCGCACGCTCGAACCGTGCCGCAAGGCGATCAGCGATGCCGGCATCAAGGCCGCGGACATTGCCGAAGTGGTGCTGGTGGGCGGCATGACTCGCATGCCCAAGGTGCGCCAGGTCGTGAAAGATTTCTTCGGCAAGGAGCCGCACACCGGCGTCAACCCCGATGAAGTGGTGGCGATCGGCGCGGCGATCCAGGCCGGCGTGCTCCAGGGCGACGTCAAGGACGTGCTGCTGCTCGACGTGACGCCGCTGTCGCTCGGCATCGAGACGCTGGGCGGTGTGTTCACGCGGATGATCGACCGCAACACGACGATCCCGACCAAGAAGTCGCAGATCTATTCGACCGCGGACGACAATCAGCAGGCGGTGACGATCCGCGTGTTCCAGGGCGAGCGCGAAATGGCGGCGGACAACAAGCTGCTCGGCCAGTTCGACCTGGTCGGCATTCCGTCGGCGCCGCGCGGCGTGCCGCAGATCGAAGTGACGTTCGACATCGACGCCAATGGCATCGTCAACGTTTCGGCGAAGGACAAGGGTACCGGCAAGGAGCAGCAGATCCGCATCCAGGCCTCGGGCGGCCTTACCGACGCCGACATCGAGTCGATGGTGCGCGACGCGGAGAAGTTCGCCGAAGAGGACAAGAAGCGCCGTGCCGCGGCCGAGGCGAAGAACAATGCCGAGAGCCTGATCCACACCACCGAGCGTCAGCTCCAGGAGAATGCCGACAAGGTCGACACGTCGCTCAAGTCCGAGATCGAAGGCGCGATCGCGCAGGCGAAATCGGCGGTCGAGAGCGGCGATGCCGAAGCGATGACGCGCGAGTCGCAAAATCTTGCGCAAGTCGCGATGAAGCTCGGCCAGGCCATCTATGAGAAGCAGCAGCAGGCCGAAGCTTCGCCGGCGTCGGCGCCCGCGGGCGAAGCCGGTGGCGAGGAAGTGGTCGACGCCGAATTCTCCGAGGTGGACGACAACAAGGCGTAATCAAACTTCCCCCCTCTCCCCGCGCGGGGAGAGGGCCGGGGAGAGGGGGCTTTGGGACTTGGGGCAGACGATGGTTGATTGCGAACGACGTTCCCCTTTGCCGACCCTCTTCCCGCACGCGGGGAGAGGGCTTTCTAAATGACTGGCGAAGTCGATTATTACGAAGTGCTGGGCTGCGCGCGCGGGGCGGACGACGCAACGCTCAAGGCCGCCTATCGCAAGCTGGCGATGCAATATCACCCGGACCGCAACGACGGGTGCAAGGACAGCGAAGCCAAGTTCAAGGCGGTCAGCGAAGCCTATGAAGTCCTGAAGGACCCGCAGAAGCGCGCGGCCTATGACCGCTACGGCCATGCCGCGTTCCAGCAGGGCATGGGCGGCGGTGCGCAGCAGGATTTCGGCGCCTTCTCGGACCTGTTCGAAAGCGTGTTCGGCGAGTTCATGAACGGCCGCGGCGCAGGCGGCGGGCGCCAGCAGCGGCGCGGCGCCGATCTGCGCTACGACATGGACATCTCGCTCGAGGAAGCGTTCCACGGCAAGGCGACGCAAGTGACGATCGACGTTTCATCGAGCTGCGACACCTGCAGTGGCTCGGGCGCTGCGCCTGGAACGCGCGTCAAGACCTGCGCGACCTGTCACGGCCAGGGCAAGGTCCGCGCGACGCAGGGCTTCTTCATGGTCGAGCGCACGTGCCCGGGATGCCACGGCCAGGGCGAGACGATCACCGACCCGTGCCGCGACTGCCGCGGCGAGGGCCGCACCGACAAGACAAAGACGCTGTCGATCAACGTGCCGCCGGGCGTCGATGAAGGCACGCGCATCCGCCTGGCCGGCGAAGGCGAGGCCGGTGCGCGCGGCGCGCCTGCCGGCGACCTCTATATTTTCATCCATGTGCGCAAACACGCGCTGTTCGAGCGCGAAGGCACCAATCTCTACGCACATGCGCCGATCAGCTTCACGACGGCGGCGCTGGGCGGTGAGATCACCATTCCGGGGCTCGACGGCGAGAATCACGTGATCCGCGTCGCGCCGGGCACGCAATCGGGTCGCGAGATGCGCCAGCGCGGTGCAGGCATGCCGGTGCTACAGGGCCGGGGCCGCGGCGACATGGTCGTGCGCATCGACGTCGAAATGCCGACCAAGCTGTCAGCCCGGCAGCGCGAACTGCTCGAGGAATTCCGCAGGACCGAGACCGGCGAGGAATGCCCCAAGTCGCAGGGCTTCTTCGCCAAGGTGAAGTCGGCGCTGGGCTGAGAGGCTCCGGGCCCTTCGCGGTGCCACTTGGAACCGCCACGGGCGTGAATTTCCAGTCAAACGCTGAACATTGGCTGACAGGTCGATTCAGACATAGCTCAGCGCGACTCGCATACTCCTCCCCCATCAGGCGGTCGCGTCCGTCGGAAAGTGGAGGAAAAAATGCGTAAAATTCTTCTCGGCCTGTTGGCGATCGCCGCCGCCGCACCCGCAATTCCGACCGCCGCGGTCGCGCAGGACTGGCGCTATGACGGTTACGAGCGCGACTATCGCGACGGCCGTTACGTCCAGTACGACGACCGTGGCGACCGCTACGGCCGGTACAATAACTATGAGCGGGGCTATGGTCGCTACTACGACCGCCGCGGCTATTATCACGGCCCGTCCTGGCGCGGGCGCGACGGCCGCGCCTATTGCCGCCGTTCGGACGGCACCACCGGCCTGATCGTCGGCGGCGTCACCGGCGCGCTGCTCGGCCGCACGATCGACACGCGCGGCGACCGCGCGCCCGGCACGCTGCTCGGCGGCGCAATCGGCGCCCTGCTCGGCCAGGCGATCGAAAAGGACGGCGCGCGCTGCCGCTGATCGATCGACGCAAGCATTGAAAGGCCCGGCCGTTCGCCGGGCCTTTCTTGTGTCTATGGTTGCTTCGCAAGCACGCCCGGCGGCGGTGCTATTTGCTGGCGCGGCGCTTCCGAGATGCGCGTGACGCGCGAGAGTACGCCTTCGAGCAGCGGCGTCATCGCGGCGAGCCGACGCGTCTTGATCACGGCATCCCACAAAGGCTCGAACTTCTTCCAGCCGGCGGCGTAGAAGAAATGCTTCGCGCGGTGCTTCGCGCTTTCGTGCACCAGCGCGCCGCGCGCGATGTTTCGCCAGGCGTAGAAGTCGCGATAGGCGCGGTCATATCCCGCCTTGAGCGCTTCGGGCTCCAGCCGTGCCGGGCGATACACGACGTGGCGCGTGTCATAGCGGTCCCAGTCGTGGCTGGTGATCCGGCCCTGCGCGGCAAGATCGGCATAGAGCCGCGTGCCCGGATACGGCGTCTGGATATGGAAGGTGGCGGTCGTGACGCCGTTGACCACTGCCCATTCGACGGTTCGGTCGAACACATCCGCGTCGTCGTCGTCCATCCCGAACACGAATGAACCGTTGATCATGATGCCGAGCGCGCTCAGCCGCTGCGTCACCGCCCGATAGTCGAGCGCGAGGTTCTGCTTCTTGTTGCTGGCGCGCAGATTCGCCGCGCTGAAACTTTCGAATCCGACGAACAGGCTGCGCAGCCCCGCATCGGCGGCACGTTCGATCAAATCGCCACGCAGCACCGAATCGACGGTGGCCGCGCCCTGGAACAGCCGCCCCATGCCGCGCATTCCGGCGAACAACGCCTCGGCGAAGCGACGGTCGCCGAGCAGGTGATCGTCGAGGAAGTAGAGATGACGCCCCGGCAGCCGCTCGATTTCGGCCAGCGCGGCATCGACGCGCTGCGTGTAGAAGCTGCGCCCGCCGGCGAAGAAGGCGTCCTTGTAGCAAAAGTCGCAATGCTGCGGACAGCCGCGCGTCACGACGATCGAATTGGGAACGAGATAGCGGTCCCGCTTGATCAGGTCGCGCCGCACGGGCGGGACATGCTCGATCGTACGCCCGGTGGTGGAGACATAGCGCGGGCGCGGTTGCCCGGCACGGAAGTCGGCGAGGAATTGGGGGAAGGTCTGCTCGCCCGGCCCAAGGAAGACCGCATCCGCATGCGGCGCGGCCTCGTCGGGCAAGGCGGTGACGTGCAGCCCGCCCAGCGCCACGAAACAGCCCTTGGCACGATAGAGATCGGCGAGCGCATAGGCGCGATAGGCATTGGTGATATAGACCTGGATCACCACCAGGTCGGGCGTGTCGTCCGTCGTCAGCCGTTCGACATGATCGTCGACCAGCTCGGCTTCGTCGTCCGGATCGAGGTACGCCGCCAGAGTCGCGAGCCCGAGGGGCGGGAACAGCGAATATTTGATCGGGCGCCAGAACGGGCTCTTCGCCTCGGTGAGTGCCGGCAGGATGAATTTGACGCGCATGCGCTTCTCCTTCGCGCCTGCCGGTAGCGCGCGAAGATCGAGAGGTGATGCAGAGCCTGTGAGGTTATCGTCCGGCCGCGCCCAGAGGTGGCAGCCGGACTAAGCTTGTTTCAGTCGCCGAACACGCGCGCGAAAATCGTGTCGACGTGCTTGAAGTGATAGTCGAGGTCGAATTTCTCGGCGATCGCTTCGGAGCTGAGCGCGGCGGTGACTTCCGGATCGGCCTGGAGCAGTGCGAGCAGCGAGAGCTGGCCGTCCGATTCCCACACTTTCATCGCATTGCGCTGGACCAGCCGATAGGCATCCTCGCGACTCACGCCGGCCTGGGTGAGCGCGAGCAGCACGCGCTGCGAATGGACGAGGCCGCCCATGCGGTCGAGATTCTTCTGCATCCGCTCGGGATAGACGAGCAGCTTGTCGATCACGCCGGTCAGGCGCGCGAGCGCGAAATCGAGCGTGATCGTTGCGTCGGGGCCGATGTAGCGCTCGACCGACGAGTGCGAGATGTCGCGCTCATGCCAGAGCGCGACATTCTCCATCGCCGGAATCGCCGCGCTGCGCACCATGCGTGCCAAGCCGGTGAGATTCTCGGTGAGCACTGGATTGCGCTTGTGTGGCATCGCCGACGACCCCTTCTGGCCGGGCGAGAAATATTCCTCGGCCTCGAGCACTTCGGTGCGCTGCAAATGGCGGACCTCGGTCGCGATGCGTTCGATCGAACTTGCGATCACGCCGAGCGTCGCGAAGAACATCGCATGGCGGTCGCGCGGGATCACCTGAGTCGAAACCGGTTCGACACTCAGTCCGAGCTTTGCGGCGACATGTTCCTCGACGCGCGGATCGATGTTGGCAAAGGTGCCGACCGCGCCCGAGATCGCACAGGTCGCGACATCGGCGCGCGCCGCCTTGAGCCGGACGCGCGACCTGTCGAATTCGGCATAGGCTTCGGCAAGTTTGAGCCCGAAGGTGACGGGTTCGGCATGGATGCCGTGGCTGCGGCCGATCGTCGGCGTCATCTTGTGCTCGAACGCGCGGCGCTTGATCACTTCGAGCAGCCGGTCGAGATCCTCGAGCAATATGTCGGCGGCGCGGCTGAGTTGCACCGCGAGGCAGGTGTCGAGCACATCCGACGACGTCATGCCCTGATGCATGAACCGCGCCTGGTCGCCGACATGCTCGGCGACCCAGGTGAGGAAGGCGATCACATCATGCTTGGTCACTGCTTCGATCGCGTCGATCGCGGCGACGTCGATCTTGGGATTCGTCGCCCACCAGTCCCACAGTGCCTGCGCCGCTGCCTTGGGGACGACGCCGAGCTCGGCGAGCGCATCGGTGGCATGCGCTTCGATCTCGAACCAGATGCGAAACTTGGCTTCAGGCTCCCATAAAGCAGTCATTGCCGGACGGGCATAGCGGGGAACCATCGTGCGCCTTTCGATTGGGGAACGGCGGCGCGATAGCAGCGGCCCCGCAGCGCTTCAACCAAGCGCCCGGCGGTACCGCCCGATGTGTGGACAGTCCTCCGAACCATCCTCTTCGCGCGCGCCGGGCAATCGATGATGGATTCCCCGCATCATCGCAAATCTGGCACGGAGTCAGGGCGACACGAGCCTCGGAACCGATGGATTGCGGTGACAGGGGCCCTCGCGGCGGGAACCGGGGCTGAGTGCGCCGGTTCAATCGCGCGACAAGGGGGTCCACGCGCGAGACACAAGAACCCGCGCTCGATGCTAAAGGATATTGAATGCTGAAAACGATGCTGATGGCCGGCGCGGCGCTGATCGCGGTCCCGGTGATGGCGCAGACCGCGCCGCAGTCCGCGGCTCCGGCGGCACCTCGGAGCGAAGCAATCCCACCGTCGGATGCGACACAGCCCGCACAACAAACTGCCCAGCCGGCACCGGCCGCACAGGACGCCACCGCCGCCGCGCCCGCGGCGACACAACCCGCCACGACCGTCTCGCAAGTCGCTCAGGTCGTGCAGACCGAATTCCCGGGCTATGACAAGGACAAGAGCGGCGCGCTGAGCAAGACAGAATTCAGCGAGTGGATGGGCGCGTTGCGCAAGGCCTCCGATGCGACTTTCAATCCGGCGTCGCCCGAAGCCACGAGTTGGTCGAACCAGGCATTTGCGGCAGCCGATACCGACAAGAACGGCGCCGTTTCGCAAGCCGAACTCACGGCGTTCCTCGGGAAGGGCAAGTCGTAACACGATTGTTTCGAAAAGATGCGGGCCGCCGGCGTTGCGCTGGCGGCCTTTCTTGTATTCGAGTTAGATGAGCCCCAGTCCACGCAAACTCGAATGGCCGTGCGCACCGATGATGACATGATCGTGGAGCGCGATCCCGAGCCGTTTGGCTGCCTCGGCGACGTTGCGCGTGATGTCGATGTCGGCGCGACTCGGCGTCGGATCGCCGCTCGGATGGTTGTGCACCAGGATGATCGCCGCCGATTGCAGGTCGATCGCGCGGCGGATGACTTGCCGGACATATACCGCCGCTTCGTCGACATTGCCTTCGTGCATCAGCTCGTCGCGGATCAGCATGTTCTTCGAATTGAGATGGAGCACGCGGACGCGCTCGATCGCATGGTGCGCCATATCGGCGTGCAGATAGTCGAGAAGCGCCTGCCAATTGCCGAGCACCGGGCGTTCGCTGACGCCTGCCCGTAGCAGGCGGAGTGCTGCCGCCTGCGCCGCCTTGAGCGCCGCGACCGACGTTTCGCCCATGCCGTCGACGCGGATGAGTGCTTCAGGGTCCGCACTGAGCAAGCCGCCGATTCCGCCAAACTCACGGAGCAGCGCCTTGGCGAGCGGCTTGGTGTCCCGTCGCGGGATCGCCAGGGCGAGCAGATATTCGATCAGCTCATGATCGAGCAGGGCTTCCGGTCCGCCCTCGAACAGGCGCTTGCGCAGACGTTCGCGATGGCCTTTGTGGTCGGGCAGATCGGACATGGCGGGGCTTGTCCCTCGTTAGCGGTTCGGTTTCAAGGGAGCGCGCGGGAAGCGGTGATTGTCATGCGCGCCCGCAATGTTGACTCGGCGGATTTGGCTTCCTAAAGCGCGCTCGCGTCGAGGCACTGCCCTTTGCGCAGCTGCTGCCGCGCCTGATTGCGGCGGCATTTTCATTTCAGGACCACCCGAACTGCCTTGTCTGACGACCGTGCCTCCGATGACCTTGACCGCCGCATCGCCGCGGCAAAGGCGACGGCTGAGCCCGGCGAGGCGCGTCCGGCGAAGCCGGCCAAAGGCTATGCCCAGGGTTCGCGCGTGCTCGCCGAGCTGATCGGCGCGCCGCTCGGCGGCGGCGTGATCGGCTATGCGCTGGACTATTGGCTCGGCACTAGCCCGTGGTTCCTGCTGGGCTTGCTGGCGCTGTCGGTCGTGGTGGCGTTCCGCAACATCTACCGGATTTCGAAGGAGCAAGCCGAGTGAGCGCGGGCAAAATCGACCCGATGGAGCAATTCCAAGTCGGTCCCATCGTCCCTCTGAAGATCGGGGCGTACGACCTGTCCTTCACCAACTCGGCGCTCTTCATGTTCGTCGTGCTCGGCCTGCTCGCCTGGTTCATCTCGGGCGGACTGAAGGGCCGGCTCGTGCCGACCCGCTGGCAGCTCGCCGCCGAAGGCGCTGTGGGTTTCATCGACAACATGGTGCAGACGAGCATCGGCAAGGGCGGCAAGAAATTCGCGCCCTACATCTTCTCGCTGTTCTTCTTCATTCTGTTCGCAAACCTGGTCGGCGTGATGCCGCTGGCGGTGGTCCCGGGACTGCATACGTTCGCCGTGACCAGCCACATCACCGTGACCGCGGTGCTCGCCTTCTTCTCGTTCGGCATCGTTCTGATCGTCGGCCTGGTAAAGCACGGGCTGAAGTTCTTCTCGCTGTTCGTGCCGCACGGCGCGCCGTGGTGGCTGATGCCGGTGATCGTTCCCGTCGAGTTCATTTCGTTCATGGTGCGCCCGTTCAGCCTCGGGCTGCGCTTGTTCGTCGCGATGACCGCCGGGCACATCCTGCTCGAAGTGTTCGGCAGCTTCGCTGTGCAGGGCCTCAACGCGGGGCTCAACGGCAGCCCGATCGGGATTGCGGTGTGGTTTGCGTCGATGCTGATGATCATCGGCGTGAGCGCGCTCGAACTGCTGGTGTGCGCGATCCAGGCCTATGTGTTTGCGCTGCTGACTTCGCTGTACCTCCACGACGCGGTGCATCTGCACTAAGGCGCGGAGCGGATTTTCTCGAATTACCTAAGGAGCTTGAAATGACTGACGTTGGTGCAATGTACATCGGTGCCGGCCTCGCGGCGATCGGTATCGGCCTGGCCGCGCTGGGCGTGGGCAATGTGTTCGGCTCGTTCCTCGAAGGCGCGCTGCGCAATCCGGGTGCGGCCGACGGTCAGCAGGGCCGGTTGTTCATCGGCTTCGCCGGTTCGGAACTGCTGGGCCTGATCGCGTTCGTCGTCGCGATCCTGATCCTGTTCGTCGTCCGCCACTAAGCAACGGAGGCCTCGGCCCATGCCGCAGCTATCCCAGGCCGGCGAGATCTACGCCTCGCAGCTGTTCTGGCTCGCGATCGTTTTCGCGCTCGTCTATTTCGGGATCGGCAGGCTGATGGTGCCTCGGATCGAGCGCACGATCGAGAATCGCAGCGCGCTGATCCAGGGCGACATCGCCGCGGCCGAGGCTGCCCGCGACGCCGCGCGCCACATCCAGGAGGCCTATGATGCCGGCCTGGATACTGCGCGGGGCGAAGCAAGCCGCCTGACCACTGCCGCCAAGGCCGAGGCTTCGGCCGCAGCCGAAGCCCAGGTCAAGGCGGCGAATGCCAGCAACGAAGCGCGGATCGCCCAGGCGACCGCCGACGTCGAGGCGCGCGCGCGTCAGGCGGAAACCGAAGTCGAGGCGGCGACCGTAGACGCCGTCGATGCGATCGTCGCCAAGCTCTCGGGGCTTGCCGTCGATCGCGCGACGATCGAGCAGACTGTGAAGGCAGTGTCGGCACATGGCTGAGCCAGCGCATATCACGGCAGCGACGGGCACGCTCGAACTGCACCAGGAACCAACCGCGCTGTTCCTGACCGCGCCCGGCTGGGTGGCGCTCGCGATGCTGATCGTGATCGGGATCATCCTGTGGCAGAAGGTGCCGGCGATGATCGGCCGCGCGCTCGACGCCAAGATCGCCGGAATCAAGAAGCAGATCGACGAAGCCGCCAATCTGCGTTCGGAAGCCGAGGCGCTGCTTGCCGAGGCAACCGCGCGCAACGCGGCGAGCGCCAACGACGCCGCCGAGATCGTCGCGCACGCCGAGCGCGAAGCTGCGGCGCTGCGCGTCAAGGCCGAAGCGGACGCAGCGGAGCTGATCAAGCGCCGCGCCAAGATGGCCGAAGACAAGATCGCCGCCGCCGAGCGCGCGGCGATCAACGCGGTCCGCGCCAAGGCAGCGGACACCGCGACCAAGGCGGCGGCGATGATCATTGCGGAGAAGCACGGCGCCGATGCCGACAAGCCGCTGGTCGACAAGACGATCGCGGGGCTCAACCGCCTCAATTAGGCTTTGGGTATCGCTGACATGGCCCGCGGAGTACCGACTCCGCGGGCCGTTTCATTTTCGGGTGGCGAGCGACCGCGCTCGCCGGATCGCCTCCGGCAGCCCGGCGGCGAGCAAGCGGGTGCGCAGCGCAATGCCGTCGTCGGCGCGCCATCCGATAACCACATCGGGGATCACCCCGGACACCTCGTTCGACCCATCGGCGCGGAAGCGAACGCAATCGGACAGCTCGAGCACGGCACGGCTGTTGGTGAGCGTGACCGGCGTGCCACCCGCAGTATGGCCGCACCCCGCGCCACCGGTGCGTGCGCCCAGGATCACGGCAGCGCGATTGTCCTGCAGCATCGCTGCAAACTCTTCGGCCGCCGACCATGTCTCCTGGTCGGTGAGCACGATCAGCGGACCAGCCCAGCTCCCGCGGTGATAATCATGCTGCCCGGCGCTGAAGACGTACGGACCCCAAGGTTTGTCGTGAAACGCATTGCTGGCCGTGCTACCGACCAGACCGGTGGCATAGCCGGCTTTGCCCAACCAGCTGCAGCCGGATTCAGGGTCGCAAGCCGTCTCGGCCTGAACTCGCGCGGCATCCGCCTGCGCGATCCATTGCAGCAGCCGCGCACGCTCGGCGGGCGAAGCCTCGCCGGTCCATTGCCGCAGGTTTGCCGCGAGCTCGCTCCATTGCTTCGCCCAATGCGCGCCGCGCACAAAACCGAGCCTGGCTGAAACCAGCACGCGCGAAGTGAGCGAGCGCGCCGCGGCCTCCGCCCATTCCGATCCGCCGCCGTTGGCGGTGATGTCGACCAACACGACCGTCGCGCCGGCCGCGCGCAGCTGTCGCAGGCGCTCCTCATAATCGGCGGTAAGCCGGCCATAAACGTGAGTGAGAATGGCGTCCTTGCAGGCATCGTCGCAGCCAGTCGTTGGCTCGATCCGCAGGCGAGCGATGGCGCCCACGCACAGCAGCGGGAAGGCGCTCGCCTCGAACGCCCCGATGCGAACGATTCCAAGGCGCGTCCCGCCGACCGCGAGCGTCCCCGCCGGGATGGCATTGCCATCCGCTAGCGGACGATAGCCCGACAACTGCGCGGTAATGCCCGGCGCAGCTCTGCGCGCATCATAGCCCAGGCGCGCGCAGAACGCTTCAGGGGTCGCTGGGGTCTTGCCCGCGGACGAAGGGGCGGCAGGCGGAGCGACCGAGCGGGCCGGCCAATGCAATTCGACGTGACCATCGTTGATGCGCCGGATCAACTGGTCGAACAATGCGCGCATCTCGGCTTCGCTGCCGACCGTGCGTGCCCGCGCCGCGACGCGGGCGAGCGTCGCGTCGATCGGGACGCCGCGATCTTTCTCGAGCCATTCGCGATTGGCATATCGGGTCTTGAGCGCCATGCGGATCTGCTCGAGATCCGCGAGCCAAGGCGTGACGTCGAATGCCGCCGCGTTCGACCCTGCCCATGCTGGTGCCGCGAGGCCGATCATCGCCGCCGCCAGCCACGCGCGTCGCAACCCCCGCATCCACACTCCATCGTGCCGTCAGTGGGCGCATTATTCGCATAATACACTGGAGCGCAAGGCGGCGCAGCAATGGCCGTCAAGTCTGCACAATTTTGTGGGCGGACTCGCCGCCGGGTGGAATGCCGCGCGCGATGTGCCTAAATCGCGGAGGCATGTCCGACCCCAATTCGCCGAGCCGATTCAACGAGGAAAAGGCCACTTACGCCGTCCGCGGTGCCGATACGCCCGATCTCGACGCAGGCGTGGCCGCGATCCGCAACGTGCTCAAGACGCTGCCGGTGCGTCCCGGCGTCTATCGCATGCAGGATGCACGCGGCGACGTGCTCTATGTCGGCAAGGCGCGCGCGCTCAAGAACCGCGTGACCAACTACACCCAGGTCGCGCGGCTGTCGAAGCGGCTGCAGCGGATGGTCGCGCAGACGCGCAGCATGACGATCGTCACCACCAACAACGAGGCCGAGGCGCTGCTGCTCGAGGCGCAGCTGATCAAGCGCTTCCGCCCGCCGTACAATGTGCTGCTGCGCGACGACAAAAGCTTTCCGTTCATCCTGCTGCGCCAGGACCATGACTTCCCGCGCGTCCAGCTCCATCGCGGCGCGCGGCGGTTCAAGGGCGACTATTTCGGGCCGTTCGCAGGCGCGGGGCAGGTGCGCAAGACATTGAACGCGCTGCAGAAGCTGTTCCTGTTGCGCTCGTGCACCGACGGTTTCTTCGCGACGCGCGACCGCCCGTGCCTGCTCTACCAGATCCGCCGCTGCTCGGCGCCGTGCGTCGGGCGCATCGACGCGGCGGGCTATGCCGAGCTGGTCGACGATGCGCGCGACTTCCTTCAGGGCAAGTCGACTCAAGTGCAGGCCAAGCTCGGCGAAGCGATGCAGGCTGCGGCCGAGCAGCTCGATTTCGAGCAGGCTGCGGTGCTGCGCGACCGGCTGAAGGCGCTGACCTTCATTCAGGGCAGCCAGGCGATCAATGCCGAAGGGGTCGGCGACGCCGATGTGTTTGCGCTTGCGTGCAAGTCCGGACTGATGGCGATCGAGGCCTTCTTCATCCGCGGCGGGCAGAATTGGGGCCACCGCAGCTTCTTCCCGGCGCACACGCAGGACGTACCCGAAGTCGAAGTGCTGTCGCAGTTCCTGATGCAATTCTACGAGGAAGTGCCGCCGGCGAAGAACGTGCTGGTCGATCGCGAATTGCCCGAGGCGGACCTGCTCGCCGAGGCAATGGCCGAACGCGCCGGGTTCAAGGTCGCACTGAGCGTGCCGCAGCGCGGCGCCCGGCGCCGGCTGATGGAGCAGGCGGCGCGCAACGCCATCGAAGCGCTCGACCGGCGACTCGCGGAATCGACGACTCAGGCGAAGCTGCTCGCGGAAATCGCCGACGTCTTCGAGCTGTCCGAGCCGCCCGACCGGATCGAAATCTACGACAACAGCCATATCCAGGGCACCAATGCGCTCGGCGCGATGGTCGTCGCGGGACCCGAAGGCTTCCGCTAGAACCAATACCGCAAGTTCAACATCAAGCGGCCCGAGA